>WBZP01001192.1_pt1 | contig 32923 bp, 40 predicted proteins | sample 5204301 | NCBI WGS metagenome assembly WBZP01 (sample SAMN12412401, study PRJNA552823) | activated sludge metagenome | isolation source: activated sludge from nitrification reactor of wastewater treatment plant... | place: USA: Pennsylvania | collected 2017 | reverse complement strand
GGCGCCGGCGCAGGGGGCGTTGGCGATCGAGTGCCGTGCCGGTGATACGGCGCTGGCGGAACTGTTGGCGGCGCTCGACGACGCTGACACCCGCGCGGCGGTCACCGCGGAGCGTGTCCTGCTCGCCGAGTTGGAGGCGGGTTGTTCCGCACCGGTGGGCGCGATCGCCGAGGTGGTCGAGTCGATCGATGAGGAATCGCAAGTCTTCGACGAATTGTCGCTGCGCGGCTGCGTGGCGGCGCTGGACGGATCCGACGTGATCCGCGCGTCCGGCATCGGGACTCCCGGTCGGGCACGAGAGCTGGGGCTCTCGGTGGCCGCGGAGCTTTTCGAGTTGGGTGCGCGCGAGCTCATGGAAGAGCGGGAGTGAGCAGATGAGCATGCGAGGCCGTAAGCCGAAGCCGGGGCGCATCCTGTTCGTCGGGTCGGGGCCGGGCGATCCGGGCCTGCTGACGACACGGGCGCGCTCGGTGCTGGCCAATGCCGCGCTGGTCTTCACCGACCCCGACGTGCCCGAGCAGGTGCTCGGCATAGTCGGCTCGGAGTTGCCGCCGACCGCCGGGCCCGCGCCGGCCCCCGCCACCGACAGCCCGGTCGACACCGTCGCGCCGGTGGGCGAGTCCGAGCCGGCCGCCACAGACTTGTCGGGTCCCGACGTCCGGCCCGCCCTCGGCGACCCGGCCGAGGTCGCCAAGACCCTGGCCCACGAGGCCCGCGAGGGCCACGACGTGGTGCGGCTGGTCGCCGGTGACCCGTTGTCGATCGACTCGGTCCTCGCCGAGGTCAACGCCGTCGCCAAGACCCAACTGACCTTCGAGATCCTGCCGGGCCTGCCGGCGGCCGTCGCGGTTCCGACCTACGCGGGCCTCCCGCTCGGCTCGTCGCATACCGTGGCCGACGTCCGTTCGCCGGACGTGGACTGGCCGGCCCTGGCCGCCGCCCCCGGCCCGCTGATCCTGCACGCCACCGCGCAGCATCTGGCCGATTCGGCGCGCACCCTCATTGAGCACGGCCTGCTGGACTCGACGCCGTGTGTGGTCACCGCACAGGGCACCACCTGTGCGCAGCGCAGCGTCGAGGCGACCCTGGCCGAACTGTGCGACCGCGCGGCCATCGGCGCCAACGATCCAGCCGGCCCGCTGACCGGTCCGCTCGTGGTGACCATCGGCAAGACCGTCGCGCACCGCGCCAAGCTCAACTGGTGGGAGAGTCGCGCGCTGTACGGCTGGACCGTGCTGGTGCCGCGCACCAAGGACCAGGCCGGCGAGATGAGCGAGAAACTGGTGTCCCACGGTGCGCTGCCGATCGAGGTGCCGACCATCGCCGTCGAGCCGCCGCGCAGCCCCGCCCAGATGGAAAGGGCCGTCAAGGGTTTGGTCGACGGCCGCTACCAGTGGGTGGTGTTCACCTCCACCAACGCCGTGCGTGCGGTGTGGGAGAAGTTCATGGAGTTCGGGCTCGACGCCCGGGCGTTCTCCGGCGTGCGGATCGCCTGTGTGGGCGAAGCCACCGCCGATCGGGTCCGCGCGTTCGGCATCAGCCCTGAACTGGTGCCCTCCGGCGAGCAGTCGTCTGTCGGCTTGCTTGATGAATTCCCGCCGTACGACGACATTTTCGACCCGGTCAACCGGGTGCTGCTGCCGCGCGCCGACATCGCCACCGAGACGCTGTCCGAGGGCCTGCGCGAGCGCGGCTGGGAGATCGAGGACGTCACCGCCTATCGCACGGTGCGCGCCGCGCCACCACCGGCGCACACCCGCGAGATGATCAAGACCGGCGGATTCGACGCCGTCTGCTTCACCTCGAGTTCCACGGTTCGCAACCTGGTCGGGATCGCCGGCAAGCCGCACGGCCGCACCATCGTGGCCTGCATCGGTCCCAAGACCGCCGAGACAGCAGCGGAATTCGGTCTGCGGGTCGACGTCCAGCCCGAGACCGCGGCCGTCGGCCCGCTGGTCGAGGCGCTCGCCGAGCACGCTGCGCGGCTGCGTGCCGAGGGTGCGTTGCCGCCGCCGCGCAAGAAGAGCCGCAGGCGTTAAACGTGCGCCAGCGCCCGCGCAGGCTGCGGTCGACGCCGGCCATACGGCGCCTGGTCGGTGAAACCTCTTTGGAGCCAAGGCATCTGGTGCTCCCGATGTTCGTCGCTGACGGTATCTCAGAGCCCCGGCCCATTTCCTCGATGCCCGGGGTGGTGCAGCATACCCGCGAGTCGCTGCGCCGGGCCGCCGCCGCGGCGGTGCAGGGCGGAGTCGGCGGGCTGATGATCTTCGGGGTGCCGCGCGACGAGGACAAGGACGCCCGTGGATCGGCGGGACTGGATTCCGAGGGCATCCTCAACGTCGCGCTGCGCGATCTGTCCAAGGATCTCGGCGATGCGACCGTTCTGATGGCCGACACCTGCCTGGACGAGTTCACCGATCACGGTCACTGCGGCGTGCTCGACGACCGTAGCCGCGTCGATAATGACGCCACCAATGCGCAGTATGTGAAACTTGCTGTGGCGCAAGCTGAATCGGGTGCCCACATGGTAGGGCCGAGCGGCATGATGGACGGTCAGGTGGCCGCGATCCGCGACGGCCTGGACGTCGCCGGGTACACCGATGTCGCCATCCTCGCCTATGCCGCGAAGTTCGCGTCGGCGTTCTACGGACCGTTCCGGGAGGCGGTGGCCTCCAGCCTGGTCGGGGACCGCCGGACCTACCAGCAGGAGGCCGGCAACGGTCGCGAGGCGCTGCGCGAGATCGAACTGGACATCGCCGAAGGCGCCGATCTGATCATGGTCAAACCCGCGATGGCCTATCTCGATGTGGTGCGAGGCACGGCCGAGGGCTCGCCCGTGCCCGTGGCCGCCTACCAGGTCTCGGGGGAGTACGCGATGATCAGCGCCGCCGCGGAGCGCGGCTGGGTGGACCGCCGGGCGGCGGTGCTGGAATCGCTGACCTGTATCCGGCGCGCCGGCGCCGACATCGTGCTGACCTACTGGGCTGCCGAGGTTGCCGGCTGGCTGGCGTGAGCGAACCGGTTCCGCGCCCCGAAGACGTCGACACGGCATTCTGGCTGTGGGTCGCGGGGCTGGTGCTGATGATCGTCGGGTACGTCAGCGACGTCGTCGCGAGCCCGCGGTCGTCGTCGTTCCTGGTCGTGCCGGCCGTGATCTTCGCCGTGGTGCTGACGACGGTGGTGGTGACATTCCTGCTGCTGATGCGCGCCGGATACCGGTGGGCGCGCACCGTGCTGGTCGCCGGGGCGGTCGCCTCGATCGTCTACACGGTCAACAGTCTGCTGACGGCTCCGCGGGACACCACCGCGGCCCTGATCTATGCCGGCAGCGGCATCGTCGGTACGGTGCTGCTTGCCGGCGGGGTGTACCTGCTGCACCGCAAGGACGCCAACGCCTACTTCACCAGATGACCGATAGGCTGACCGGACCATGAATCCGCCCGTATCGCCGCGACCGCGTGTCGTCGAGGTCGCCTTCTGGCTGCTGGCTCTGGCCGCCCTGGGGCTGATCGCGGCGGGGCTGCTGGTCGTCTTCTCGTCGTCGCCCGTTCCGGCGTTCTTCCGCGGGGCCGGGGCGCTGTTCGCCGTCGCCGGCGGCGCGCTGGCCTTCCTGGCGGGCCAGACCCGCCGCGGTGATGCCCGGTTCCGCAGCGCGACAATCGGACTGGCATTCGCGCTCGTCGTGCTGTTGGCACTGTTCTCCGTGTTCAGTCTCGGACTGGCCTGGCTGCTCATCATGGTGGCGGTCATGGTGGCCGCCGTTCTGTTGCTGCGACCCGCCGCCCACGAGTGGTTCACCGCCGAATGACCGAACCGCAGCCGTCCCCGGACATTCTGTTCGCCGAGAAGGGCGCCAGCTGGCTCTGGCTGCTGGCCGGGCCCGCCGTCGGGCTGGCGATGTTCCTGATCCAGCTCAACAGTGGGCTGGGCACGCAGTGGACGGTGCCGGTCGCGTTCTTCGCGCTCGTCTCGGCGTTTCTGGCGCTGCAGATCAAGGCGGCACGCATCCACACCTCGGTGGAACTCACCCCGGAAGCGCTGCGGCAGGGCGCCGAGACGATCCCGGTAGACGAGATCGTCTCCGTCTATCCCGAACCGGCAGGCAAGGGCGGCTACAGCCGCGGGCTGATGAAGCCGAACAACGCCCTGACCAACCGCGCGCTGCGCCGAGCCGGCTTCGACGAGGACGAGCTGGCCGAGGTTTCGCAACCCGAGGTCGACGACGACGAGGCGGCGACCGTCCTCAAGTGGCAGTCCGCCCGCGCGATCGGGGAGCTGACCGGGGTGCCGCGGGGCCGCACCGGCATCGGGCTCCAGCTCACCGGGGGGCGCACCGCGCAGGCCTGGGCCAGGCATCACGGTGAACTTCGGGCCGCGCTCACGCGGCTGGTGGAGGCGCGCCCGTGACGGCGTCCGCCCGCGCGGTGCTGCAGCTGATCTTGGCGACCGGCGCCGTCGCCGGATGTGTATGGAGCTGGCTGTCGGCCCGGTCGTCGGTATTGGTGGCTCCGGTGGCCCAAGGGCAGCCGTCGACCACCTCGATTCACTACGACCCGGCGCTGGTCAGTCTGGCGCTGGTGCTGGCCGGTGTCGCCGGGGTACTCGCCGTGCTCGGCATCGCGAACGTGCGCCGGACCCCCGCCGCGTCATATACCCCATAGGGGTATAGTCGGCAGGGTGAGCAGCACAGTCACCGACCTCCGCCTGAGCGGTATGAGTTGCGCGTCCTGCGCCGCACACATCGAAGGCGCCCTCAACGACCTCGACGGCGTGCATGCGACGGTGAACTTCGCCGTCGAGACCGCACACGTCGAGCACGACGCCGGCGTATCCGCCGACGATCTGGTTGCCGCCGTCGAATCCTGTGGATATCACGCGCGCCCCGTTGCCGCCGCGGGCGCCGGGGCCGGACACGACCCTATGAACCACGATGCCGGACCCGCCCTGCTGACCCGGCTGATCGCCTCGGCGGCGCTGGGGATTCCGGTCGTCCTGATCTCGATGGTCATGGCCTGGCACTTTCCCGGATGGGAGTGGCTGGCCTTGGCATTGACCACTCCCATCGTGTTCTGGGGCGGCTATCCCTTCCACCGCGCGGCATTGCGCAGCGCCCGCCGCGGCGCCTCCACGATGGACACCCTGGTGTCGCTGGGCACCCTGGCCGCCTACGTGTGGTCGGTGGTCGTCTTGCTGACCGGGAGCGGGCATCACGGAGGTCACGTCTACTTCGAGACCGCCACGGCGGTGACGGTATTCCTGCTGGCCGGCCGGTACGCCGAGGCGCGCGCCAAACGCTCGGCCGGCGCGGCCCTGACCGCCCTGCTGTCACTGGGCGCCAAGGACGCCACGGTGCTGCGCGATGGCGTCGAGGTCCGCATCCCCGCCGGCGAACTGGTTGTCGGCGACGTCTTCGTGGTGCGGCCGGGGGAGCGGATCGCCACCGACGGCACGGTCACCGACGGCGCCAGCGCACTCGACATCTCGGCGATGACCGGGGAGTCGGCGCCGCGCGACGTGCGCGGGGGCGACCGGGTACTCGGCGGATCGCTGAACACCTACGGCCGGATCTTGGTTCGCGCCGACAAGGTCGGTGCAGACACCCAGCTGGCGACGATGGCCAGGATGGTCACGGAGGCGCAGAACGGCAAGGCGTCGATCCAGCGGCTGGCCGACCGGGTGTCGGCGGTCTTCGTGCCCACGGTGCTCGCGATCGCCGCGGTGACGCTGGTCGCCTGGCTGGTGTTCGGCCCCTCCGTCACGGCAGCGTTCACCGCTGCGGTCGCGGTGCTCATCATCGCCTGCCCCTGTGCACTGGGCCTGGCCACGCCGACGGCGATCCTGGTCGGCACCGGCCGTGGTGCGCAACTCGGCATTCTGTTCAAGGATCCACAGGTGCTCGAGACGGTCACCGGCATCGACACCGTCGTTCTGGACAAGACCGGCACCGTCACGACCGGCGCCATGGCCGTCGTCGACGCACCGGATGACACGGTGCTCGCCCGGGCCGCCGCCGTGGAAGCCGCGTCCGAGCATCCCGTGGCGACCGCGATCGTGGCCGCCGCCCGAGAACGCCGTCTGACCGTCGCGCCGGTCACCGATTTCGTCAACGAACCCGGCATCGGCGTTTCGGGCGTTGTCGACGGCGTTCGTGTGACGGTGTCGAGGCAGGGCTCGACCGGCGTCGACGTGCCGGCCACGGGGCAGCCGGGCACCGCCGTCGAGGTGGCCTGGGAGGGGCGATCGCGCGGCGTCGTCCGGCTCGCCGATGCCGTCAAACCCACCAGTGCGGCGGCCGTCGCCGAGCTCCGCGCGATGGGCGTGACGCCGATGTTGTTGACCGGCGATGCGGCGGCGGTGGCGCGCAGCGTCGCCGCGGAGGTGGGCATCGAGGCCGGCAATATCATCGCCGGTGTGCTGCCGATCGGGAAAGCCGCTGTGGTGCAACGGCTTCAGGCCGAGGGGCGCAGGGTCGCGATGGTCGGCGACGGTGTCAACGACGCCGTGGCGCTGGCGACCGCCGACATCGGAATGGCGATGGGAACCGGAACCGACGCCGCCATCGAGGCCGGCGACGTCACCTTGGTGCGCGGTGATCTGGGCACGGTGCCGACGGCGCTGCGGCTGGCCGCGCGTACGTTGCGGGTGATCAAACAGAACCTGTTCTGGGCGTTCGGTTACAACGTGGCGGCCATCCCGCTGGCGGCGCTGGGCCTGCTGAACCCGATGATCGCCGGTGCGGCGATGGCGGCCTCGTCGGTGCTCGTCGTGCTCAACAGCCTGCGGTTGCGTTCGTTCGACCGGCAGACCGCGGGCCGGCCCGCGGAGTGACCCTGGCCACAGCCGGTTGGTACAGAGTTCGAAACCTGTAACACTGTGCCCATGACCGAACTCGTCCAGCCCGGAACACGATCCGGCGCCGCGCCGCTTGACGCACACTCGCTGGTCTGGCGCTGGTTCGGCGACAACCGGATGTACCTGATCGGTCCGCGCCCCGCCGTGCTGCAGAACATGCTCGCCGAACTCGGACAGGGCGTGCTGGACCACTCGGTGTTCTTCGCCGACACCGCGGCGAGGGTCAAGAGGTCGATCCCGCCGATCATGCGGACCGTATACGGCTCGGAGGCCGACAACGACGGACTGCAGGTACGCGACTTCCACACCGAGATCAAGGGCGACATGCCCGACGGATCCCGGTATCACGCGCTGAACCCCGAGACCTACTTCTGGGCGCACGCCACCTTCGTCGAACAGGTCATCTACTTCGCCGACACTTTCGTCAAGCGTCTCACCGACGCCGAGAAGGAACAGATCTGGCAGGAGGGCAAGACCTGGTACCGCCGCTACGGCGTCAGCGACCGCATCCTGCCCGACACCTACGCGGACTTCGAAAAGTACTGGGATCACATGATGGAGTCCGTCGTCATTCCGCACAAGACCGCTCAGTATGGCGTCGGATACGTCACCAAGGGATTCCCCAGGCCCAAGGCCGTCTCGCCGCTGGCGTGGAAACTCGTTGCACCCGTGTTCGATCCGGTCGCGGCTTTCCTGACCACCGGCGGCATGCCGCCGCGTGCGCGGGACATGCTGGGGCTGCCGTGGAGTGACCGGCAGGAGCGCCGGTACCAGCGGTTCGCCGCGTTCTGGCGCTCCCGGCCGGTAAACGCCGTCTGGGACCGGTTGCCGATGTCAGTGCGCTACAACAAGTTCGCCCGTACCGGCTACGCCCGGGAAGGTGTCACGCCATAACCCCCGACGCGGCCACCGCGGCCATTCTCGATGCCGCGGTGCACGAGTTCGAGCGGCACGGTTTCCGCCGGGTCGCGCTCGACGACGTCGCGCGTCGCGCCAAGGTCAGCCGCACCACGATCTACCGCAAGTTCGCCGGCCGCGACGAACTGGTTGCAGCCGTCATCGACCGGGAGAACGAGGCGCTGTTCGTCCGGGTCGCCGAACGCATCAAAGACGCCGGGCCCCAGGCCAACATCTACGTCGAGGCGTTCACGGCCGCGATCATCACTTTCCGCGATCACCGGGTGCTCAACCAACTGATCACCGACGAGCCGGCGCTGGCCCTGGCGCTTGCCCGCGAACACTACCCGGCTGCGGTCGCGCGGATCGGTGACGCGCTGGACCTGATCTTCCCACCGGGTTTCGCCGATCACATTGGCCGGCAAGCGGTTTCGGAGTTCGCCGACGCGATTCTGCGTTACGCGCTGATGGCCTTGCTGCTGCCCGGGCCGCAGCCTCTTCAGACCCCCGACGATATTCGCGGCTTCGCGACCGCGCACTTCCTGCCGAGCTTGCCGGAAGCGCTGAGGGCGCTACCCGGTTGACCTCGGCGCGTTAGAAGTTGGGGCACGAGCCGTTCACGCAGCCGGCCAACGGATGGCCGCAGCAATACCCCAATCCGGTGCACGGCTGGCCCTTCTTGACGCAGCAACTTCCGCCCTCGCACTTTTCGTTGGTGTCCTTGCATTCCGCGTCCGTTGAGCATGCCGCGCCGGGCTTGAAGTCCATGGGCGCGCCGGGAACGAAGTCCGTAGGCGCGCCGGGAACGATCAGATCGAGGGCATACTCAATGCTGGCCATGCCGTCGTCGCACGGTGCGGCCACCACCGGCGATGCCAACCCCAACCCGGCCGCAACCATCGCCGCTACGACAACAGACGTTCGAATCATCTTCCACATGGACGCCTCCGGGGGCTGCGTTTGCTTCTCAAGGCTAGGAGCTCCCACCTCGCGGACACTAGGTGCGAAGGTCACCGAATGCACGGGCCAAAGGGAGCCGGTCTCGCGATGGCTGGAGTCGCAGGCCGACAGAAACGACAGGTGGGAAGGCACGTCTGGAATCGATGAATCGGCCCAGGCGAATAGTCGGCGTGGTGAACACTGCTGGGGTGACTTCTGCCGACCACGCCCGTCGTCGGCCCCGGGTGAAATCGGCATCGAGCAGCGCGAAGGGCCGCTGATGAGCACCACACCACCGCCGGCGCCAGCTGGTTGGTACCCGGATCCGGATGAAAGCGGGGGGCAGCGCTACTGGGATGGCACCGGGTGGACCGGACAAACCCGACCCGCGCAGCCGGCCGGTCCGCATGAAGTCCGGCCGTTCCCGGCGGATCAGCACGCGCGTGTCGAGCCGACCGGAGCCGGGAAACGCTCGCCGCTGGTGCTGACGGTGATCGTCGCCAGCGTCCTTGCGTTGGTCGTCGTCGCTGGGTTGGTGGTGTACCTCCATGTGGGCAAGTCGACGCACTCGCTGCACATCGCCAAATACCCGGTGAACCTGGCGGTGGATCCGGGCACCCACACCGTCTACGTCACTCACTCCTACGACGCAACGATGTCGGTCATAGATGGGCCGACCCGCAAGCTCACCGCCACCGTGCCCATCGGCGAGGGCCCGCAAGGGGTGGCGGTGGACCCGGGAAGCCACACCGTCTACGTCACCAACGGCAACAGGGTGTCGGTGATCGACGGGTCGACGAACACGGTCACCGCCACCGTGCCCGTCGGTAAGGAGCCCGACGGGGTGGCGGTGGACCCGGGCACCCACACCGTCTACGTCACCAACCGCGCCGACGGAACGATGTCGGTGATCGACGGGTCCACGAACACGGTCACCGCCACCGTGCCCGTCGGTAAGAACGGGGCGGCGGGTAAGGACCCGGGTGGGGTGGCGGTGGATCCGGGCACCCACACCGTCTACGTCGCCAACTACGACCCCGGAAACCACCACGGCAGGGTTTCGGTGATCGACGGATCCACGCGCGCGGTCACCGCCACCGTGCCTGTCGGCGCGCCCGGTGACGCCGTGTCGGAGGTGGCGGTGGATCCGGGCAGCCACACCGTCTACGTCCCCAACCTGTTCGATGGAACGGTCTGGGTCATCGACGGGTCCAAGAACACGGTCACCGCCACCGTGCCGGTCAACGTGCCGCACGAGGAGGGGTCGGGTTCGGACATCAGCAGGGTGGTTCTGGGCGGCGGCCCGGAGGGCGTGGCGGTGGATCCGGGCAGCCACGCCATCTACGTCACCCACAAAGGTCCGGACAACAACGTAGGCAGGGTGTCGATGATCGACGGATCCACGAACACGGTCACCGCGAGTGTGGACGCCGGCGGCAACCACCCGACCGCCGTGGCGGTGGATCCGGGCACCCACACCGTCTACACCATCAGCGCCGACAGCCATACCGGCGCGGGCACGCTGTGGGCGATCGAGTTTCAATAGGATGCAGATCCGAATGACGCAAACCGTCAGTCAGGAACGCAGGCCGGCTTCCCATCCTTTTCCCCGCAGTGATACCCCGCAGTTGGGCACGACACGCAGGAGGGCGTCGGCTCTGGGAAGTCCTTCGGAGTGTTCGAACCGCCGCTTTCTGTATTGCCACAGGCGGCCAACAGTATTGTCGTCACCGCGGAAACGATGAACCAGCGCACCTTCATGCTGAGCTCCTGTCTATGACGTCCGATTGAACCGATTATCGACGAACTTCAGTTTCGGGACAGAGGCCGAAAGTCCTCAGATCAGTGGGGTATTGAGTCGATAGACAGCATCGGCTGCGCGGGCCGCAAATACTTCTAACCGTGAAGCGTCTGGCTTGTTGGTTGCGTCCGGGATTCCGCGGTGTCGTTGTGGCGTCGGCTGTTCTTGTCGCCGTTGTGGGGTGTAGCGAGGGGGGTGCCCCGACTGTGAGGACGACGTCGGCGGGCCCGCAGGTGACGCGGGCGAATCTGGCTTTTTCGCCGGTGAGTCTCAATGTGGCGTTGGCGATGGCCTATGCCGCGGCCAGATCAAGGACCTGATTCCGCCCGGTGAGATCAATGCGCTCACCCGCGCGGTGTTGGTGAATGCTCGGTATCTCAAGGCGAGTTGGGAGCAGCCGTTTGATCCCGAGAGTACGGCCGACGGCGGTTTCCGGGTGGCCCCGGACTCCGCGGTGACCATGCCGATGATGCACGGTGCGCGGCCGGCATGCCATGGACCAGCCCTGGGTTGCCAATGTGCTTGGGTCGCTTGCGGAGACGACCGTCGATCTCAGCGTGCCGAAGTTCCGGATCGCCTGGGGCACCGAGAATTCCAACGAGACACTGAGCCAGATGGGGATGCCGCTGGCATTCGATAATCAGAATGCGGACTTCTCCAAGATCGCCCGCGAGTTCCTCTACATCACCGCGGTGCTACAGAAATCCTTCGTGTCGATCGATGAGGCCGGTACCGAAGCCGCCGCCGCAGCGGTGGATATCGGGCTTACGACTGCGCCCGTTTTGCCGCAGTCACCGTGACCGCAGATCACCCGTTCCTATTCGCCATCACCGACAAGAGCGGAGCCGTGCTATTCGCCGGACAGGTGATGGACCCCCGCTGACGCCAGCCTTCTGCACCAGGGCACCTATGGCCGAGAGCTGGAACGACGCCGGGCGGCAAGATCGATTGCGGACAGCAACGTCGTTATCGCACCGCCGAATGCGAAGAGAAAGCCGGCTGCTTCATACACGATGAAGACCCCCTCGGAGTCGAGGGTGCTCACCCATGCGAAACCCAGACCGGCGCCGACCAGACCGACCACTATCGCCGCTATCCCTGCGAGCACGCTGTACATCGGGTGCACGGCGGGTCTTGTCAGAGCAAGAACGCCCAGAATCAACGCAATGACACAGAGCGTCAGCATTGCGCCGAAGTAGGTACGCCAAATGGCCTCGACCAACTTCGCCGCATCCGTATTCGGGTCCATGGCGCCTGCGCGTAACAACACAACGGCGACGAACCCGAACACAAGCCCCAGCAAGATCAGACTGACGGCCCGGAAAATGGTGGGGCCAGAAGTCTTTTCATTGCTATCGGCTAGCTGGTTGTCGGCTGCGGTGGCCGATTGCGACCATGTCGCACCGTCCCAGTACCGAAGCCGCCCGGCGTCTTCCGGGTCGGAATGCCAACCCGGAGCCGGTGACGGGCCGGTCATGAGTGTGGCTCCATGTCGGGATCTTAAATGCGGGGCTGGGCGAAACACGCGGGCTCGAGAATCAGCCCCAATCATTGATCGGCTGGGTGAAACTGGGTGCGTGATTTCTTCTGGCGAGCATTCGTCCCCGCCGCGTACTCGCTCGCGGATACTCGTAGCGGTTCTGGCAGTCATTTCCGTTCTTTCGGTGATCGCCGGCGTCGCCGGCTTCGTGCAGGCGACCCACGCCAAGCGTGAGAAGGACCGGCTGTTCCGTGAGACGACGAGCTATGGACTGGTCGCCGAGGCCCAGTCGATGCTGGCGCACACCCGGGCCGGGGGCGACGTACGCGCCTTCCAGCAATTGGTCGCGGCCCGGCGACTCGCCCAGACGCCTGGCGACGGTCCATTGCTCAATGCGCTGGAAGAGACGAGCAACACACGCCAGATCATCGAGACTCCCGCTGAGGTGCACAGTGTGGCGGTCAGCCCCGACGGCAAGCGGATCGTCTCCGCCGGGGAGGACGGCACCGTGCGAGTGTGGGATGCCGACAGCGGCCAACCGGTCGGGCAGCCGATGACCGCCGACGGGGTGCGCAGCGTGGCGTTCAGCCCCGACGGCAAGCGGATCGCCTCCGGCGGCGGCTCCCAGGTTGGCGCCGTGTGGGTGTGGGACGCGGCCACCGGCCAACCGATCGGCCAGCCAATCACCGGCCACACCGGCCCGGTGAGCAGCGTGGCGTTCAGTCCCGACGGCCAGCGGATCGTCTCCGGCGCGGGCTACGACGACGGCACCGTGCGGGTATGGGACGCGGCCACCGGCCAGCCTGTCGGCGCGCCGATGAAGGCCGACTCGGCCCAGGTGTTCAGCGTGGCGTTCAGCCCCGACGGCAGGCGCATCGTCTCCACCGGAGGGGACGGCACCGTGCGACTGTGGGATGCCACCACCGGCCAACCGATTGGCCAGCCGATGGCTCACGACGGGGTGCAGAGCGCGGCGTTCAGCGCTGATGGCAGGCGGATCGTCTCCGGCGGCGGCTCCCAGGCTGGCACCGTGCGGATGTGGGACGCCGACACCGGCCAGCCCATCGGCGAGCCGATGACCAGCCGCACGGGTCCGGTGGACAGCGTGGCGTTCAGCCCCGACGGCAAGCGCATCATCGCCGGCGGCGGTTCCCAAGATGGCGCCATGCAATTGTGGGACCCCGGCACCGGCCAGCCGATCGGCGAGCCGATGAGCCGCGACACGGGCGACGTGTACAGCGTCGCGTTCAGCCCCGACGGCCAGCGGATCGTCTCCGGCAATGCGGACACCACCGTGCGGGTGTGGAACGTCGACGCCGGCCCGCTGGTCATCGGCCAGCCGAGGGGCGGTCAACATACGGCCGGCGTGTTGGACGTGGCGTTCAGCCCCGACGGGCGCCGCATCGCCTCGGCCAACTTCCAAGAAGAGGGCGTGCGGCTGTTCGACGTCGAGACGGGTGCACCCGTCGGCCAGCCGCTCCTCGGCCACCGGGGCGCAGTGGGCAGCGTGGCCTTCAGCCCGGACGGCAAGCGCATCGTCTCCGGCAGTTACATGGACAACACCGTGCGGCTGTGGAACGCGGACAGCGGCCAACCCGTCGGCCAGCCGATGACCCACGACAGGGTGAACAGCGTGGCGTTCAGCCCCGACGGCAAGCGGATCGTCTCCGGCGGCGGCACCGAAGACCCCGCGAATGGCACCGAAGTCGGCACCGTGCGGCTGTGGGACGCCGACACCGGACAACCCGTCGGTCAGCCGATGACCAGCAAGGCGGGCATGGTGGTCAGTGTGGCGTTCAGCCCGGACGGCAAGCGGATCGTCAGCGCCGGGGGCGACGACGACGGCGCCGTGCAGCTCTGGGACGCCGACACCGGACAACCCGTCGGGCAGCCGATGGCTCACAAAGCGGTGAGCAGTGTGGCGTTCAGCCCCGACGGCAAGCGGATCGCCTCCGGCGGCGGCTCCGAGGACGGCACCGTGCGGCTGTGGGACGCGGTCACCGGACAACCGATCGGCCAGCCGATGACCGGCCACACGGATTACGTGACGAGCGTGGCTTTCAGCCCCGACGGCAAGCGGATCATCTCCGGCGGGAACGACGGCACCGTGCGACTCTGGGACGCCGACACCGGAAAACCCCTCGGTGGCCCGCTCACCGGCCACAAGGGCACGGTGGAGAGCGTGACGTACAGCCCTGACGGCCAGCGGATCGCTTCCGGCGGTTACGACACCACCGTGCGACTGTGGCCCGCCTACCCCGATCCCGCGGCGGCGTTGTGCGCCAAGATCACCACCAACATGAGCCACCAGCAGTGGCGGGACTGGGTGTCGCCGGATATCGACTACATCGAAGCATGCCCGGGATTGCCCGTTGCCGCCGATGGCTGACACGTTCGACGTTTGGCTCTATCGAGACGTGATCATCGAGATCGTGTCGTCCTTCGAATTGGTGACATAGACGGTGTGGCTGCCCGGGTCCACCGCGACATCGTCCGGTTGGTTCCCGGCGGGTACGGTGGCGGCCACGGTGTACGTCATCGGAGTTGGTGCCGCGTCGCCGTGGCGATTATCGCAAGGCCGCACTGGATAAAGCACGGCGGCTACGGTGAAGTCCGTCAAGCTTTTCCCGCCTTCTCCGGGCGTCTCCTACTCGTTGTCGCATTGCTGAACGCCGTACCACAGTCGTGCCAGCCGGTGCGAAGCAGGGCGGAGCTGACCAGGAGGCCGAGACCATCCACGCCGAACCCGCGCGTTGGTGGGGCTACAAGTCGCCGAGGATCCGCTTGCGCTGCTCCTGGAATTCAACGTCGCTGAGCAATCCTCTGCTCTTGAGTTGCTCGAGCTCTCTCAAGCGTTCCTCGACGGGTTCCCTGCGAGGGGCGCCCGGCATGGACTGCGTCGGCATATCGAATTCGACGACCTCCTGGGCAACGCCGCGCGACGTGAAGACGTTGATCGCCGAAACCACCGCGATACCCAGCGCCATCAGCGTCCAGAGCACGCCGAAGCCGTCGAACTCCGGAATGACAACGGCTACGCCGATGAAAACGAACACAATGCCGACGATCATGCTGAAAACCGAAGCCGGCTTGCTGGGTCTGATCCGTCCCCTTGCCATCACTCTGTTCCTCTCCAAGCCGCCGTCACTCCCAGGTTAGGTTTGGGTCACGCGGATGCCGCCCGAGCGCGAGACCGTCGCAGGGAGAAAAGCGTAATCGCGGACACCAACGTAGTGATCGCACCGCCGAGTGCAACGAGAAGACCGGACACCACATAGGCGATCAAGGTTTCCATGGCCTCGGCGGAGCCGACGAAGAATAACCCGAGAGCGCATCCGGCCAAGCCGACCAGGATCAGCGATACCCCGGCGATAGCACTATAGACTGGGTGCGCTAAAGGGCTTGTCAGAGAACGCATCCCGAGAATCCATGCGATAACACAGAGCGCCAACATCGCTCCGAAGTAAATGCGCCAAACCGTGTCGACACGTCCCGTGCCGTACGCGTCCCAGCTACTGGGTGGGTTGGCAAACGCCAGAACTGCAATGAACCCGAACAACAGCGCCAGCAAGATGAGGAAGATACCCCGCGTTGTGGTCAGGCCTGAAGACGTTCCGGTCCTGCCGACTGCCGATCCGGAGTCCGTCGGGAATGGCGGTTGTTGCGTCCACGTTGCACCGTCCCAGTACCGAAACCGTGCGGGGTCTTCCGGTTCCGGGTACCACCCCGTCGGTGCCAGCGGGGGCGACCATGAGTGCGGCTCCACTGAGGGGATGCTAGTTGCCTCGGTATCCGCCGGTCTGAGTTCAGCCGCGACGCAGCAGCACCGCGCCGTTGTCGAACGGCAGCCTGGGGAACACCTTCGCGCCGCGTCCGGTGACGTGCTGGGCGGCCTCGGCCTTGGACACCACCCGTGGGTCGGCGACGGCGACGGTGCGGCCACGGCGCGTCATGCGGCCACCGCCCGCAGCGGTGATGTTCTTCAGCCAGTCCCGGTCCGGACCGTAGGTCAGCAGGATCGCAAACCCGTCATCGGTGGGGAACACCGTCAGCGGTGTGCGGTATGTCTTGCCGGACTTGCGCCCGACGTGTTCGAGGATTCCGAAGGTCGGCGCCCGGCCCGCCCACAGTCGCTGGACCGGATTGGTGACGCGGCGGTTGACCCGGGCCACCCATTGGGGTATCTGCATCCTGTCGATCCTGGCAGACTCGGGGCATGGCGTACCTCCGGCCGCCGTGGTTCACGACGCGGATCTTCAACCGGCTCGCAATGATGACCGGAATGTCGGGCAGCGTCAGGCCACACTGCTGACGATCGCCGCCACGACGCCGGCGACGGTCAGTACCGCCACCACCGCGACCGCACCGATCGCCCGGCCGCGCCGGTGCCGGCGACTCTCGTGGATCGCCAGCGCGATGCCGGCCAAGATCACCGCCGCATACGCCGACATGCCGAAGGTCAGCACCGCCGTCTCCGCGGCGCCGGCCAGAGTGGTCTCATGCATCGTGACGCCAGCCTAGCCACCGTCGCGCAGATCGGTTCGGCCAGACTCATGGCGTGGCTGGGCCGGCCTGCGGGGGCCGGACAGCGCACCGTTTTGGACGCTTCCTGCCCGGCTGGGAGACTGTAGGCCATGAGCAGTACCGACCTGTCCGCCAAGCTGTTCGCCGATGCCTGCGCGGTGATCCCCGGCGGGGTGAACTCGCCGGTTCGCGCCTTCAGCGCGGTCGGGGGCACGCCCCGGTTCATCACCTCCGGCAGCGGGTGCTGGCTGACGGACGCCGACGGCAACCGCTACGTCGACCTGGTGTGCTCCTGGGGTCCGATGATCCTCGGGCACGCGCACCCTGCGGTCGTCGAGGCGGTCACCGCGGCTGCCGCCAAGGGCCTGTCCTTCGGGGCGCCGACGCCGTGCGAATCCGAACTGGCTAGCGAGATCATCGACCGGGTGGCCCCGGTCGCGTTGCTGCGGCTGGTCAACTCCGGCACCGAGGCCACCATGAGCGCAATCCGGCTGGCCCGCGGCTACACCGGCCGGCCGAAGATCGTCAAGTTCGCCGGCTGCTACCACGGCCACAGCGACGCCCTGCTGGCCGACGCCGGCTCCGGTGTCGCCACGCTGGGGCTGCCGTCGTCACCGGGTGTGACGGGTGCGGCCGCCGCCGACACCATTGTGCTGCCGTACAACGACGTCGGTGCCGTCGAAGGTGTCTTCGCCGACATGGGCGATCAGATCGCCTGCGTCATCACCGAGGCCAGCCCCGGCAACATGGGCTGTGTGCCGCCGGCTCCGGGCTACAACGCCGCGCTGCGGCGCATCACTGCCGCGCACGGCGCGCTGTTGATCTCCGACGAGGTGATGACGGGCTTCCGGGTGAGCCGAAGTGGTTGGTACGGGATCGATCCCGTCGACGCCGATCTGTTCACCTTCGGCAAGGTGATGAGCGGTGGGCTGCCCGCGGCGGCGTTCGGCGGGCGGGCCGATGTGATGAGCAGGCTCGCCCCGCTCGGGCCGGTGTATCAGGCCGGCACCCTGTCGGGGAATCCGGTGGCGATGGCCGCGGGCCTGGCGACCCTGCGCACCGCCGACGATGCCGTCTATGCAGCCCTCGACGCCAATGCCGGCCGACTGGCCGCGCTGCTCGACGGGGCGCTGACCGAAGCCGGTGTGGCGCACCGGGTTCAAAGTGCCGGCAACATGCTCAGCGTCTTTTTCGGCGACGCCCCGGTGACCGACTTCGGGTCGGCGCGCGCCAGCCAGACCTGGCGATTCCCCCCGTTTTTCCACGCCCTGCTCGACGCTGGCGTGTATCCGCCGTGCAGCGCCTACGAGGCCTGGTTCGTCTCGGCGGCCCTCGACGACGAGGCGTTCGACCGCATCGCCGCCGCCCTGCCCGGTGCCGCGCGTGCCGCCGCGGCCGCCACGGAACCGGAGGCCTGATGGCGCTGACGCGAGTGCACGTCATGCGCCACGGCGAGGTGCACAACCCGGAGGGCATCCTGTACGGCCGGCTGCCCGGCTACCGGCTGTCCGACCGCGGTCAGGCGCAGGCGCAGGCCGTCGCGGACACGTTGGCGCGCAACGACATCGTCGCCGTGATCGCCTCCCCGTTGCAGCGCGCCCAGGAGACGGCGACCCCGATCGCCGCGGCGCACGGTCTGGTCCTGGGCACCGACGAGGACCTCATCGAATCGGCGAACTACTTCCAGGGCAGGCGCATGTCGCCCGGCGACGGGGTCTGGAGGAACCCGCAGGTGTGGTGGCAGGTGCGCAACCCGGTCACCCCGTCGTGGGGTGAGCCCTACAAGCAGATCGCCGCCCGGATGACCGCCGCCGTGCACCGCGCCCGCGACCTGGCCGCGGGGCATGAGGTGGTGTGCGTCAGCCACCAGTTGCCGGTCGAGACGCTGCGGCGGTCCATGGAAGGCAAATGGCTGCCCCACGATCCGCGCCGACGGCAGTGCAATCTGGCGTCGCTGACGACGCTGACCTTCAACGGCGACCAGTTGGTCGCCGTCGACTATCGTGAGCCGGCGGCTCGGCTGTGATCACTCGAGCCCTGATGCGCCCGGTGGTCACGGCACTGGTCGTGGCATCGTCGATCCTGCTCGCCGGCTGCTCGACCGGACATGATGCCGTCGCCCAGGGCGGCACCTTCGAGTTCGTCGCACCCGGCGGCAAGACGGATATCCTCTATGACCCGCCGCAGACCCGTGGCCGGCCGGGGCCGATCAGCGGACCCGATCTGATGGACCCCTCCAAGACCTTGTCGCTCGATGACTTCGCCGGCAAGGTCGTCGTCGTCAACGTGTGGGGCCAGTGGTGTGGGCCGTGCCGCACCGAGATCGGCCAGCTGCAGCAGGTCTATGAGCAGACCCGCCACCTGGATGTGGCGTTTCTGGGCATCAACGTGCGCGACAACAACCGCGACGCCGCAGTGGATTTCGTGACGGACCGCAACATCACGTTCCCGTCGATCTACGACCCGGCGATGCGGACCATGATCGCGTTCGGCGGCAAGTATCCGACCACCGTGATCCCGTCGACGGTGGTCCTGGACCGTGAGCACCGCGTCGCCGCGGTGTTCCTCCGTGAACTGCTCGCCGAGGATCTGCGGCCGCTGATCGAGCGACTGGCGGCCGAACCCGCATCGGGGCAACCGCAGTGACCGGAACCGCCGAACTGGCCGCCACCGGTCCGCTGCTGCTGGCGCTGGGGTTGTGTCTGCTCGCCGGGTTGGTGTCGTTCGCCTCGCCGTGTGTGGTTCCCCTGGTACCCGGCTATCTGTCGTACCTGGCGGGGGTGGTCGGCGTCGACGTCGACGGTCAGCGGCGGGGCACCGTCGAGTCCGACCGGGAGGCGCGGCTGCGGGTGGCCGGCTCGGCGCTGCTGTTCGTCGTCGGGTTCACCGCGGTATTCCTGCTCGGAACGGTCGCCGTGCTGGGCATGACGACCTCACTGATAGCCAATCAGCTTGTGCTGCAACGGGTTGGCGGCGTGTTGACGATCCTGATGGGTCTGGTGTTCGTCGGCTCCGTTCCGGCGCTGCAGCGGCAGGCCCGCTTCACCCCGCGGCCGCTGACCACCATTGCCGGTGCGCCGCTCCTCGGTGCGGTCTTCGCGCTGGGCTGGACGCCGTGCCTGGGCCCGACGCTGACCGGGGTCATCACCGTCGCCTCGGCCACCGACGGCGCGAGTGTCGCGCGCGGGGTGGTACTGGTCATCGCCTACTGCCTGGGTCTGGGAATTCCGTTCGTACTGTTGGCCTTCGGCTCCACTTGGGCGGTCGAGGGCCTCGGCCGGCTGCGCCGGCACACCCGGGCAATCCAGGTCTTCGGCGGCGTGCTGTTGATCCTGGTGGGCACCGCGCTCGTCACCGGCATCTGGAACGACTTCGTTTCGTGGGTGCGCGACGCGTTCGTCAACGACGTGAGGCTGCCCCTGTGAGTGACGATGCCCGCGAGGTACGAGCGGGGGGAGGAGCCGCAGCATCCGGACCTGTGAGTGACGATGCCCAGCCACGAACAGACGCAGGTGTACCCCAGTATCGCCGCCCGGGGTTGATTCGGCGTCTGCTCGCCGGGGCGCGCAACACCTGGCGGGCGCTGACGTCGATGGGCACGGCGTTGGCGCTGCTGTTCCTGCTGGCGCTGGCCGCGGTGCCGGGAGCGTTGCTGCCGCAGCGCACACTCAACGCCGGAAAAGTCGACGAATACCTGCAACAGCACCCCGTCATCGGGCCGTGGCTGGACCGCCTGCAGTTCTTCGAGGTGTTCTCCAGTTTCTGGTTCACCGCGATCTACGTGCTGTTGTTCATCTCACTGGTGGGGTGCCTGACGCCGCGGATGCTCGAACACGCCCGCAGCCTGCGGGCCGTCCCGGTGCCGGCCCCGCGGAACCTGGCCCGCCTGCCCAAACACGCCGAGGGTGAGGCCGCCGGCGACCCGCACGCGGTGGCCGAGCAGATGGCGCAACGACTTCGCGGCTGGCGCAAGACCATTCGCCAGAATGGCGAACTGACTGAGATGTCGGCAGAAAGGGGCTATCTGCGCGAGTTCGGAAACCTCGTCTTCCACTTCTCCCTGCTGGGTCTGCTGGCCGCCGTCGCCGTCGGCAAGCTCTTCGGCTACGAGGGCAACGTCATCGTCATCGCAGACGGCGGCCCCGGATTCTGCTCGGCGTCCCCGGCCGCATTCGACACCTTCCGGGCCGGCAACACCGTCGACGGCACCTCGCTGTATCCGATGTGTCTGCGGGTCAACGACTTTCAGGCTCACTACCTGCCCAACGGGCAGGCCAAGACGTTCGTGGCGGATATCGACTACCAGGTCGGCGACGACCTGAAATCCGGCGACTGGCGGCCCTACCGGCTGGAGGTCAACCACCCCCTGCGGGTCGGTGGCGACCGGGTCTATCTGCAGGGCCATGGGTACGCACCGACCTTCACGGTGACCTTCCCCGACAGTCAGCAACGCAGTCAGACCGTGCAGTGGCGACCCGAGAACCCGCAGACGCTGCTGTCGTCGGGTGCCGTGCGGATCGACCCCCCGGCGGGCACCTACCCCGACGCCGGCGATCGACGCAAGCACCAGATCGCGATCCAGGGCCTGTTCGCGCCAACCGAGCAACTCGACGGCAAACTGCTGTCCAGCGCACATCCGGCGCTGAACAACCCGGCCGTGGCCGTCGACATCTACCGCGGCGACACCGGCCTGGACACCGGCCGGCCGCAGTCGCTGTTCGCTCTGGACCCACGGCTCATCGAACAGGGCCGCCTGGTGAAGGCCGACCGGGTGAACCTGCGCGCCGGTGAACAGGTCCGCCTGGACGACGGAACACTCGTGCGCTTCGACGGGGCGACGCCGTTCGTCAACCTGCAGGTGTCCCACGATCCGGGTCAGGTGTGGGTGCTGGTCTTCGCGCTCACGATGATGGCCGGGCTGCTGGTCTCGCTGGTGGTGCGACGCCGCCGGATCTGGGTGCGGATCGCACCCGACCCGCAGCGCCCCGGCGCGGTGAACGTCGACGTGGGCGGGCTGGCGCGCAGCGACAACGCCGGTTGGGGTGACGAGTTCGAGCGCCTCACGCAGCGACTGCTGGGCGGGCACGACTCGCACGGCCGTCAAGGAGAGGCGGTCTGACCGCGCGCAGTCGTCGCGAATTCAGCTATGGAATGCCACCGCACGCTTTCATGCAGGGGTAGTAGCAATCGGCCCATGATCCCTGGCTGCCCAGATAGTCACATTTTTCATTGCACTTCTCGATGCAAATGTCCGGCACGTTGGACGCCGGCGCCTCACCGGTGGCGATGGCGAGCGCGTACTCGATGCCGGCCATGCTGTCCTGGCACGGCTCGGCCGCTGCTGGAGTCGCAAACACCAATGCGGCAGCAGCCAGCGGCAGCCCCAGAGCAAATAACCGCACCATGATGATCCCTTTCGAAGCCTGAATCTCATCCCGATGTTAATCAGCCAGCAAACGCGCCGATAGAGCCCAAAGTCATCTTCTGGGCAGCGACTGGCCCGCGCGCCGCCGTTATGGTTCCGGGTGACCTTTTCGTCTTAGTCGCCGAACCACCACTTGCAGTCGTCGATCGCCCTCTGGAGGTTGTGGTCGGCTTCGGTCACCTCGTCCTCATATGCGGAGGTGAACCAGTTGATGCATTCATCTGTTGAGAGGCCGAGGTCGTCACACCGGCCGTATCGGATCCATTTCATCCGCTCGGCTTGGTCCATCGCCTCCCAGAACGCCGCCTCGGCGTCATCGAGACACCCCAAGAGTTCGGGGTTGTCGGTCCGTTCGCACGGCTTGGGGTCGGACGTGGCTGCTGGCAGGCTTGCCACTTGCTCGTCGAACACGTCCCAGTAGTCGTCCGCGCCGGCCGTCGGTGCCGCGACCATGACTGATGCAAGAACTGCCGCGACGAGGATCGCTCGGGTCATGATCCAGCTCCTCCGATCCAGGCAACGTCGTCTCCCACAGTTCCTCAGTCCATGTTGACCGCCCAGGGCATTTGGACCTCACTGGTCGCGGCGAACTTCCCGACTTCATCTGCGCCACCCGGCCGGCCCCGGTTTGTACCGTGGCGACATGACACCACTTGAACGAATCGCACCGGTTTTCGTCGACATGGCCCATTCGATCGTGTGGGCGTCGGCCGCTACCGTCGACGCCGACTGCCGGCCGCGCACCCGGATCCTGCATCCGATGTGGGAATGGGACGGCACGGACCTGTTCGGTTGGGTCGCCACCGTGCCCAGCCCGATCAAGAGGGCGCATTTGGCGGTCCATCCGGAAATGGCGGTGAGCTACTGGTCGACGACCCAGGACACCTGCAGCGCGGAGTGCCTGGTGGAGTGGTACCACGACGAGGAAACCCGCACCGCGGTGTGGGACAGGTTCGCCAATGCGCCGCAACCGGTCGGCTACGACCCGCGGATCATTCCGATGTGGCGCGACGGGCCGACATCCAACCAGTTCGCCGCGCTGCGGCTGGCCCCGTACCGACTGCGGGTGATGCCCGGAACCGTGCTGACCCAGCAGCAGGGCGAGGTCCTGACCTGGCACGCGTGACCGCCCCGGCACGGGTCCGGAGCTGCCCGGCCCGCGGCGCCCCGGTACCGTGAACGTCGACTTGGGCGACTCGGCGCGTCACCGCCATCTCATGACTCGCCAGGGCCGTCCAGAGAGAAGGTTTGATGAACACCGAGCACGTGGATCTCGGGCTTGCCCAATATTCGGACTGGGCGTTCACCTCCTCGGTGCTGGTCCTGATTCTCGGTTTGGTGCTGTTGGCCGTTGAGCTGGCCTACAGCCGAAGCCGCCAGGTGGCCGAACGTGAACTCGTCTCGGTCGGCGGCGTGACCGCCGACAGCGTCCGCCCCGGAGTCGTCGCTGACGCCCCGGTCCGAACCGTCGACGAGCGGATCGGCCGCGCCGGGCTGGCGCTCGTCTATGTCGGTATCGCCATGTTGTTCGTCTGCATCGTGCTACGCGGCCTGGCCACCAGCCGGGCGCCGTGGGGCAACATGTACGAGTTCATCAACCTGACCGCCTTCTCCGGGTTGATCGCCGCCGCAGTCGTGCTGCGCAAGCCGGCCTACCGCGCGCTGTGGGTGTTCGTCCTGATCCCCGTGCTGATCCTGCTGACGGTGTCGGGCAAATGGCTCTATACCCACGCCGCGCCGGTGATGCCCGCGCTGCAGAGCTACTGGTTGCCGATCCACGTCTCGGTGGTCAGTCTCGGTTCCGGCGTGTTCCTGGTCGCGGGTGTGGCAAGCATCCTGTTCCTGCTCAAGATGTCGCCGCTGGGCGCCCCGGATCGCGATGGGGCGCTTGCTCGGGTCCTCCAGCGCCTGCCGGATGCCCAGACACTGGACCGCATCGCCTACCGCACCACTATCTTCGCGTTCCCGATCTTCGGGTTCGGGGTCATCTTCGGCGCGATCTGGGCCGAGGAGGCCTGGGGCCGGTACTGGGGCTGGGACCCGAAGGAGACGGTGTCCTTCATCGCCTGGGTGGTCTACGCGGCGTACCTGCATGCCCGCTCGACGGCGGGCTGGCGTGACAAGAAGGCAGCCTGGATCAACGTGGTCGGCTTCGTCGCGATGGTGTTCAACCTGTTCTTCATCAACCTGGTGACCGTCGGCCTGCACTCCTACGCGGGAGTGGGCTGAATTCAGGCGCGCTAGCGCGGATTGTTGTCGGGATGGTTGAGACGCCAGAGGAATTCGGGGTCGTCGTCGGGACCGATCACGCGCTTGCCGGGGTGGCCCGGCCGTGACTGGACGGCGCGCCAAACGGCGTAACCCAGCCCGGCAAGCACCAGGATGACCAGCAGGTACGTCACGACAACCTCCTTGAGACCGAATATACGCCGGACTGTAGGCTCGGGCCGTGCCCACAGCGACGCCGGAGCGGCCGGCCGGCCGGATGGTCGTCGATGTCCTGATCTATCTCGTCGCCCGATTACTCCTGGTCGCGGCGCTGACCGCGGTCATCTACTTCGGCGCGCATCTGCTCGGTGTCGCACAGTTCCCCTTGGTGATCGCCCTGTTGTTCGCCATCGTCATCGCACTGCCGCTGGGCATCTGGTTGCTCACCCCGCTACGGCAGCGGGCCACCGCGAGCATCGCCGCGGTCGACGAGCGTCGCCGCCGGGACCGGGCCGATCTGCAGGCAAAGCTGCGCGGCGAGCCGCCCACCGAGTAACCGGGGTCTTCTAGTCGAGTTCTTCCCAGAAGTGGGTGAGGGCCGCCGCACTGAGAGCCGGATCTTGCACCATCCACCAGTGCTCCAATCCGTCGAGCACCTCCACTTTGGCACCCGCCCGGTCAGCTGCGCGACGCACGATCTCGGCAGAGCCGACGTATGAATCCGCGGTGGCCAGCAGTGAAAGACCCGGCCGGGCACTGGCCCGCTCCAGCCCCCCGCCGGCCTCGGCCATGGCCCCCGGCCGCCCTGCCGAGCGATACAGCGAAAGGATCGCCTGACCCATCTCCGGACCCTGGGCTTCAGCCATCGACGATGCGATGTTCGTCGGTAGGAACGTGGCCCACAGGGCGGTCCGATCCTGCACCGTGCCGCCCAACATGGTCTCCACCTGTTGCTCGCCCTCGCCGGGCGTCTGCCACACCTGGGCGAGGTCGTGCCAGACGTAGTCGGGGTCGAATACTCCGACGACGTCGCTGGCCCAGCTGCGCACCAGCTCGGGTCGGTGCATCACCACGTTCACCACATGGAGGCCACCCCAGTCGTGCCCGACGAGATCGAGCGGCCCGTCGATGCCCTCCAACTGGTCTTCGAGCCAGTCACGGTATGCGAGGTAAGTCGCCGGGAAGCCGTCGGGTAGCGGCGCGCCGAATCCCGGCGGCGACAACCGCACCAAATCGTCGCGGCCAAGCGCTGCGGCGAGCGGGTCCCAGATCGCGTCAGTCTCCGGATTGCCGTGCACCAGAACCACAGTCATGGTGCACATCCTCGCACCGGGCGGGCAGGCCGAGCGGCCGATTGACCGGGCCACGCGCAGTGCGGTTGACGGGAGATTGACGTCAAGTTATCTTGACAACATGGTCGAGTCCGACGTTTCGACGGCCGCCGATCCGGCGGTCGGCCTGCGTGCGGTCCGCGCGTTGCAGCGCTTGCAGGAACACCTGGAGGCCGTGCACGTCGCCAACGCCCGCGAGCAGGGCTGGAGCTGGCAGGACATCGCCGAGGCGTTGGGAGTCAGCAGGCAGGCGGTGCACCAGAAGTACCACCGAGGGGATGGATGATGACCGAACGGCTCGCCCGCGACGCCCGAGCCGCCATCGTGCTGGCCGAGGCCGAGGTCCGTGAACTGGGCGCCGACGCCATCGGCCCGGAGCACCTTCTGGTCGGTGTCCTGCAGAGCGCCGGTCGCGAGCTGGCGGCGTTATGCCGCGCTGCCGGCCTGACCGTCGAGGCGGTGCGGGCGCTGCTCGACGGAGGTCGCGACGCGTTCAGCTTCGACGAAGACGCCGCGGCGTTGCGGTCGCTCGGCATCGATCTGAACACGGTGCGCGACAAGGCGATTCGTACATTCGGCGCCGATGCCTTCGAAGACGCGCTGCGCCGGTCCGGGCGTCGGCGACGCCGGCGGGGCCAGATCCCGACGGACCGTGCCGGCAAGAAGGCGCTCGAATACGCCCAACGCGAGTCGAGTGCGCACCGCAGCCGGACGGTCGAATGCGAGCATCTCCTGCTGGGCATCCTGCGCGGCGGTGATCCCTACACATTGGAACTCATCGGCGGGCACGTCGACCCCGACCGGCTGCGTGACGCCGTGACGGCCCTGCTCGATCAGGCCGCCTGAAACCGCGCCCACGCCAGCGCGACGGCCACCGCGACCGCCCACACCAGCATCGTCAGGCCGGTGTCCCGCAGCACCGGAATGAGTTGCGGCCCAAGTGAACCGGAACGCACTGGCCGGGCGGCCCGGATCGCCGGCGGAGTGCCGAGCAGTCCGGCCAGGCACCAGGGGGTGGCTGCGCTGAGCACCAGCGTCAGCGCTCCCGCGACCAGCAGCAGCCCGAGGTAGAGCCCGCGGGTGCGGCGATCGCCGAGCCGGACCGCCAGAGTGATCTTGCCGGACTGCGCGTCGGTCGGGATGTCGCGAAGATTGTTGGCGACCAGCACCGCCGACGACAGGCAGCCCATCACCACCGCGCACACCACGCCGACCCAGTCCACGCGCAGCGCCTGCGTGTACTGCGTGCCGAGCACGGCGACCAAGCCGAAGAACACGAACACGGCGATCTCGCCGAAACCGGAGTAGCCGTAGGGTTTCGAACCGCCGGTGTACAGCCAGGCGCCGGCGATGCAGGCCGCGCCGACGACGATCAGCCACGGGTTGGTCAGCCAGGCCAGCGCAAGGCCGGCGACAGCGGCCACCAGCAGGGCGCTTACCGCCGCGGTCAGCACCGCGCGCGGTGTCGCCACCTTGGAGCCGACCAGACGCAACGGGCCGACGCGGTCGTCGTCGGTGCCGCGCACCCCGTCGGAGTAGTCGTTGGCGTAGTTGACGCCGACGATCAGCGCCACCGCGACGCACAGGGCGAGCAGCGCCTTCCACCACACCGCGGATCCCAGCCAGGCGGCAGCACCCGTTCCCGCGATGACCGGCGCGACGGCGTTGGGCAGCGTGCGCGGTCGGGCGCCTTCGATCCACTGTGCGACGGTGGCCATGCTCCGATCGTGCCACGGCCGTCAGCCGCCGGCGTCCGGGCCTCGACACCGTGCCGACTTCCATCCTTGACGCCCGTCAAGCCATACTGGCCCGATGAAGACGCCGATCTGTGAGCGGTTCGACATCGAGTTCCCGCTGTTCGCCTTCAGCCACTGCCGCGACGTCGTGGCCGCCGTCACCAACGCCGGCGGCCTGGGCGTGCTCGGCGGGACGGCATTCACCCCCCGGCAACTCGACCAGGAACTCGACTGGATCGACGAACAGGTGCGGGGCAAGCCGTACGGGGTCGACATCATCGTGCCCGCCAGGTACGAGGGCAAGGGCGAGAACGTCACCGTCGCCCAGCTGACCGACCGGATTCCGGACTACTACAGGTCCTACGTCGGCGAATTGCTTGCCAGCCATGGCATTCCGGCCGAGGAGCAGGCCCGCTTCGGTGGCAGCAGTCTGTCCGGGGACACTGGGGAGGCACTGCTGGAGGTGGCGCTGCGACACCCGATCAAGCTGATGGCCAACGCGCTCGGTGTGCCCCCGGCCTACATGATCGAGGCCGGCCGCAGCACCGGGGTGCCGGTCGCGGCGCTGGTCGGGGCCAAGGAGCACGCGCTCAAGCAGGCCAAGGCCGGGGTGGACATCATCGTCGCCCAGGGCACCGAGGCCGGGGGGCACTGCGGAGAGGTGTCCACGCTGTGTCTGGTACCCGAAGTGCTCGACGCGCTGGCCGGCGTCGGGAGCGACGTGCCGGTGCTGGCCGCGGGTGGAATCGTGACGGGCCGCCAGATGGCCGCCTGTGTGGCCATGGGCGCCGCCGGCGCGTGGACGGGGTCGGTGTGGCTCACCACGGAGGAGGCCGAGACCGCGCCGTACACCGTCCAGAAGTTCCTGGCCGCCGGCTCCCGCGACACCATCCGGTCGGCGGGGCGCACCGGAAAGCCCTCCCGCCAACTGGTTTCGGATTGGACCGACGCGTGGGCGCCCAACGAGGGCGGCCAGAAGCCGCTGCCGCTGCCGTTGCAGTCGATGCTCGTCGAGCCCGTCCTGCGCCGGGTCGACAAGCTCGCGTCCAGCGGGCACGAGGGCGCTCAAGCGCTGGCGACGTATTTCGTCGGCCAGGGGGTGGGCCTGATGAACAAGGTGAAGCCGGCCCGCGAAGTGGTGCGCGAGTTCATCGAGGACTACGTGAGCGCCGCGGAACGGCTGACCGGGTCGCTGGAAGACTGACCGGTCAGCAGACCGCGTCGCGCAACCAGGCCGGGTCGCCGAGGTAACGCTCGGCCAGCGCCGCGGTGCCCGCCGCGAACGTCGGCGCCAGCGGGATCGCGGCATCGGAGTCATGGTGGGTTCCGATCCACGCCGACAACATGATTCGGCGCATCATCACGAACGTGGGGATCAGCGCGGCATGCCCGGCGAGCAGTTCGCGGATCTGACGGTAGCCGCGCAGCCAGTCGGCGATGATCCGTTCGCATTCGGGGCTGTCCTCGATGAATGACACGACGGCACCCAGATCGGCCAGATACCAGGACCATCCGCTGTCATCGAAGTCGATCACCGTCAGCGGACCGGCCGGATCGTCCGGATCCACCATCAGGTTGGCCATCCGCAGATCGGCGTGTACCAGGCCGAACCGGTCTGGGGCACAACCGAATTCGGTCAGCCGACGGGTGATCTCCTCGACGGCGCGGCCGATCACGGCGGCGCCGGCACCCGTGAGATTCGGTGCGGCGCGCCAGTCGCCCCAGCGGGCCCGCGGGCTCAGGATCGTCTCCAGGTCCCACCGGAATCTGGTGAAATCCGGTGGCCGCACCCAGCTTTCGACGTGGTCGTGCATCACGGCGGTGATCCGCCCCAGCTCGTCGAACCCGACCGCCTCCGGCCTCTCCTCTGCGGTGCAGCCCGGGATGAAGGTGACCGCGTCGACGTGCAGGACCCGGCCGGCCACGGCGACCGGCTGAACGGTGCCACCGTCGGTGGCCGTGATCAACTGCGGTGTCCGGACCAGGGTTTGGCTGCGCAGTGCCGACATCCAGGTGAGCTCCGAGCGGATCGCGTCGATCCCGTTGTAACCCGGCCGGTGCACGCGAAGCACCATCGGATCGTCGTCGTCGACCAGATAGGTGGCGTTCTCCGACAGGCTCAACAGCTGCAGCGGGGCGTCCGGGGCGCGCCCGTAGGACCGCAGTGCGGCGCGGGCGAACTCATGGTGGTGCGGCGGCAGGCCGGCGTTGGGTGCGCTCAATCTACGGCCCGAACCGGGTGATCAGCGCGCGACGATCGATCTTGCCGATGCCGCGTCGCGGCAACTCCTCGACGACGTGGACCTGGCGCGGGGCCGCGCTCCGCGGCAACGTGGCGGCGACATGTGCGCGCAGCTCGTCGAGGCCGGGTTCGGCTGCACCGGGCCGCAGCACGACGGCGGCCACCACGCGTTGCCCGAGCCGGTCGTCGGCCACGCCGAACACCGCACAGTCGGCGACGGCGGGGTGGGTGGCCAGCGCCGACTCGACGGGCTGGGGCAGCACGGTCAGCCCGCCGGTGCTGATCGCGTCGTCGACCCGGCCGAGAACCCGCAGCAACCCCGAATCGTCAACCGCGCCGATGTCGTCGGTGACGAACCAGCCGGGTTCGGCGAAGGGGTCCGGGGTGGGCGGGTTACGGTAGCCGAGGGCCAGCGTCGCGCCGCCCAGGGCGATCCGGCCCTCGGCGTCGACCCGGACGTCGACGCCGTCCAGCGGGCGCCCGTCATACACGCAACCACCGGCCGTCTCGCTCATTCCGTAGGTTCGCACTACCGAAATATCTGCTGCGGCAGCATCTTCCAGAACCCGGGCCGGGGCGGGACCGCCGCCCAGAAGGACGGCGTCCAGGTCCGACAGCGCGGCGATCGCATCACGGTCGGCCAGGCACCCGGCCAGCTGGGCGGCCACCAGGGAGGCGTATCGGCGACCCGTGCCCATCGCGGCCACGGCGCCGGCCACGCCCGCGGGATCGAAACCGTACGTCGTGTCCAATTCGACCGGAACGGTCCCGGCCAGCACGCTCCGGATCAGAACCTGCAGGCCGGCGATGTGATGGGTGGGCAGCGCCAGCAGCCAGGTGCCGTCGCCGCCGAGCCGGTCATGGGTAGCCGATGCGCTGGCGATCAACGCCCGGGTCGACAGCATCGCCCCCTTGGGGGTGCCGGTCGTGCCCGAAGTCGGCACCACCACCGCCACGTCGTCGTCGATGTCCTGACCGACCCGCAGCGCGTCGATCAGCATCTCGCACTGACGCGGATCGTCGCCGGGCACCGGAAGCTGCGGGGGACACAGCCCGTCGAGGATGTCCCCGACGGCGGCCAACATCGACTGGGCCGCCGGGCCCGACGGGACGACGAGGGCGCGCAGAGTAGCTATTCGCCGGCCTCCGCGTCACGGGGATCGTCGAGCGGCCAGCCGTAGTCGTCCAGGTGGTCGCGAACCCGCTCGATGTCCTCGGCCGACGGGAGTTCGTCGGTGATCCGCATGATGGCCGCGCCGATGTCGAAGTGGTCGAAGCCGGGTCGCCCGGCCACTTCCTGCGCGACCGTCGTGACCTCGTCGGCGGTCAACCGCCGGGACAACAACGCCAGCAGCGGCAGGTAGTCGTTCTGCGGAACGCCGTCCGGGTATCCGGCGCGCAGCCAGGAGACGATCGAGCTGAGGAATCGGTTCACAGCTTGGGCTCCCTGGGATCCTCAAAATCACTGCGCGGACTGACAGGAATGCTAGTGCGCCCCGTCGTGTCGTGCTCAGGACCAAAGGTCGGCGTCGCCGGCTAACGGCCGCGGGCCGGGACGTGAACACTTGGTGAATAGGTTCGGCCGGCGAAAATAATGCCAGGTGGCACCGCGAACCAGGGACCAAAGAGAGTTAGCCAAATCGGCGCGTCTACCTCAGAATTAGCGCCATGAGCGCAGAGTTGATCGTCCTGGTGCTGCTGATCGTCACGGCACTGGCATTCGACTTTACGAACGGGTTCCACGACACCGGCAACGCCATGGCCACGTCGATCGCCACCGGTGCTCTCAAGCCCAAGACGGCCGTGCTGCTCGCCGGTGTGCTCAACCTCGTCGGCGCTTTCCTGTCGGTCGAGGTCGCAGTCACCGTCACCACCTCGGTGCTCAAGATCCAGGACAGCAAGTCGGGCCATCTGCTGCCCGGGATCGACCCGACGATGGGGCTGGAGATCATCTTCGCCGGCCTCATCGGCGGCATCCTGTGGAACCTGCTGACCTGGCTCTTCGGCATTCCGTCGAGTTCTTCGCACGCGCTGTTCGGCGGCCTGATCGGCGCCGGCCTGGCCGCGGTCGGCCTGTCCGGCGTCAACTGGACCGGCGTCTCGCAGAAGGTCCTGATCCCCGCGTTCGCGGCCCCGCTCATCGCCGGCATCGTCGCGGCTTGCGGGACATGGCTGGTGTACCGGATCACCCGCAATGTCGAGAGGACGCGGCGCGAGCACGGCTTCCGCTGGGGTCAGGTCGCAACCGCCTCGCTGGTCGCGCTGTCGCACGGCACCAACGACGCGCAGAAGACCATGGGCGTCATCGCCCTGGCGCTCATCACCACCGGGCACCTGACGGGCAATGTCAAGGAGAACGGCCTACCGATCTGGATCATCGCCAGCTGCGCGCTGGCCATCGGCCTGGGCACCTATCTCGGCGGGTGGCGCGTCATCCGAACCCTCGGCAAGGGTCTGGTGGAGATCGAGTCGCCGCAGGGCCTGGCCGCGGAGGCGTCGTCGGCGGCGATCATCCTGTCCTCCAGCGCTGCCGGCATGGCCCTGTCGACCACCCACGTCGCCACCGGTTCGATCCTGGGCAGCGGGGTGGGCAAGCCGGGCGCCGAGGTGCGCTGGGCGGTGGCCGGCCGGATGGCCGTCGCCTGGCTGGTGACGCTGCCGGCCGCGGCGCTGATGGGTGCGCTGAGCTTCTGGCTGGCGCACGGGGTTGCCGCCGTCACCACCGCCCTGATCGGCAGCCTGCTGATCTTCGCCATCCTGATCGGACTGTCCCTCTACATCTGGTGGCGCGCCCAGCAGCAGAAGGTCGACCACACCAACGTCAACGCCGACTGGGACGTATCGACCAACTCCGTGGTGCCCGCCGAGCTCCGCCGGGCCGATCAGCAGGCCGACACCGGCGACAAGACGCCGATCGCCTGATCGAAGGGAGAGGACTGATCTTGATGCACTACCTGGAAAGCATATTCCACGTGCTGGTGGTGGGACTGATCCTTGGAGCGGGCCTGCCCGCGGTGTTCGCGCTGGGACTGTTCGCCTTCTCCGAGGGCGCCGGTGTGCCCGGGGCGGACCGCACGGTGCACGCCCCGAACCCGGTCCTGAAGTTCCTGGGGCTGCTGCTGTTCGTGTTCGTGGGCCTGGTGATCGTGGCCGCGATCCTGTGGATCACGCGGGGCACCATCATCCACCATTTCGGTGTCGACCCGTTCCCGTTCCTGCCGAAGAAGTGAGGTGACACATGCCTGAGACCTCGAAACTCCTTGACAGCGTTCTGAATTGGGTGCGCGCCGGGTATCCGCAGGGCGTTCCGCCCAAGGACTACTACCCGGTGCTGGCGCTGCTGACCCGCACCCTCTCCGAGGACGAGGTCGTGCAGGCCGCACGCACCGTGCTCCTGCAGGGCGACGAGCCGGTCACCGTCGAGCAGATCCAGGACGCCATCCGGCAGGTCTCCGAGAAGGAGCCGACCGAAGAGGAGATGCACCAGG
>WBZP01001191.1_pt1 | contig 32926 bp, 23 predicted proteins | sample 5204301 | NCBI WGS metagenome assembly WBZP01 (sample SAMN12412401, study PRJNA552823) | activated sludge metagenome | isolation source: activated sludge from nitrification reactor of wastewater treatment plant... | place: USA: Pennsylvania | collected 2017 | reverse complement strand
CTTGATGCGGAACGAGATCTTTAACAACTGAACAGCCGATAGGTGTGGGTGCTGTGAGGGGTTGAGCGGGTTTGATCTGTCGTGTGCTTGAGCTCTGATCGGGGCGGGCGCAAGGGTGCTTGGTGGGAACCGGGTATTGGGTCGAAAGGCTGGCGGATTGGACCGAATCGCAAGACACAGCAGTGCTCACACGAAATTTGATAGAGCTTGATCTGTTTGCAAGAGCAGATTGGGTGAAGTCGATTCCGTGATGAGAGTAAGGATTAAAACTTAAGAGTTTGATCCTGGCTCAGATTGAACGCTGGCGGCATGCTTTACACATGCAAGTCGAACGGCAGCACAGCGGGGGTAACCCTGTGGGTGGCGAGTGGCGAACGGGTGAGTAACACATCGGAACGTACCCTGTTGTGGGGGATAACTACGCGAAAGCGTAGCTAATACCGCATACGCCCTGAGGGGGAAAGCGGGGGACCCTAAACAGAGCGAACTGAGGCATTAGCGAAATAATGTTGCAGTTTGCTGTCTTTAGGGCCTCGCGCAATAGGAGCGGCCGATGTCGGATTAGCTAGTTGGTGAGGTAAAGGCTTACCAAGGCGACGATCCGTAGCTGGTCTGAGAGGATGATCAGCCACACTGGGACTGAGACACGGCCCAGACTCCTACGGGAGGCAGCAGTGGGGAATTTTGGACAATGGGCGCAAGCCTGATCCAGCAATGCCGCGTGAGTGAAGAAGGCCTTCGGGTTGTAAAGCTCTTTCGGACGGAAAGAAATCGGTGGGGTGAATAATCCTGCTGGATGACGGTACCGTAAGAAGAAGCACCGGCTAACTACGTGCCAGCAGCCGCGGTAATACGTAGGGTGCGAGCGTTAATCGGAATTACTGGGCGTAAAGCGTGCGCAGGCGGCGCTGTAAGACAGGTGTGAAATCCCCGGGCTTAACCTGGGAATGGCGCTTGTGACTGCAGTGCTCGAGTGCGGCAGAGGGGGGTGGAATTCCACGTGTAGCAGTGAAATGCGTAGAGATGTGGAGGAACACCGATGGCGAAGGCAGCCCCCTGGGTCGACACTGACGCTCATGCACGAAAGCGTGGGGAGCAAACAGGATTAGATACCCTGGTAGTCCACGCCCTAAACGATGCCAACTAGTTGTTGGGGAAGGAGACTTCCTTAGTAACGAAGCTAACGCGTGAAGTTGGCCGCCTGGGGAGTACGGTCGCAAGATTAAAACTCAAAGGAATTGACGGGGACCCGCACAAGCGGTGGATGATGTGGATTAATTCGATGCAACGCGAAAAACCTTACCTACCCTTGACATGCCAGGAACTCTGCTGAGAGGTGGAGGTGCCCGAAAGGGAGCCTGGACACAGGTGCTGCATGGCTGTCGTCAGCTCGTGTCGTGAGATGTTGGGTTAAGTCCCGCAACGAGCGCAACCCTTGTCGTTAATTGCCATCATTTGGTTGGGCACTTTAACGAGACTGCCGGTGACAAACCGGAGGAAGGTGGGGATGACGTCAAGTCCTCATGGCCCTTATGGGTAGGGCTTCACACGTCATACAATGGTCGGTACAGAGGGTTGCCAAGCCGCGAGGCGGAGCGAATCTCACAAAGCCGATCGTAGTCCGGATCGCAGTCTGCAACTCGACTGCGTGAAGTCGGAATCGCTAGTAATCGCGGATCAGCATGTCGCGGTGAATACGTTCCCGGGTCTTGTACACACCGCCCGTCACACCATGGGAGTGGGTTTCACCAGAAGAGGGTAGCCTAACCGCAAGGGGGGCGCTCGCCACGGTGAGATTCATGACTGGGGTGAAGTCGTAACAAGGTAGCCGTATCGGAAGGTGCGGCTGGATCACCTCCTTTCTAGAGATCTTGATCCATTGCAGTACCCACAGCCTATCGGTTGTCGCATCGTCACAGACAGCGGGTCTGTAGCTCAGCTGGTTAGAGCACCGTCTTGATAAGGCGGGGGTCGTTGGTTCGAACCCAACCAGACCCACCACGTCAAGCGAACCCAGACCGAATTGATATCGGGCTGGGTGACACGGGGGCATAGCTCAGCTGGGAGAGCACCTGCTTTGCAAGCAGGGGGTCGTCGGTTCGATCCCGTCTGCCTCCACCAAATTCGTGAGGTGTCAGGCGTAGGGAGTGAGGCGTGAAGCCGCGAGGCTTTTACCCCTCACTCCTTACCCCTCACCCCTTACCGGGTGTCTGTTCTTTAAAAATTCGGAAGAAGTAAGGTGTATCGACTCGGTCGAGCCGGGGGCGCAAGCCTTTCGTTTGAACGAAGCGATACATGGGTTGTGTGATTGTATCTGTCCGTCTTCACTTGCGAACCAGCGGTGGGGGCGGCACAAGCGCGAAGTGGTCGTATTGTCTGTAACTGGCCGTCTTGTCCGCCGAGGGCAGGGCTCAAGGTTATAGGGTCAAGCGACTAAGTGCATGTGGTGGATGCCTTGGCGATCACAGGCGATGAAGGACGTTGTAGCGTGCGAAAAGCCGCGGGGAGCTCGCAAACAAGCTTTGATCCGCGGATGTCCGAATGGGGAAACCCACCTCTTTGAGGTATCCCATCCTGAATACATAGGGATGTGGAGGCGAACCGAGCGAACTGAAACATCTAAGTAGCTCGAGGAAAAGAAATCAACCGAGATTCCCGAAGTAGTGGCGAGCGAACCGGGATGAGCCTTGCGACTTTTAGCATGTCGATTAGTGGAACGCTCTGGAAAGTGCGGCCATAGTGGGTGATAGCCCCGTACGCGAAAATCGATGTGTGGAACTGAGGTTGCGACAAGTAGGGCGGGACACGTGAAATCCTGTCTGAAGATGGGGGGACCATCCTCCAAGGCTAAATACTCGTGATCGACCGATAGTGAACCAGTACCGTGAGGGAAAGGCGAAAAGAACCCCGGGAGGGGAGTGAAATAGATCCTGAAACCGCATGCATACAAACAGTGGGAGCCCCGCAAGGGGTGACTGCGTACCTTTTGTATAATGGGTCAGCGACTTACGTTCAGTAGCGAGCTTAACCGGATAGGGGAGGCGTAGGGAAACCGAGTCTGATAAGGGCGACATAGTTGCTGGGCGTAGACCCGAAACCAAGTGATCTACCCATGGCCAGGATGAAGGTGCCGTAACAGGTACTGGAGGTCCGAACCCACTAGTGTTGAAAAACTAGGGGATGAGCTGTGGGTAGGGGTGAAAGGCTAAACAAACTTGGAAATAGCTGGTTCTCTCCGAAAGCTATTTAGGTAGCGCCTCACGTATCACTGCCGGGGGTAGAGCACTGTAATGGTTGGGGGGGTCACTGCGATCTACCCCGCCATAGCAAACTCCGAATACCGGCAAGTGCGAGCGTGGGAGACAGACATCGGGTGCTAACGTTCGGTGTCAAGAGGGAAACAACCCAGACCGCCAGCTAAGGTCCCCAAGCCATGGTTAAGTGGAAAACGAGGTGGGAAGGCATAGACAGTCAGGAAGTTGGCTTAGAAGCAGCCATCCTTTAAAGAAAGCGTAATAGCTCACTGATCGAGTCGTCCTGCGCGGAAGATGTACCGGGGCTCAAACCATGCACCGAAGCTGCGGATATCCGCAAGGATATGGTAGGAGAGCGTTCCGTAGGCCTGCGAAGGTGTGCCGAGAGGCATGCTGGAGGTATCGGAAGTGCGAATGCTGACATGAGTAGCGATAAAGCGGGTGAAAGGCCCGCTCGCCGAAAGCCCAAGGTTTCCTGCGCAACGTTCATCGGCGCAGGGTGAGTCGGCTCCTAAGGCGAGGCCGAAAGGCGTAGTCGATGGGAAACAGGTCAATATTCCTGTACCGATCGTGAATGCGATGGGGGGACGGAGAAGGTTAGCTCGGCCGGGTGTTGGACGTCCCGGTTTAAGCGTGTAGGCGTGCTGTCCAGGCAAATCCGGACGGCTTAGCCAAGGCGTGATGACGAGGACTCTTTGAGTCTGAAGTGAGTCATACCAAGCTCCCAGGAAAAGCCTCTAAGCTTCAGTTCACGATTGACCGTACCGCAAACCGACACAGGTGGGCAGGATGAAAATTCTAAGGCGCTTGAGAGAACTCAGGAGAAGGAACTCGGCAAATTGACACCGTAACTTCGGGAGAAGGTGTGCCCCTAGTAGGTGAAGGCCCTCGCGGCTGGAGCCCAATGGGGTCGCAGAGAATCGGTGGCTGCGACTGTTTAATAAAAACACAGCACTCTGCAAAGACGAAAGTCGACGTATAGGGTGTGACGCCTGCCCGGTGCCGGAAGGTTAAGTGATGGGGTGCAAGCTCTTGATCGAAGCCCCGGTAAACGGCGGCCGTAACTATAACGGTCCTAAGGTAGCGAAATTCCTTGTCGGGTAAGTTCCGACCTGCACGAATGGCGTAACGATGGCCACACTGTCTCCTCCTGAGACTCAGCGAAGTTGAAATGTTTGTGAAGATGCAATCTACCCGCGGCTAGACGGAAAGACCCCATGAACCTTTACTGTAGCTTTGCATTGGACTTTGATGAGACTTGTGTAGGATAGGTGGGAGGCACTGATGCGCGGATGCTAGTTCGCGCGGAGCCAACCTTGAAATACCACCCTGGTGTCATTGAGGTTCTAACCTAGGCCCGTGAATCCGGGTCGGGGACCGTGCATGGTAGGCAGTTTGACTGGGGCGGTCTCCTCCCAAAGCGTAACGGAGGAGTACGAAGGTACGCTAGGTACGGTCGGACATCGTGCTAATAGTGCAATGGCATAAGCGTGCTTGACTGCGAGACTGACACGTCGAGCAGGTGCGAAAGCAGGTCATAGTGATCCGGTGGTTCTGTATGGAAGGGCCATCGCTCAACGGATAAAAGGTACTCTGGGGATAACAGGCTGATTCCTCCCAAGAGTTCATATCGACGGGGGAGTTTGGCACCTCGATGTCGGCTCATCACATCCTGGGGCTGTAGCCGGTCCCAAGGGTATGGCTGTTCGCCATTTAAAGTGGTACGTGAGCTGGGTTTAAAACGTCGTGAGACAGTTTGGTCCCTATCTGCCGTGGGCGCTGGAGATTTGACGGGGGCTGCTCCTAGTACGAGAGGACCGGAGTGGACTTGCCTCTGGTGTACCGGTTATGACGCCAGTCGTATCGCCGGGTAGCTAAGCAGGGAAGAGATAAACGCTGAAAGCATCTAAGCGTGAAACTCGCCTGAAGATGAGATCTCCCGGGGACTCGATCCCCCTGAAGGGTCGTGGAAGACCACCACGTTGATAGGTCGGGTGTGCAAGCGCAGCAATGCGTTGAGCTAACCGATACTAATTGCCCGTGCGGCTTGATCCTATAACCTTGAGTGGTTCAAGGACAACACAAGACCCTCGGTCTTGGCTCACCCAAGGTGAGCATGCAATCACACCATCCCTGCTTCTTCCGATTTGCCTCAGGTGTCCCGCAGCACAGGCACGCCTGATACACCGCTTATGTCTGGTGCCCATAGCACGTTGGAACCACCCCTTCCCTTCCCGAACAGGACCGTGAAACGACGTCGCGCCGATGATAGTAGGTACTACGCCCGCGAAAGTAGGTCAGCGCCAGACTCCCCCCAATATACAAAGCCCCTCGAACCAATACGTTCCAGGGGCTTTGTGCTTTGAAAAACAGAGGTGCGGCAGGACGTCGCTATTGGGATGCCGCGGGCGAGTCCGTGCCAAGACGACGAAACGTTGCCCGAATCCCACGCCACAGCTTCGGCAGCAACCAGAGCATCAGAATGACGAAGACTGCGAGCAACACGAGAAACACCCACGGGTGCTGGAAGGCCGCGAAAAGGCCGCCGAAAACCAGCGCATCCTCGGTGAATGAGGCTGCAACATTGCTTAACGGTTCGGGAGACGCATTGATCACGGCGCGGGTTCCGGCCTTCGTCAGGTGGGTTCCCGCTGCGAGGGTGCCGCCAAGAATGCCCGCGGCGAGCATAATCGCCGGATCCTGGCCGGCGAGGGAATAAGCCGCCAGCAGCGCCCCGGCAGGAATTCGGACAAACGTATGGATACCATCCCAGACCGAGTCCAGTGCAGGAATCTTGTCAGCGAAAAACTCGACAAAAAACATCAATCCCGCCGCACCGATCACCGCGCCGTGCTGCAGCACCGCCAGCCCCTCTGGCAGACTGACATAACCAAGCCGTCCGAGCACTCCGGCGAGGAACAATACTGCGTATAGCCGCAGCCCGCTTGCCCAAGCCAAGCCGGAGGCAACCGCTATTGAATTGACGATGTCCATGTAGCCATTGTAGAACCCGCCGCCGCGATCTATGCAAGCCCGGCGAACACCCGCGTCACAATTCGTACAACTTTTCCCGCGGGCGCGGGACTACCGCAACGCAGCCTCCACAAACGCCGCGGGCGCGCCCAAGGGCTTCGCCTGATCTTCGTTAAGACCGTGACGGGTTCTTAGAAACTCGGCGCTGTTGAAGCTCACCGACACCATGCCATCCTTGCCCTGGACCACGAGCACCTTCAGCGGCAGATCGATCGCCAGCGATGGTGCAAGATTCATCAACGGGGTTCCGACCTTGGGGTTGCCGAATACCAGCAACGTCGCCGGCAGCATTTCCAGCCCGACTTTCCTGGCTTCGGCACTGTGGTCGATGCGTGCAAAGACGGTCGCCCCCTTGGCCGCGATGACAGTTTCGATCCGCTCGATGGTTTGTGTGAATGGGTAGGGGCTGACGCGCGCGACAATGCCGGAGTCAGCGCTCGCCAAGGAAGTTGCCAACGCGATTGCGAGTGCGCTTAGCGTTGCTTTCATCGTGTCACCTCCGCAGAAGACAGGTTCAGTTCAATGGACCAGCGCAAGCCGGCAAGGCCATCGTTTGCAGGACTTCGCCGCCCGGTGTCGAATAGGCGATCGCAGCTATGCCGAGATTCTTTGGTTTCCAGTCACGCCGGATCTCGATCTCTGCCTGCGCGGCGATCGCGCCGGCTGAACCGAACCGATACGGCCCGAGCCATTCTCGCACCACGTAGTCATGGCGAAGCGTGGCACCCGCGTTCTCGCCAGCCTTGACTCGAGTTTCGAGATTGTTCTCGAACAACGCAAGAAATACCACCGCGCGGCCGCTCGATTCCGGGTCGACGAGCTTGCCGCGCAGGTCGACCTTCCAGCGCAACGGCGAGTCCATCCTCAAGTCCATCGATAGATCGGCACCCGGCTGCCGGCGAACCGCGGCAGATAGCGAAGCTTCAAAGGTGCTCGCATTGCGCCAACCGGGAAAGTCGCGCTGGTCAACGACAACCTGGGGGGTGTAGACGGTTCGGCTCCCGCCTTGATCGGCAAGTTCGCGCTGGCGGCGTGTGAACGCGGCTTGGGCAAACGGGTCTTTCCAGCCAATGTAGTCCCAATAATCCACATGAAACGCGAGAGGCAGCAAGCGCCCTGCAGTCGCATCGGGCATTCGGGCGCTCAACCAGCGGTCAGCCGGCGGGCAACTGCTGCATCCTTCGGAAGTATAGAGTTCGACCAGCGGAACTCGATGGCGCGGGCTCGATGCGCTACAACTCTCTGCCGCCAAGGCAGGCCCGACCAGCATTCCCGCACCGGCAAGCAGTACACTCATCATTCGGATCGACATGGCGTCTCCGGCTGGATGGGCGACTACGAGTGAGGACTCGCCCGCATCCCTACCTGGTTGACCGTCTCTGGGTGCGAATGCTTACCGGTTTGCACGATCCAGCGGATTTGCGGGAAAAGTTCCTGTTCGCCGGCGCTGCCACAGGCATAGAGTCCTTGCATCGACTCGCCGCTGGAGCCGAGCGGCCTCTGGCCCCGTGAGCCGATAATCACGGGGCACCACCGCCCGGCAGCCTCATTCCTTCTTCTTGCGGGTCCGCGGCAGCAGCTTTGATCGGCTGGCGCGCAGGGCCGCTTCGAAGGCGCTGCGCGCCCATGGTTCGAGTTCTTGTGGGGCATCGAACGCTGTATCCGGCGCCCGATAGAACTGCAACTGCGCGGGCTTGCCGTTGCGCAAGTAGGTGAAGGGCGCCTCGCCGAGGCTGGCAAAACGTTCGCGGTTTTGCAGATCGGTCTTGAACCAGACGACGTCGTCGATCACGATGGCAAACATCAGGCCGTCGCGAAACAGGCCGTATCCGCCGAACATCCGCCGGGCTGCCACTGGGCCGAGCGGGTTCAGGAGTTCGAGCAACCAATCGACGAACTCTCGCGAACCGCTCATGGCCTGCGGAACGGAAAATCGACCGGCGCCCTGCGACCTCCGACCAACTCTGCCAAAGCCCTCGCCGACCCGCAGGCCAGCGTCCAGCCGAGGGTGCCGTGTCCAGTGTTGAACCACAGGTTGGAGAGCCGGGCGCGACCGATGATCGGCACATTGGACGGTGTTGCCGGCCGCAGCCCGGCCCAAAACCGGGCGCCCTTCGTATCCCGCAAGTGTGGGAACAGCTCGCAAGCGCGGGCGAGAATCGCCCCGCAGCGCACGCTGTTGATCGAGCAATCATAGCCGGCGAGTTCTGCCGTTCCGGCAATCCGTAGCCGATTGCCCAGGCGCGAACAGACGATACGGCGCGACTCGTCGGTGATGCTGACCCGCGGGGCGAGCGCAGTTGCGCTCAGGTCTAGCGTCACCGAATAGCCCTTGACCGGATAGATAGGCAGCCGCTCGCCCAGCGCCGCCGCGAAACCGACGCTGAAGCTGCCGAGCGACATCACGTAAGCGTCGGCCGACAACGACTCGACCGAACCGTCTGCCGTTCGCGTCTGCACTTGCGAAACATTGCCGTTGCTGGTCATCAGCTTGTCGATCGTCCGATCGAAGCAAAAAAGCACGCCCGCCTCCCGGCAACGCTCGGCCAGGCGTTGCACGAACAGGTGAGCGTCACCGCTCTCGTCCCGCGGGGCATAGAGTCCGCCGTACAAGGTGTCTCGGCAATCCGCCAGCGCCGGCTCGATCTCGACGCAGCGCGCCGGGCTGCAGGTTTGCGCTTCGATCCCGTGGTCGTGCAGAACTTCAGCGTTGATGTCTGCGCGTGCCCAGTCGCGCTGTGTGTAGAAGGTCTGCAGAATGCCGTTGCCCGACTGATCGTAGGCGATGCCGGTCAGTGCGCGAAGTTCTCGAAGGCTCTCCAGGCTGTAGAGCGCCAGACCGGCAATGGCCTCGGTGTTGCGTCGCGTGCGCGACGGCAGACATTCGCGCAAGAAGGCCAGCGCCCACAGCCATTGCTGCAGGTCGGCCTGCGGCCGAACCAGCAGGGGTGCGTCCTCGCGCCCCAGCCAGCGCAGCACCTGCCGCGGCGCCCGAGGATTGGCCCACGGCTCCGGATGGCTCACCGAGATCTGTCCGCCGTTGGCAAAACTCGCTTCCAGCCCTGCGCCGGGCTGGCGGTCGACGACGGTGATCTGATGTCCGTCTTGCGCGAGGTACCACGCGCTGGTGACGCCGGCGAGTCCGGCGCCGAGAACTGCGATGCGCATTGCGAAAACCGGTGATTACGTCTGCTGAAAACTCATCGTCTCACAGTTCCAGCAATTCGGTATCGTCGTGCGCATAGGCCGGCGTGCAGGCGCACAGGATGCGCAATGGGAGCCTGCCGTGGTTGCGGATATTGTGCGCGGTTCCCGGCGCGATCACCACGGTATCGCCGCGCCGGACCTCGAAGGTTGCCGCACCCAGGCGCATCAGGCCTCGTCCTGCCGTGATGTGGTAGACCTCTTCGGTGACGCGGTGTCGGTGGAGCAGCGTCGCACAACCCGGTGCTACGGCTGCCTGTGCAAGGCTCTGCCGGCGTACCGCATGATGCGCCGGGTGCATCAGCTCGCGGATCGTCGAACCGTCCTTGGTGGTGAAGGGTTCGACTTCTGCATAGCGGCTGTGGCGCGGCTTGGGTTGCTGCGGCATGGCGGTTGTGTCGGATAATCTCGGCTTTACATATTCGAGCGGAAGCCATTGCAATGCAAGCCACACCCGGCAGAGGCGCCACGCCGTCGGAGTCCGCAATGAGGCGGCGTGCGTTCCTCGCCGCCATGCTGGCGGCTGCCGTCTCCGCCTGCGACCGATCCGCGCCGCCGCCAGGGGAGACTGGAGCGAGCGCAGCGCGCACTGTCAAACTCGGCTTCGCCGCGCCCCTTACCGGACCCCAGGCTCATTACGGCAACGACATGCGCAACGGCGTGTTGCTTGCGCTCGGCGAGGTCAACGCCGGCGGACCGCGGATCGGTGGCGCGTCGGTTCGATTCGAGTTGCTGGCCGACGACGACCAGGCCGATCCGCGACAGGCCACCGCCGTCGCGCAAAAGCTGGTCGACGCCGGCATTGTCGGCATGCTTGGGCATTTCAACTCGGGCACCAGCATTCCGGCAGCGCGCATTTATGCCCAGGCCGGGATTGCCCAGATCGCCATGGCCACAGCGCCCGGCTACACCGCGCAGGGGTTCAGGACGACATTCCGCGCGATGACATCCGATCTGCAGCAGGGTGGCGCGCTCGGCCGCTTTCTGGTGCGCGATCTTGGCGCATCGCGGATCGCCATCATCGACGACCGCAGCGCCTACGGCCAGGGGCTGGCAGACGAGGTCGAGAAGTCGGCGCGCGCAGTCGGGGCAACCATCGTGCGGCGCGAATTCACCGACGAGCGGGCCAGCGACTTCACGGCGGTGCTCACCGCCATCAAGTCGGCCAACCCCGATCTGCTGTTCTTTGGCGGTACCGACGTGCAGGCGGCTCTGCTGGCGCGCCAGATGCGCAGTCTGGGACTGCGCGCCCGCCTGGCCGGCGGCGAGATGGTGAAGTCGCCCAACTTCATCGCGCTGGCCGGCGCGGCAGCCGAAGGCACACTTGCGTCGCTTGCCGGGGTGCCGCTCGAGCGCATGCCAGGCGGAAACGCTTACGCCGAGCGCTACCGGGCGCGCTTCGGCAGCGCGGTCGAGGTGTATTCGCCCTATGCCTACGACGCGACGATGGCGATGGTCGGGGCGATGCAGCGCGCCGATTCCAGCGAACCCGCGCGCTACCTGCCCGCGCTGGCCGAAACCGTGCGTGCCGGCGTTACCAGCGCCCGCTTCTCCTGGGATGCGCGCGGCGACCTGAAGGATGGGGAGATCACCCTCTACCGCGTCGAGGGGGGCGTCTGGGTACCCATCCTGTCGGGCGCCGGCTCCTGATCCGGCAGCCCGCCTGGCCAAGGAAACGCTCTCAGGCCTTTTGCAGCAGCACCTGGTGCGGCGCCGGAATCGGCCAGCCGGCGCTGCCGCCGACTTCCTGGATCGCGTTGTTGGTATCGAAGTACACCTGCCAGTAATCCTTGTTGTGGCAGAACGGCCGCACGCCGATCAGGGTGCCGGCGGCGTTGAATTCGAGAATCTCCACGCTCGGCTCCGGCGTCTTCATGACGTTCGGAATTTGCGCCACGCGCGCTTTCAGGCGGGCGATCGCATCCTTCGGGTCGACCGCATGGGCGATCTGCGCCTTGAGTTCGACGCGGCGAAAATCGTTGTGCGAGTAATTGACGATGTTGTCGCCGAACAGCTTGTTGTTGCCGACGGTGACGCGGACGTTGTCCGGCGTATCGAGCGTGGTGGCGAACAGCCCGATCTCGCGCACATCGCCGGTCACGCCGGCTGCAGTGATCATGTCGCCGACCTTGAACGGCCGCAGGATGATCAGGAACGCACCCGCCGCAAAGTTGGCGAGCAGCCCGCTCCAGGCCGCGCCGATCGCGATGCCTGCTGCTGCCAGCAAGGCGGCGAAGCTGGTGGTCTCGATGCCGAATACCGAGAGGATCGCGATGACCAGCACGATGCGCAGGATCACCTTGATGGTCGACTCGATGTAGCGGATCAAGGTCGGCTCGACCTTCTGCCGGGTCATGCCGCGGTTGGAGAGGTTGCCGATCAGGTTGATCACCCAGCCACCGACGATCCACATCAACAGGGCGCCGGCCAGCTTCCAGGCCAGCGGGATCAGGTAAGTCGACAACAGCGAGTTGAAGTTGAATGCGATATCCGGCATGACGGTTCCCCCCAATGCTTATGCCGTACGAGAAGTGCGGCACACAACTCTGAACGCAGAATGCGACAGCCAGATTAAATGTTGGCGCCGCACAGGGCGTGCGGCAAGTCAGGAAGTGTGTCTACCCGCCGAAAGCGCGGCGGGCGTGCGCCGCCGGGGTGGCGGTCTTGGGCGGTTTTCCAGGCTTTGCCGAATATGCGTCGGCAGGGGATTTGGCGCAACCGAGAACGACCGGCGCGGCCGGGCGGAACCCGCCCGGCGTCGGCGCCTTGGTTCGGATCTGGATCAGTGTCGCAAAGCCGGCTGCTTGCGGTTGGTCAGCAGGCCGAGGACGAACCGGCCGAGCGCATGCCAGCCGTCTGCCAGAAGCTCGCCGAAGGCTGCGCTGCGGGCGAAACGTGCTTCGCGCAGGCGCTCCTCGAGGTAGGCCGAGTGGAAATACCAGCTGTCGCCGGTCGGGGGGAGCGTGGCTGTCGGGGTGGGGGTGCGTTTGTTCATGGCGGCCTCCTTGGAAGTCCGGTGGGTAAAAGCGGCGCGGTTTGCGCGCACGGAGGCAATATAGTCCGGCTGCTGCGCTGCAACAAACGATTCCTTTTTTGGTTTAAGATTAGAAGAACTTAATCGAAACGGCCGTGACCTATCGCTTGCCACCCCTTTCCGCCCTGCGCGCATTCGAGGCTGCGGCGCGCAGCCTGAGTTTCAAGCAGGCGGCCGAGGAACTTCACGTGACGCCGGCCGCGGTCAGCCAGCAGATCAAGGCGCTCGAAGGTTTTCTCGGTGTGCCGCTGTTCCGCCGCCTGCCGCGTGCCCTGGAACTGACGGCGGATGCGCAGGCCATGTTGCCCAAGCTGCGCGAAGGCTTCGCCTGCCTGGCCGCCGCCGTCGAAGCGACCCGTCAGCCCGTACGTGAGTCTGCGCTCACTGTCAGCGCGCCGCCTTCATTCTCGGCACGCTGGCTGGTGCCGCGACTGCCGGGCTTCACCGCGGCGCATCGCGATGTCGACCTGCATCTGCGCGCCCGACTCGACACCATCGATCGCCAGTCGCATCACGCGCCGGCCGGTGCCGAGGCGATCGATGTCCGCGACGCGACCAGCGAGATCGCCATTCGCTTCGGCACCGGGCGCTACCCCGGGCAGCGCGTCGACCTGCTGTTCGCGCCGGGCTACATACCGGCCTGCAGCCCGCGCCTGCTGGCCGGCATGCGACCGCTGCGCCAACCGGCCGACCTGCGCCGGCATGCGCTGATCCACGACGAAACCATTCCCGAGGAAGTCGATCGGCCGACCTGGGCGCAATGGCTGCAGCTCGCCGGTGCGGGCAGCGTCGATGCCACGCGCGGCCCGCGCTTCAGCGACGCGTCGCTCGCTTACGAAGCCGCGCTCGACGGCCAGGGTGTCGTGCTGGCGCTGGATTCGCTGATCCGCGGCGATGTGGCCGCCGGCCGCCTGGTGACGCCGTTCGCCATCACGCTGCCGACGCGCTACGCCTACCATCTGGTGGTGCCCGAAGTGCTCGCCGAGCGCCCCGCAGTCGCCGCCTTCCGCGCCTGGCTGCTCGAGCAGGCGCGGGCCGAGCGCAGCCCCTGAGAAATCGCGGGATCGGTTGTGGGTTTGGATTTCGACCTTGCCTGGAAGCCGCGCCGATTGGCGGTCTACCGGGCAGATGCCCGGAGAACCGCATGGATAAAGGCTCCTGGCGAGGTGCCCCGGACGGGCCGGGTCAGCCGATGACCTCGGCGTAGAGCGAGGCGTGGTCGGAGATTTCGGCCAGGAAGCTCTTCAACGCCGCCCCGGCCAGTTGCGGCCAGCCGGTCACCCGTATCTCGGCCGGCTCCGCTGCACTGGCGAAATTGCGCAGGCGCAGCGACTGCGAGGCCAGCACATGGTCGAGGTTGGACTTGCCGGCGCTGCCGTTCCAGGTGAATGGCTGATCCTTGGGCAGCAGGCGCATGCCGGCCTTTTCCGCCGCTTCGCCGAGCGCGGCAATCTCGCTCGGCGCGTCGACACGCTGATACTTCTTCAGCGGGCGCGGATACATCAGCCCCATGGTGTTCAGGTCGCCCAGCACCAGCAACCGCGCCGCATCGGGCTGGTCCTTCTTGCGCTCGAGGGCGCCCTTCAACTTCCAGGTTTTGTCGAACATCTCAGCGCGGTTGCCGAATGCCGGCGCATCGGTGCCGCTGTCGGTGTGCAGGAACAGCATGTTGTACCAGAGGTCGGCCAGCCGCACCGAGAGCAGCGCGCCCGGGCGCAATGCCGGGTTGCCGACATTGAATTCGCGCTTCTGCGAAAACACCGTCTGGGCGAATTTGCCGCGCCGCCAGCCGACCAGGATTTCCTGCACCTCCGGGCCGTCGGTCAGCGCAAAGTCATACTCCGGCAGTTCGCGCTGCATCAGCGTCAGCACGTCGGCATTCTCGATTTCGAGCAGGCCGAACACGTCTGGCTGTTGCGCCAGGATGTGCGCGGCCACCTTCTTCAACCGCGCATCGCCGCCGCGAAAATGCTCGATGTTCCAGGACAGCACGGAAAACAGCGTCGCTTCGCGCGGCATGACGATTCTCCCAGGGTAGTTTGCATCTCGTATGGTGCGCCTGGGCGCGTTGAGGTGGCAAGCTGCGGGCTGCGGCAACGCGCCTCGTGCCGCGCCCCAAGCCTGCCCCGAAACCCGCATGTAATGGCGCGCTCCGGCCTGCCTGCCGGGAAAGCGCCTATCCATCGGCGTCCCGGGCTAGCCTGCCTGAAGATCGCCATTGCATGCGGCTCACAGCCTGCTTCGCCGCGGCGCCGATCGATGGCATGATGGCGGTCCGATCCGCCGGAGCGCCGCATTGAACGACCCCAAACCCGATGATGTGCGTACCGCGAAGATCGACTTCTCGGTCGCCGGCCGCGCGGTATCGATGCAGGTACAGGTGCCGGCCGGCCAGGTGAGTCCGACGCGGCTGCTGCCGCTGGCCCATGCGCTCACCGACACCCTTGTCGACATGGCGGTGCAGGCGCAGCCGGAGACGGTCAGTTGCAGCAAGGGCTGCGGCGCCTGTTGCCGCCAACTGGTGCCGGTTTCCACCATCGAGGCGCGCGCCATCCACGCGCTGGTGCAGGCGCTGGAGGAACCGCGGCGCAGCGCGGTGCGCGCGCGCTTCGCCGACGCGTGCCGGACGATGGAAGCCGCCGGCTTGATGGACGGGCTGCGCGACTTCTCCCGCATTGCCAAGCAGGATCTCGTTGCCTTCGGGCACGCCTACTTCGCCCGTGGCGTGGCCTGTCCGTTTCTCGAAGACGAGTCGTGCTCGATCCACGCCGAGCGGCCGGTGATCTGCCGCGAGTTTCTGGTCACCTCGGATGCCCGCCACTGCGCCAACCCGTCGGCGCAAACCATACGCCGGATCGAACTCGATGCGCGAGTCTCCCGCGCCCTGCCGGCGCTGGAAGCGCCGGACGTCGCGCCGGTCATGCCGTGGATTCCGCTGATCCTCGCCCTCGAGTGGGTCGACGCGCATCCCGACGACAGCGAACGCGCCGGCCCCGAACTGCTGCACGCCTTGTTCGGCCGACTATCCGGGAAGGATCTTCCCGCGCCCCCGGGCCTCGGCGCGTAACCGAACGGCATCGCGCCGGGCGGCCCGGTTCGAGTCGCGGTGACGCGGCTTGTTAGAATCGGCCGATGCGCCTTGACTTCTCCTACGCCCGAATCGTCGGATGGCTGGCAGCGCATTCGCTTCGCATCCGCTGCGCGGCCGTGCTGGCGCTGCTGCCATGCATTGCGCCGGCTCTTGCCCAGACTGGCACCCGGCCGGCGCTCGAGATCGAGGCGCCGGCCGAATTGCGCGCGCTGCTCGAACGCCATCTCGATCCCGGCGCCTCTGCCGCCGAGGCCGACGCGGCCGAGCGGGTGCGCCTGCTGCGCAGCCTGCGCCAGCAGACGACCGACCTGCTGGCCACCGAGGGCTACTTCACGCCTGTCGTCGAGGTGACCGGCGGCGAAGGCGAGCGCCCCCGCGTGAAGGTCGACACCGGCCCGCGCGCCACCATCCGGTCAGTCGAGCTGCGCTTTGCCGGCGACATCACGCAAGCCGGCGAGGCGCGCGCGGCACGGCTGGCCGGATTGCGCGCCGCCTGGCCGCTGGCCCAAGGGCAAGCTTTCCGCCAGTCGGCATGGGACGAGGCCAAACAGGCCTTGCTGCAGCGGCTGCTGGCCGAGGACTACGCCGCCGCGCGCATCGAAGACAGCCGCGCCGAAGTCGATCCTGCCAGCGCAACCGTCGCGCTGCGCGTGGTCTATGACAGCGGGCCGTCCTTCACGCTGGGCGCGCTCGAAGTGCAGGGTCTGGAGCGATACGATCGCTCGCTGATCGACCGCTACAACAAACTCGAACCCGGCGAGCGCTACAGCCAGGAGCGGCTGCTCGAACTGCAGCGCGCGCTGCAGAACACGCCGTATTTTTCCTCCGTGGTCGTCGACATCGAGAACGATCCGGCCAATCCGTCGGCGGTGCCGGTGCGCGTGCGGGTGGCCGAAGCACGGCGCATGCGGCTGTCGTTGAGCGGCGGTTTCAGCAGCAACCATGGCCCGCGCGCCGAGGTCAGCTACCGTCATGCCAACATCCTCGACCGCGGCTGGCAACTGTCGAGCGGTTTTCGTGTCGATCGGCTCGGGCACCTCGGGTTCGCCGACATTCACCTGCCGCCCACCGGCAAGGACTATCGCGACAGCTTCGGCGTGCTCAGCGAAACCCGCGACAATCAGGGTCTGAAGACCGGTCGCAACGGCATCGGCGCGGTCCGCAGTCGCGTCAAGGGCAAGATCGAGACGCGGCTGTCGCTCAATTTCGAGCGGGAAAAGCGCAGCGTCGATGGCGGCGAGAACACCCGCATCAATGCCCTGGTACTCAATTACGCCTGGACCTGGCGCGACGTCGATAACCCGGTCGATCCGCGCAGCGGCCTGGTGTTCCACGCGCAGCTCGGCGGTGCGAGCAAGCTGCTGGCCTCCGACCAGAACTTCGTGCGCGGCCTGGTGCGCGTGCAGAAGTACTGGCCGCTGTTCGAGCGCGACCTGCTGACGGCGCGCGCCGAACTCGGCTGGATCGGTGCCAAATCGCGCGCCGGCATTCCAGAAGGCTATCTGTTTCGCGCCGGCGGCGCGCAGTCGGTGCGCGGCTACAGCTACCAGGGGCTCGGCGTGCGCGAGAACGATGCCATCGTCGGCGGCCGCTACATGACGACGGCAAGCATCGAGTATGTCCGCTGGTTCACTGCCGACTGGGGCGGCGCGGTCTTCTTCGACGCCGGCGATGCCACCGACAGACTCGGCGATCTGTCGAACCCGGCGCGCGGCTTGGGCATCGGTGCGCGCTGGCGCAGTCCGGCAGGCCCGCTGGCGTTCGACCTCGCCTACGGGCAGCGCGAGCGCAAGCTCAGGCCGGCGTTCTCGATCGCGATCGCCTTCTAAGCCATGCCGGAGCCCGCCACTCAGACGCCGGACGACGCGACAACACCGCCGCGCCGCAGGCGTGGGCGGTGGCTTGTTGCGCTCGCGGCCGCTGCGTCCGTTGTTGCGTTGGCGCTGGCGCTGCTGCTGTCTGCGCTGCTCCGCGAATCCGGCCTGGCGGCCGTCGCCGGATTGGTCAGCCGTCTCTCCGGCGATACGATCCTCATCGAAGGCACGCAAGGCCGCCTGCTCGGGCCGCTGCGTATCGCGCGGCTGGGCTACAACGGCCCGGACATGCGCATCGAGGCGCGCGACATCGCGCTCGACTGGCAATTCGAGCTGACGCCGGCGCGCAGAATGATCGTGCCGCAACTCGACATCGCTGCGCTCGATGTGGCGACACGCCCGAGCGACCAGCCGCCCGCCTTGCCGGTGGATCTCACGCTGCCGTTGGCGTTACAGGTCGATCGCTTGCAACTGCGCAAGCTGCGCATCCTCGGCTGGCTGCCGCAAGCGGCCACGCTCGGACCGAGTCTGTTCGAGATCGACGATATTTCGGCGCGGTTGACGAGCGACGGCCGCCATCACCAGCTTTCCGAGGTGCGCCTGAGCGCGCCCTTCGCCACCCTGAACGGTGAGGCGAGCCTCGACGGCACGAAGCCGTTCATGCTCGAGGCAGTACTGCGCGCAGAAGGCGAACGCGACGCGAAGCGCTTCGTCATAGACGCCACCGCGCGCGGGCCGCTCGACGCGCTGGCGGTGAACGCCACGGCCAGCGGCTGGAACCTCGCCGGCGAAGCCGATCTCGCCGTCACGCCGTTCGCTACCGTGCCGTTGCGCCAGGCCAAACTGCGGGTCGGCGAGATCGATCCGGCGGGCTTTTCGCCCGGCGCGCCGCACGCCGCGTTGCAGGTCGTGGCAGACCTGACACCACGCATTGCCGACCGCGGCACGGCGAAGGCAGGCGCGAGCCCGCTCGACGCATGGGTGCTGGCCGGCCCGATCGAAGTATTCAATCGCGACCCGGGGCCGTTCGACCGCAACGCGCTGCCCTTTGCCCGGCTCAATGCCAATGCACTGTGGCAGCAGGGCAGACTCGCGCTCGACGACGTGGTGCTGGTCTCGTCCGGCCGCGAGCCGGGCCGCTTGAGCGGCACGGCCTCGCTCGACACCGGCAGCGACCCCACGGTACGCCTGCAACTCGAGGTGAGCGCGCTCGATCCACGCGAATGGGTCACCTCGCTCAAGCAGGCTCGCCTCGGCGGCGAGATTTCCGCCGTCGCCACCGTCGCCGAGCAAACGCTGCAAGCCAGCCTGCGCGAAAGCGGCGCCCGCAGCATCGTGCGCGCCGGCCCGCCCTGGCAGGCCGAGCTCGCGTTGCGACACAAGGACGGCGTGCTCGACTTCACCCGCCTGCGCTTTGCCGCGGGCGATGCGCTGCTCGATGCCGTTGGCAAACTGCAGCTCGGCGGCACCCGGTCGTTCGACATCAAGGGCAAACTCGCGCGCTTCGATCCGGCCCTCTACGCCGAGGTGCCGCACGCGCGTTTGACCGCCGACCTGTCCGCGCAAGGCGTGTTCGAGCCGCAGGTTCGCGGCGCTCTGCGCTTCGACATGCACGACAGCCAGCTTGCTACGCGCGAGGGCATGCGCGCGCTCGCTGGCAAGGGCCATTTGCAGATCGAGCCCGGGCGCATCGTCAATGCCGATGTCGCGCTCGATCTGGCCGGCAACCGGCTGACTGCCGACGGCGCCTTCGGCCGCGCCGGCGATCAGCTCAAGTTCGTGGTCGACGCGCCGAATCTCGATGCAATCGGGATGGGCGTCGGCGGTCGTCTCGATGCAGCGGGCCAGCTCGGCGGAACGCTGTCGCTGCCGAGCGGCGAGGTCAAGGCCAGCGCCAGCGCATTGCGCCTGCCCGACCTGCTGCTGGTCGATTCGGCGAAACTCTCTGCGCAATTGCGCGACGGGCCGGGCGGCCGTTTGGATGCAACGGTCGCCGCCAGCGGGTTGCGCACGGCCGCCGGTCAGGCACTGCTGGCCGAGCGCGTTGCGCTCGAGCTTGCCGGTACGCGGGGCGACCACAAGCTGCAGGGCAGGGCGCGGTTCGACGGCGAAGACGCGCTCGATTTCGCTGCCAGCGGCGGTTTGCTCGAAGGCCCGGCCTGGAAGGGCATGGTCGAGCGCCTTGTATTCGAGCGGTCGGGGCAGCGGCTGGCGCTGGCGGCCCCGGCACCGCTTAACCTGGCGGCTACCCAGGCGGCATTCGGCCCGGCCGAACTGCGCACCACCAGCGGCCGCCTGCGCCTCGGTGAAGCGCGCTGGTCGCCCGATGGCTGGTCGAGCCGCGGCGAACTCGACGGCCTGCAGGTCGGCATCGCGCTCGATGCGCAGCAACAGGCAACCACCAAGGGGCGCACGCTGACACTCGGCGGCAACTGGGATCTGCGCGCCGCCGCGCATCTGGATGGCACACTCAACCTGTTCCGCCAGGCAGGCGACCTCAGCCTTGGCGGCGACACGCCGGTGTCGCTCGGGCTGCGCGAGTTGCAGCTCAAGCTCGTCGCGCAGCAGGACCGCGTCAATGCCTCGCTCGACGCGACCGGCGAACAACTCGGTCAGCTCAATGCGCGTGCCGCGCTGGCGCTGGAGCGCGACGGCCAGCTCTGGAAGATCACGCGTGCCGCACCGCTCGAAGGCGATGCGCGTTTCGCCATGCCGTCGCTTGCCTGGATCGGCCCGCTGGTCGGGCCCAATGTGCAGATTGGCGGCGCTCTCGGCGGCAACTTCACCCTCGGCGGCTCGCTCGGCCGGCCCGATGCGCGCGGCTCGCTGCGCGCCGCCGGCATCAATCTCGCGCTCGTGGAACACGGATTGCGCCTGACCGACGGCGAGATCGATGTCGAGCTGACGCATGAACGCGCGAAGCTTGCCCGCTTTGACTTCCGTGCCGATCCGCGCGTCAAGCCGCGCGACGTGCGGGTCGGCTATGCCGAACTGGCCGGTACGCCCGGCCGGCTCACCGGCAGCGGCGAGATCGAACTGGCCGGCGGCAAGGGCAGCATCGTACTCACCGCCGACCGCCTCGCCGTGCTGCAGCGGGCGGATCGCTGGCTCATGATGTCGGGCGAGGCGCGCCTGACCACTGCGTGGGACGCGCTGGCGCTGGCTGGCAAGCTGCGCGCCGATGCCGGCTACTTCGAGTTCGCCGCCGCGCCGCCGCCCGCGCTCGGCGATGACGTCGTGGTACTCGGCCGCGGGCAGAAGGCGGCACGCCCGTTCCGGCTCGACATGGATCTCGAGGTCGACCTCGGCCGCAGTCTGTACTTCAAGGGACGCGGGCTCGACGCGCGGCTTGCAGGCGAGGCGCGCCTGCGCGCCGACAATCGCGGTCCGCTGCGTGCCACCGGCTCGATCCGCACCCGTGGCGGCACCTACGACGCCTACGGCCAGTTCCTGACCATCGAGCGCGGCATCATCAACTTCCAGGGGCCGATCGAAAATGCCGGCCTCAATGTGCTCGCAGTGCGCAGCGGACTGCCGGTGGAAGCCGGCGTCGAAATCACCGGCACGGTGCTGGCGCCGCGCGTGCGCCTGGTGTCCGAGCCGCCGGTGCCGGACGCCGAAAAGCTCTCGTGGATCGTGCTCGGCCGCGGCCAGGAGCAGGCCGGCGGCACCGACTCCGCGCTGCTGCTCTCGGCCGCCAGCGCGATCCTCGGCGACAAGACCGGCGGCATATCGCGCCAGTTGGCGCAGAGCCTCGGCGTCGACCAGATAACGGTCACCAGCGGCGACATCGACGGCGGCGGCAGCCGACTTGCCGGCAGCACGGTGGCGGGCTCGACGTCCGGCACGCGCGAGGCGGGCCTTTCTTCGCAGATCGTCAGCGTCGGCAAACGCCTGTCTGCGGACGCATTTCTATCCTACGAACAGAGCCTTGCCGGTGCCGCCAGCGTGGTCAAGCTCACCTACAACCTGTCGCGCAGACTGTCGGTGATCGGCCGCGCCGGCACCGACAACTCGGTCGATCTGCACTACTCGATATCGTTCCCGTGACCGGGTGCCGGCCCGCGGGTTAGTGCGCCGGATACTTGGTCGGGTCGGTAATCTTCTCGACGACCTTGGCCAGTTCGGCCATGGTTATCTTGTCGTCGTAGATGCCGGCGCCGACGTGGATGCCGCTGGCGAACGAGACGTCCGCCGTCAGCGTGTAGGTGATCTTGCGCGACAGAGCGCCGGCACCCGGTCTCTGCCAGGCGTACTCGACCCATCCGCCCGGGCTGGCGCCGACCTTGCACAGTTCCTTGAAGATGTACTTGCCGGCGTTGTCGGTGATCTGCATGATCGGACGTCCGACCAGATCGGGCCGCATCGGATGGGCGACCATCCGATCCTGCCGGCAATCGAAGACGAACACGTAACTGTCCTTCCATACCCAGCGGCCGCTGGCGTTGTTGAAATCGGCGTAGCCCGAGGCGCCCTTGCCCTGCAGGTACCTTGCCGCTGCCTGTACCTTGGAAACCGCTTCGTCCGCTGTCGCCGCGTCGGCGGCCATGGCATTGCCATGGACGAGCCCGGCGCCGAGCAGGATGCCGATCGCGGCAACGGTCTTGATGATCGCATTCATGTGCTTCTCCATTCGCGTCGTGCGCGCGAGCCGTCCACCGCAGGCTGCGCGACAGATTGTTCCGGTTCGTCGATTCAGTGTGCGCCTGACAACGGTGTGGCGGCCTGCGCGGCCACGCTCGAACCGCCGATCAAAGGCTTGCCCACGGGCAGCACATCGCGGCCGTAAACGTCGGCGAAAATCAGGTGCGCCATGATGTACCAGGCCATTGCGGCAGTCACCATGAGTTCGTAGCCGGCAACGACGGTTAGCTGCGGCCAACCGAAATGCGCCAGATCGAGAAGTATGAAGCCGATCAAAAGCAGCGTAAATGTCAGGCCGAGGGCGCCGTTGATGCGCAGCGCGCCGATCCAGAGGATGGCGGTAAACGCCGTCCATGCCACCAGAAACCAGCCGATGTCGGTCTTGCTGGACACGTATATATCGTAATGGTTGCCGATCAGCAGCAGGGCGAGGGCGATCCAGAAACAGCCGTAGGCGGTAAACGCACAGTAGCCGAAATTGTTGCCGGTTTTCATCTCCTGCAGACCAGCGATCATCTGCGCCAGGCCGCCGAAGATCAGCCCGAGCCAGACCACCGGGCCGAGTCCCATCCAGCCGACGTTGTGGAACTGCAAGACCATCGTTGTCAAACCGAACCCTGCCAACCCGACCACAGCCGGATTGCCGAGCTTCTGCTCTGCCATTTGTATTCCCTCCCGAAGACTTGAACACCTGATTCCCGCCGATTCTGCGAATGTGTCGGTCGTGACGACGCAGAGAAGATCGGCTAGACGATCCTGCATGAGCAGGGGCCTGCGGGAACCGGTGGGCCGCGAAGATTCGCGGGTGACGAATTATATCTTGGCACCCGGTAGTGCGGCGAAGCTCGTCCGGTGTAGATGCGGATCGGGCCGGCGCGTGTCGGGCCGGGAACATGGTGGCGGAAATGGATTGCGAGGGCCGGAAATCGAGGAATGGCGGCAGGCGGCCGCGGCGGCGGCCGACTTCGCGGTGGCCGCCGCCGCAGCGTCGCCCTCCGGTCGGGTCAGGGCGGCAATTCGAGGATTCGGATCAGTCGATCCGTTTGGTGACGACGACCTCGAGGTACTCGGCGGGAACCACCATCGACGCCTCGCCAGCGATGTTGGAGCGGTGCAACAGTTGCGTGATGTCTTCGGCCAGTGCGTTCTGCGCGGCGGGATCGAGCGCCGCGAACGCCTTGTGCATCGGGCCGTAGAACTCGCGGAAGGCGTCCAGCCAGTGAGCGGCCGAGCGATAGCGGAACTTGAAGTTCTTGGGCTCCATGCGGACTTCGGACGAGTGTGCGCCGAACAGTTCGGCGATATGCGATTCGGTTCCCCACAACGCAGGCGACTGCAAGCCCGCGGGCGGCGGCAGGTAGGCGCCGATGATCTTGAACAACTGTCCGATGAAACCTTCCGGCGTCCAGTTCGCCAGTCCGATGCGCCCGCCGCTTCGCAGCACCCGCAGCATTTCGCCGGCGCTGCGACGGTGATCGGGTGTGAACATCGCGCCGAACGTGGACAGCACCAAGTCGTAGGTGCCGTCGGCAAACGGCAGATCTTCCGCATCGGCGACCTGGAAGGTCACCGGCAAGCCCTCGGCCATCGCGCGCGCCCTGCCTTTGTCGAGCAGTGCCGGCACATAGTCGGTGGATGTGACGTCGGCATGGCGGCGGGCGGCGGCGAGCGTGGCGTTGCCATTGCCGGCCGCGACATCGAGCACGCGTTCGCCGGCCCGCACGTCTACCGCCTCGGCCAGCGACTCGCCGACGCCTTGCAGCGTGACGCCGATCACCGCGAAGTCGCCGCTGGCCCAGGTCGTCTGCTGGCGTTGTTTGATCGCCGCAAAGTCCGGTGGCGTGGCGGATGATGCCGTGGGCATCGAGCGTGTGGTGGCTGCGGGGATGGTCATGTTGTGTACTCCTTTGACTAGGGTTGCCTCGGTCGGGCGGCAGCAGGCATCGGCGGCGAGCGCGCGCCGGTGTTCCGTGCAGTGTGCCGGTTGGATCGATCGTCTGCGCGAAGTCGGCCGAGTCATGTGCGCGGCGCGAACCGCGAACCCCGGCCGCACCAGCGTCGCGGCATGGCGGGGCGCCGACGATGAATCTGCCGTGCAGTCTGCAGGGCAGATGCGTCAGTTGGATGTCGTCGAAAGCGCCGTGTTGTTTCGATTGTTTCGGCGCACGTCGCCGGCTGCGGAACCGGCGACTTGCATCGACCACACCGCCCGGGCGGGCAGCGGCGAATCAGGTCGGGCGTTTGCCGGCGATTTCGTCGGCGTATTTGCGGTCGGCGCTGAGGATGTGCTTGACCAGCCATTCCCGCAGCAAGTGCATCAGCGCAACGCCGACGCCGGGGGCGCCCTCGTTGATACGGGTGCGGAAGCCTTCGATCTCGGCGACGAAGCGACGATGGGTTTCCTTGTGGCCGGCCGATCCGCCATAGCCGCGCTGGTCGAAGTATTTCTCTTCGAAGTCGAAGTGATGGCGCGTGTAGTCGACCAGTTCGTCAACCAGCGGCGAGACCGCGGAACGGGAATCCCCCTTGCGCATTGCGTCGTTCAGGCGGTTGATGATGCCGACCAGTTTTTGGTGCTGGCTGTCGATCTCTGCAATGCCCAGATCGAGCGCGGACGTCCATTCGATCAGCGGGCGCCCAGCCGGCGAACCGCCGGTTCCGCCTGGCGCCGCCGTCGACTGTTCTTCCGGCACACGAAAGCGGCTGACAACCCGGAACAGTTCGTCGGCAGCGTGTTCCAGCGCAGTTGCGGTTTGCATGCTGTGGCTGGTAACGGCCTCGGTGCGCGCCGACATGTCGAGCGCCTGGCCGGCGTTGGCAACGATGGTTTGCGCGCGCCCGGTTTGTTCCTCCGCCGCCTGCGCGAGGCTGCTGATCTTCTGCAGCGTTTCATGCGATTCCTGGCTGATGTGGCGCAGGGCATCGGCGGCCTGGCCGGCTTTGCTCACGCCGGAGGCGATGACCGGACCGGCGGCATCCATGGCCGCGACCGCGCTTCCCGTATCGGCCTGGATCGCGCCGATGGTGCGCGAGATTTCCTGCGTTGCCGATGCGGTGCGTTCGGCCAGCTTGCGCACCTCGTCGGCCACCACCGCGAAGCCGCGCCCCTGTTCGCCGGCGCGGGCAGCCTCGATTGCCGCATTGAGTGCCAGCAGGTTGGTCTGATCGGCGATTTCCTTGATCACACAGGCGATCTTGCCGATCTCCTGTGCGCGCCCATCGAGCTGGCGGATGATTTGCGAGGTTTCCTGCACGCTGCCCGCGATGCTGTTCATTTCCGCCGAGGCGGCCGTCGCCAGTGCTTCGCCCTGCAACGAGAACTCGGCCACGTCCTGCGAATGCCCGCGGGTTTCCTGCGCGAGTGCGGATACCTGGATCACGCTGCGCGAAATGTCCTCGATCGCATCCTTGGTCTGGCCGGTTGCGCCCGACTGCATCTGCGCCGCGAGGCAGATTTCGTTCGATTCGGCCGACAGCGTGTCGACGCTGCCGGCCACCTGGCGCGCGCTGCACACCACATGGCCCAACATCGCCCGCAATTGGTTCTGCATGTTGTCGAGCGCCCCGAGAATGCTGCCTTCCGTGCCGGGGGCCAACCGCACCGCGCCGGTGAGATCGCCACCGGCAATCCGCGTTGCCACCTCGACGGCATAGGCCGGATCGCCGCCGAGCTTGGCCAGCATGCAGCGGCGAATCCAATGGGCGGCTGCGGCGAGCAGCAGCACGACCGCGAGGGCTATCAGCAGATCGAACTTCGCGCGATGCAAAAAAGCGCTGCCCACATCGTCCAGGTACACGCCCGAGCCGATCACCCATTGCCACGGTTCGAAACCCTTGACGAACGAGGTCTTGTCCACACTCTCCTTGCTGTTCGGAACCGGCCACGAATAGCTCACGAAGCCTTGCCGGTCGCGGCGCACCGCCTCGACGAACATTACGAACAACTTGCGGCCCGCCGGGTCGGCATAGGTCGACAGGTCGGTGCCGTCGAGTTCCGGCTTGGTCGGATGCATCACCATGCGCGGGCCCATGTCGTTGATCCACAGGTAGCCGTTCTTCCCCCAGCGCATGGCGCGCACCGCCTCCATCGCCTGCTTCTGGGCCGCCTCGCGGCTCAGCTTGCCGTCCTTTTCCAGGATCTGGTAGGCGGTCACTGTCGAGATTGCCGCCTCCACATGGGCCTGGGCCGCCGCCATCCGTTCGTCCGTCATCGCGCCGCGCATTGCAAGCATCGACAGCACCGACACGGCGACCGCGCCGGCCAGTGCGATGCCCACCAGAATCATCAACTGCGTGCTGAAACGCCAGGATCTACCCATCATTGGAACGCCTCCCCGAAGACTGTTTGCGCCACCCGGCGAAGAAGACCAGGGGCGTCCGCAGGCGCGGCGCGTATCGCTCGCACCTGCCGTACGCGAGGCATTACGTCATGCGCAGTGGGAACTTGATAGGGGAAATCCCAGTCACGCAGGCGCATCGCGACGCCGCAATTCGCTGCCGCCTCGCCGATGGACTTGCCCGCTGTCCGACCGTATGCTGTAAATGGGAATCGGCGCGCAACCGGGGAGGGCGGGCAGACATGGTTTCACTTGACAATGAGGGCGCCGGCCGGCGCGGCAGTGCGTCGCCGGAATTCATCTTCATGCTGACCCGCGACGACATGACGGTGCCCGACGCGCTGGCCGTATACCAGCAGATCCGCGACATCCCCGGGCTGCGCTACGTGGGTTTCAAGGACATCGGCCTGCCGCTGCCGCAGTTGCAGCAACTGGCTGCGGCGATTCATGACGGCGGCCACACCGTGATGCTGGAAGTGGTCAGCCTGAGCGAGGCAGACGAACTGAACTCGGCCCGCGGCGCGTTGGCGATCGGTGCCGACTACCTGCTTGGCGGACGCCGCGCGGCGCAGGTGGTACCGATTATCGCGGGCAGCCGGATCAAGTATTTCCCTTTCTGCGGCGAGACGGTCGGCCACCCGACGCGGCTGATCGGCACCATTGAGCAGATCGTCGCCGACGCCATCCGCCTTGCCGGCATGCCGGGCGTAGACGGCCTCGATCTGCTGGCCTATCGCTTCGGCGGCGACGTGGCGCGGCTGACCGGGGCGGTGGCGGCGGCGGTCGGCGTGCCGGTGATCGCCGCCGGCAGCATCGATTGCCGCGAGCGCATCGCGGCGGTCGATCGCGCAGGCGTCTGGGGCTTCACCGTCGGCAGCGCGATCTTCGACGGCAGCTTCGGCGCCGGGCCGTTGCCGCAGCGGGTTGCTGCGGTGCTTGCAGCCGCCAAGCGTGCTTGACCGGTCGGCGGCCGGGCGAAGCGCCGCCGCGCTGACCAGCCGCTACCACCTCAACCCGGCACCCCGCTGGAAACCGCATGGATAGGCGATCTTCAGGCATGCATCGCTGGAAACGCCGTCCCTAGGCGCTTCTGGCTATGCCTGCCCGCAGCGCGCCATCCGGTGCGGCTTCCAGACCAGCCTCCCCTCGCAGATCGCCACACTGGCGACCTGCCCGCCGCCACGCCGGCTAAGCGCCCCGACACGGCACCGGCACGGTCTTTCGTGTATCGCGTCGCCGGCCAGGCAGCCACGGCTAAAGCATGCGTGCGCCATGCCGTAACCCCTTCGTACGACACAAGGTGCCGAGATTCAGGGGAGATTTCATTCATGCTGCGATCACTATTGAAGACGTTCGACCGATTGAGCTTTCGCGCCACCGCGCTGCTCGCCGTCGGTCTGCTCGGCGCTTTTGCCGCGATGCTGGCCCACCAGGCATGGCTGGCATGGGGCGCGGTGCAAGACGCGGAGGAGACCATCGAGCTCAACCGCATGGCCGACGCCATCATCGACTCGGCGGCGCAGCGCGCGCTGGAGCGCGGCGCGACCACGGCGGCGATCTCCGCGACCGCGGCGCCGGCTGCTGCGCTGGTCGACAAGGTGCGCGGCTTTCGCGCCAAGGGCGACGAAGCCTGGGCGAAGGCGCTGACCACTGCCGAACACGTCGCCGTAAGGGCCGGCGCCGACGGCCTCTACCCGCTGCTGCTCAAGCAAGCCAAGGCTGACCACGAGGCGCTGGTGGCTGCCCGGGCGCGGGCCGACGCGCTGTTCGGCGGCGGCAAGCGCGACCTCGGCACCGAGGAGTGGATCAAGACCATCACCGCGGCGATCAAGTCGGCAGCGCGCTTGCGCCAGGCGGCGTTCTCGAACATAGCCATCGACGGCCGCGTCGCCTTTGCCAACCAGATCATCAAGGATCGCCTCTGGCAGGCCAGCGAGTTTGCCGGGCTGGAACGCGCCAACGTGGCCGCGCTGATCAACAGCAAGGCACCCGCGGTCACGACCAAGATCCAGCAACTGGTCGGCTACCGGCAGAGCGTGGACGACAGCCTGAGCGAGGTAATGCGCGAACGGGAAACCGCCGATGCCGATCCGCAGGTCGTCGCCGCGATCGCGGCGATGGAAAAGACCTTCCTGGTGGAGTTCGGCCAGGTGCGCAAAAACGTTCTGCGCGAGGCAGAGGAACCGTTCGACGATTCCAACCCCGATCATTACTCGATCAAGTCGAGCGAATGGTTCGATGCCGCGACCAAGGGCATCGACAGCATCGTCGCGGTTTCGTCGGCGGTTTCGGCGCGTGCCGAAGGCCAGGCGGGACAGGTGCTGGCCGAGGCGATGCGCCGGTTCTGGCTGACGCTTGCCGCATTGAGCGCCGTGCTCGGCGCGATCGTCGTCTGTGGCTCGCTGCTGCTGCGCAAGCTGCACAAGGTAGACCTGCTGCGCCGCTCGATGGCCGATCTGGCGCAGGGGCAGGGCGACCTGACGCGGCGCCTCGACGTAGACAGCCGCGACGAAATCGGCCAGACCTCGGACGCCTTCAACCGATTCGTCGCCAAACTGCAGGAGATTCTGCGCGAGGTACAGGCCGGCATGGGCGAGGTCTCGGCGGCTGCCGGCCAGCTCGACGCCAGCGGCCTGGCGCTGCGCCAGCGCTCGCAGGATCAGTCCGGCAGTGCAGCCGCGGCGGCGGCGGCGGTCGAGCAGTTGACGGTAAGCATCAGTCATGTCGCCGACTTCAGCCGCGACACCGCCGAGGTGTCGCGCGAAGAAGATCGCCTGGCCGAAGACGGCGACCAGGTGGTGCGCCATTTCGCCGACGAGATGCGCGAAATCTCCGAATCGTTCGCCCGTTCCACCGCGACCGTTTCCTCGCTCGGCGAGCGTACCGAGCAGATCGGCGGCATCGTCAATGTGATCAAGGAAATCGCCGACCAGACCAATCTGCTGGCGCTCAACGCGGCGATCGAAGCGGCGCGTGCCGGCGAGCAGGGCCGCGGCTTTGCGGTGGTGGCCGACGAGGTGCGCAAGCTCGCCGAACGCACCGCAGTGGCCACCCGCGAAATCTCCGAGATGATCGGCGGCATCCAGACCGGCACGCGCGACGCGATCGACGGCATGGAGGTCAATCGTCAGCGCGTCGGCGAGGGGGTCGAAATCGCCCACCGCGCGGCGCAGACCCTGGAGCAGATCCGGCTCGGCGCGCATCGGGTGCTGGACAAGGTGAGCGACATCGCCAGTTCGACCCAGCAACAGAGTTCGACCAGCCAGGAACTGGCGCGCAGCGTCGAGACCATGGCGCAGATCGCCGAGCAAAACGGCCTCGACGTCGACCGCACCACCCATGCCGCCGGCGATCTGGCCGCGCTGTCGCAAAAACTCGGCGGACTGATCGGGCGTTTTCGCGTCTGAGTAATGCGCCGCGGCGCCGCGGCCGCGGGTCGGCGCGCCGCCTAACCGATCGCCTTGGACCAGCGGCGCGGCACGGGTTGCCCGCTCCCGCGCTGGCGCGCCGGCGTTTGCGCCGGGGCAGCGGCAAGGCGGCCAGGCAACGCGCCGGGCAATGGTTTGAGCGGCGCGCCATGGATGCCGACGCGCTTGATCAACGGCCACTGGAACGCCTGCGCCGCCTGCTCCACGCAGGCCGCCCAGGTGTAGCCGCCCATTTCCGCGCGCAGTCTGGCGGCGGCGCGGCGGGCGCCTGCGGGATTGTCGGCCACCTTCTTCAGCGACCCGACGACGGCGCGCAGATCTTCCGGGTGGAAGTACGGAAACGCGCTGGCGCCGCGCACCTCGACGGCATGAACGCAGGCCGGTCCGACCTCCGGGTGATGATGTTCCAGCAGGCGATAGACGCCGCTCTGGCGGCTGACGATCAGCGGCACGCCGGCCGCGATCGCCTCCCACGCGGCGAGCCCGAAGCCTTCATGCCACGAGGGCATCAGCGCGACGCTCGATCCGCTCAGTTCGGCGTAGAGCTGGCGCCGGTCCTGGGTGTAGGGCAGCGGGTGCAGGTCGATCTCGCCCTGCGCATAGTTCGCGGCGAAGCGCGCCAGGTCGGCGCTGGTATCGGCCGGCGGCGGACCGGCCATGGCGCCGGCATGGCGGCCGAAATCGACGCCGCGCAGCACCAGTTTCGGCTGCCGGCACAGGCTGGCCGGCATGCCTGCAGCGCGGGCCTCGTGCTGTGCCCGCGCGAACGCCGCAACGCCCAGGTGGCCCTGCTTGATGCGCGCCGCATCGTCGCTAAGGCGCCCGCTGAAAAAGGCGGTGAAGGTTTGCGGCGCTTCGCGCACCTCGATGTCGGCCAGCCCCGGAACCAGCATGTGCACCGGCCGCGCCGGGCCGAGCAGCTCGTGCAGCGCCTCGCGCAGCAGCGGCCCCACTGCCACCGCCAGGTCGGCCCGGCGGAACAGCGCGCGCTGCGAGAGTTCCTTTTCGAGCGGCGCGCGCGCGTTCTCGGCAAACGCCTCGTAGGCGGCATAGCTCATGTGGTGGATCAGCGCCGAGCGTCCGCCGGCGGCCTTGGCAGCGGCAACCGCGGCTTCGCCGGTCACCCGGTCGTGGCCCAACCAGATCGTCGCTTCCGGCCGGAAGCGGATGTCGCGGCGGCGCAGCTCGGCCAGGCCGGCCGTGCCGTGGCTCGCCTGAAAGACGAAATCGCGCGTCGACAGGTGGCGCGGCAGCGAGGCGGCATCGGGCAGCGGCACCAGCGCCACTGCGGCGTCGCGCGCATCGGCCACCTCGTCGGGCGTCGCGCTGGCCACGATGCAAACCACCTGCGCGCTGGCGCCGTACGCGGCGCCGAAGGCGCTCAGGAAATCGGCGTTGAAGCTGTTGATGCCGCCGAGCTTGCTGCCCCACTGCGTGGCAAACGCAATCAGTGTGTGCATTCGCTCTACTGCGCTCCTCAGTCATGCCCGGTCGATACTGCCACGCATCCGGCGGGAAATCCAGATTGGCGGCGTGGCGGTTTGCCGCAGCCTGCGTTGCGCTGCGGCCCGCTCGCATGACGACACTGTACGCCATCGGCGGCCGGCCTCGCCCCGGGAGGCAGGCTGCGACCCCCATGGAATGGCGATCTGCGGATGGGTTGCCCGCGGACGCCCGCTGCATGCGGCACGCCGGCCATGCTGCATGGGAACGCGCTCGCGGCGCCTCAATCGTGCCGGCGCCAGACCTGCCAGCGCTCCCGGCCCTGAAACAGTGGCAGCGAATCGTGCACCGGACGGTCGTCGATGCGAGCGAAATGCGGCGCGAGCAAATCGTCGAGCGTCGCCGGCTCGATCATGAACGGCGGACCCTTCGGCTCGCTGCCGAAGTAGAACAGGCCGGCGAGCAGGCCGCCCGGGCGCAACAGTCCGGCGCAGCGCGCCGCGTAGTCCGGCCACAGGCGGCGCGGCAGCGCACACAGGAAGGCGCGCTCGTAGATGAGGTCGAAGGGCGTCCCGGCAGCGAAGGTGAAAAAGTCCGCCAGCAGCAGCCGGTCGCGCCAGCGGCCCATGATCTGCGCCGCGCCGGCGACGGCCGCAGGGCTGAAATCCAGCGCCAGCACATCCCAGCCGAGTTCGCACAGATGGCGCGCTTCCCACGCGTTGCCGCAGCCGGGCAGCAACACGCGCGGTGCGTGGCTCTGTTCCGCGTTCCGCGCGGCAACGAAATCCTGCAAGGCGCGCGGGACGCCGCCGGCATCCCAGGGCGTCACGCCGTCGCGATAGCGCTGCTCCCAGAAATCCGGCAGTGCCGGATTCTGCGTTGCCGGTTTGGCGGGCGGCGCGCTCATGCCGATTGCGTCGCGGCGGCCGTATCGAAGGGGGCGCTCACAGAACACGCTGCCACAGCAGCGCGCTGCCGACCGCCGGGTCGAGCTGATAGGGCGCGTAGCCGCACGAGCGATAGAGCGCCTGGGCGTTGCCGTTGCCGCCGAGCACTTCCAGCGTCAGCTTGCAGCAGCCGAGCCGGCGCGCAAGCTGTTCGGCATGCAGCAGCAGCAGGCGGCCGACCCCGCGGCCGCGCCACTCTTGGGTGACCGCCAGGTCGTGGATGTTGAGCAGCGGCCGGCAGGCGAAGGTGGAAAAGCCCTCGATGCAGTTGGCCAGCCCGATCGCGCGCTCGCCGTCGAACGCCAGCAGCACATGGATGTTCGATCGCGTGCGCAACTGCGCCGGCAGGTTCTCGCGGGCGAAGGCTGACAACGGCGTGCCGCCGCCGGTCGGACTGCGCGCATATTCGTCGAGCAGCTCGACCAGCGCAGCGGCGTGGCCAGGGTCGCCGAGGTCGGCCGGGATTACGCGTGTCATGCCTTCTCCATGGTTGCGCAGGGGATTGTAGGGCGAGATTGTGTACGGTGATTCGCGATGGCGCATGCCGGAACGCCGCATGGATCGGCGCTCGTGGCCTTGCCTGCCCGGAGAAGCCCTGTCCATGCGGCTCGTATGTTTGCAGTTGGCGACTGATCTGCGAGAGTAGGAGAGTCGCTGGGGTGGAGGGACGCCATGCGGCATCGGCAGAAGTGATTCT
>WBZP01001189.1_pt1 | contig 32971 bp, 35 predicted proteins | sample 5204301 | NCBI WGS metagenome assembly WBZP01 (sample SAMN12412401, study PRJNA552823) | activated sludge metagenome | isolation source: activated sludge from nitrification reactor of wastewater treatment plant... | place: USA: Pennsylvania | collected 2017 | reverse complement strand
CGCTGATTTCAAATCGACACCACCTTTTATCACTCGAAAAGCCTCGTCAATTATGGCTTTGGGCGGTTCGGGTGGGCATTTAGCCGGACAGTAGTGATCCCTTGTATTTAATTTTCAAGGGATATAGTGCGAATTCCGGCGCAAGCTGGATAGCCCAAAGTTATAACGTAGGAGGCGGGATAACCGTGGCACCTTCGGCGATTTTGCTGAGGACCACATGGCCTATGCGGGCCATGCGCAAGATTCTTGACGAAGGCTAAATTGGCACAAACAACGCCGGACTGACACCAAAGAACTTGCCCAACTTGCCTGCCAGTGTTGCGCTGATTTTGCGCTTCCCGGCCAGAATCGCAGAAAGATTGCTCTGCGGCACAATGGCGCCAAGGTCGTCTTGGTTAAGCCCGCGAGCATCAATCAGAAAACGCAGGGAATCCCTGGGGGCAGAAGGCTCAATCGCGTGGTGCTCGCGTTCATACTTGGAGACGACATCTCCAACCAGTTCCAGCAAACCAGAGAGCGCATGATCTTCATCATCGCCAACGACATCGAGTAACGAGTTCATCAGGGCTACCATCCGGTCGTAACCGGCCTCGTCGCGAATCGGACGGAGATGCACCATGGAATCGAACGCCGCCCAAGAAGACTGGATGGCCCGAATGTCGAATTGCGTTTGTGTTGCTTGCATGATTAGATCTTTCCTTTTCGGTAGCGCTTGCACCAATCATCGTACTCACGATGCGTCAAGACTTCTCGTATGTACACTCGCCTCGCTCTGTACTGTACAACGACCACAACCCGGTAATTGTTCCCTGCCACATCGAAGACCACAAAGGGCGACACATAGTCGGCAGAGTTGTAGAACTGTTTGACATGACAAAAGTCCCGGAAGTCGGTGTTCTCAACAATTGAATGCCACTGGCGCAAAGCATTCTCCGCAGCGGGATGTTTCTGCCAGAACTCACGAAGCATTTTGAATGAGATGATGTGCACGAGCGAAGTATATCATTTTGATATACGTGATCAAGAAAATTACGGCTTCAGTAGGCTGCTGCGCGAATGCCCATCTGATTTATCAGCACGCCAAACGCATGCGAGCCGATCAGTGTGGCCCCAGCGGCAAAAACACCATGCAAATGCAAGCTTGCCAAGGTGGCGTAGGTCTTTGGATCTGCCACTTGAAACCCTTCTCGCGCCAAAAGCCGAAGCTCCGGAACCAGCGCTTTTGCCTCCTCTATTTGCGCTTTTAGCGGCGCGACATCGTATTCTCCGACGATGCCAAGATACGTTTCCTGCTGCGTGCCTGCCCCACCATAAAATCGATGAACATGGTATTCGACCCCATTCTGGTTCTTGCGCTTTCCAATCGAACCCGCCGCCCCGATGAAAACCGGCGCACCAGCTTTCACATGCCCATCAATCGATCCAAAAAGCGTCGTCAGCGACGAAGAGATTGTCTGATAGAGCGGTGCAGCCATCTTGGGCCTGTAAGAACACACAGTGCACCGAAGTATATCCCTTGTATTTAATTTTCAAGGGATATAGCGACCAATATCTGTTTCAAATACGAGGGACAGCTAAAAGCGGGCAATAATGGTGTGCCAAACAGGGGGCTGACTAAAGCGTCCTCAGCAGTTCCTTGGTCAGTTCCTGAACGATCACCTTGTCATAGCCCAGATCGAAGAGCTTCCATTGGAAGGCATTTGCCAGTTTTGCCTTCTTGTACATGTTCAACTTGTGCTCGGCCCGAAATCGCTGCGCCTGACCATGCAGCTTGGATATAACTTCGCCGGCTTTCTGCAGCGGCTTTTTTTCGGTCGCCGGAATGGATTCCGGCGGAACTCTTTGCGCAAAGAACTCAGCCAATGAAAGACCGAATTCTTTGGCCTCCCGCCCATCGAACCACGCGAATAGCATAATTTGCACTCCGGATTTATTGTACGAATTAATTCTAACGCTCATTCATAGTCGACTCATCACCTCATGCGGGTCGTTTTTCACCGCCCCCAAATGATCACCCATCACAGGAAGGTAATCAGCCAGTTCAAGATTCATGGCCTGCTCGCAAATATTATCAAAATCGCTATCGAGCACGCTCGAATTGGCATCCAGGCTCGTTACAACGCCCAAACCGCTGGGGAACGTGGGGATGGTAAAGATTTTTAGGTCGGGACGATACCGGGCGAGAATGACCATGACTTTCCATGTGTCGCCGACCCAGAATACGGTGTCGCGCACGCGACTTGCGGTTTCGGGAATGACCGGGTAAATATCGTGGAACAAGATGACCGAACGGGCGTTCGAGTAACGTTCGACATTGATAAAGTCGCGTAGAGCCTGGTCGAATGTGTGCAGACCATCGATGAAAGACAGGTTCACCACCGGCGAACCAAAGACCCTTTTAAGATCCTGGGAGGCAAAAAAATCATCGCTGGTCTGGCCGAACAATTTGACCCATGTTTGTTGTGTATGCACGACTCTCAAAGCCGGATCGACGCCCACAGCACGTGTTGGCGAAGCCGCGAACTGCAACGACTGACCTGACTCGACGCCGATTTCAAGATAAGTTTCCGGCTTGAGAGTGGTGTGAAACCATTTCAGCCATTCCAAGTAATCAGGCCCTGGAAACCATTCCCGGACAGCCTCCACCATCACTTGATGCCTGATATCAAACAACAGTTTGCCAACTTCGACGTTGCCCGGTTCCTGTTCCAGTAATTCTGAACAGAGCTCGGCCGCTCCATTGCCGTCTCCAGCAGCCATACGCTCCCGGATTGCCGCAATGAAATCTGGAATATCCAATCCCTTCTCGGGAGACGCCCCACCTTTCCCGGCGAACACATCCTTGAGCAAACTAAGCAATACGGACAATTCGCTTTCCTTTCAAGGTATTGAATGTGAACCTTGCATGTCGGTGCGCGTTGAATTTTGACCGGGGGCGACAGCGGCCTGTCATTGGTTTGGTTGTTGATAAGTGTAGCTCTGAAGTGGCCCCCTGAGTCAAGACAGCAATGGCATTCACAGGGTCGCAACTTCTACAATTCATCCCAATCTGCTCAGGGGCTTAGTAATCGATCGTCCGAATCGGCTTGGGCTACTGCCATCACGTACAGATATTTTGATCGGGCGAGGATGGCCAACGGATATCATGAGTTGCTCACGCCACTGCCCTGAACTTGAGTGACCGCCGGACAATTGACAACCAGCCAAACCATTCTTGACTGCCAAACTGAAAACAGTTCCGAACCTGGCCCAACGTGCCGACATTCAAAGCCTTCGCGCATTGGCAGTAGGGCTTGTCGTGGCTACGCATGCGGGTCTTCCCTGGCTGCCAGGAGGCTATGTCGGGGTCGACGTTTTTTTTGTGCTCTCCGGTTACCTGATTTCCGGCCTCATCCTGCGCGAAGTCGATGCCAATGGATTTTTCGACCCATGGCAATTCTACGCACGGCGTCTGAAACGCCTGCTGCCCGCCATGCTGCTTGTCCTCATGTTCGCAAGCACCATCGCATGGATCGCATTGAGCCCGCAGCGGCAAGTTTCTGACGCAGCGGCCGGGCAAGCGGCTTCGCTTTGGTTAAGCAATTTCTACTTCTCCACACGTACCATCAATTACTTCTCGAACGGGGTGCTAAGCAATCTTTTCTTGCACACCTGGTCGCTTGCCGTCGAAGAACAGTTTTATCTGGTTTGGCCCTGGTTGATGTTGTTCTTGTATGGCGTCTGGCGCTGGCAAGGCGCCCCGATGAGTTATCGGCGTTTGGCCAGCGGTTTGGGCCTGGTTGCCGCTTCGTCGCTGCTCATAGCAAGCTACTGGGCACACAGCCGGGTAGAGGACGGCTTTTATCTCATGCCCAGCCGAGCGTGGGAATTCGCGCTCGGCGCGTTGACCTATTTGCTCAGGCAGGCCTGCGAAGCCGGCCAAAATCGATGGCTGGAGAAATGGCGCGGGCGATCAGTCCTGAATACTGTCGGCTGGCTGTCCATCTTGCTTGCCGCAGTGATTTATAGCGACAATCTGCGCTATCCCGGCCTGTGGGCACTGCTTCCTTGTGTCGGTGCTGCTTTGGTGTTGCTGGACGCACCTGAAAAACAACCTCAAAGCTTCATTTCGCGCTTGATGCTGCGCCAACGTCTGCTTCAGTTCGTCGGCAACATTTCTTACAGTCTTTACCTCTGGCACTGGCCGGTATTGGTTTTGGGTGCCGCAATTTTCGGTGGCGCCCCGATAACAAGATTCGGTTTGGTAGCTCTCTGCCTGATGTTGGCGACAGTGGCGTACTACACGGTGGAAATGCCCATCCATCGCGCCCCCATTCGCAGTACGGGGAAGGTTTTGATTCTCTCCGTGGCAGGAATGGCCGCCGGATTCTTTTTGATGACAAACTGGAAACAAGAAGCTGAAAACCTCTTGAATGGTCCGGAACAGGCAACGATCCAGGCTGCAAGGTTTGACCTTCCCGAAATTTACTCAGAGGGTTGCGATACCTGGTACCACAGCGCCGAAGTTGCACCATGTCTCCGCGGCCCCGCAGATGCCCGCCACACCGTTGTCATGTTTGGGGATAGCGCGTTGGCGCAATGGTACCCAGCCGTAGCGGAGATTTACCTCCGAAAACCAGGCTGGCGCTTGATCGTGCTGACCAAATCCGCCTGTCCCGCCTCTCAGGTCAGCTACTACTATGACCGGATCAAGGCCCACTACGACGTATGCGATCTCTGGCGTCAGCGCGCCATAGACTTTATGGTGCAATTGCACCCAGATGTGGTGATCATGGGTTCGACAACCTATGGATTTAGTTCCGAACAATGGGTAACGGGAACACGCGCAGTGTTGGAGCGACTAAGCCCAGCAACTCGCTCAATGGTTATTGTCAGCCCCGTGCCAGATCTAGGGTTCGACGGCCCCAACTGCCTTTCGACGGAGGCCAACGTACCACATTGGATGCCGCATCATGGTCGTTGCGAGACACAACTTGGAGCCGCCATGAGCCCAACCATTCCGGAATTGCTTGAGCAAGCTGCTAAACCCTATTCGCACTCAGGCGTGTTAGACCTATCCGAATCAGTATGCCCAAACAAGACCTGTCGAGCACGGATCCCGACCGGCATCGTCTTTCGGGACAGCCAGCATCTTACCGCTTCGTTCGTGAAATCTCTTGCTCCAGCGTTTGAACGTGCTCTAGCGGCCGCAAAAATCGGGCATTAGAACAATAAATTGACATAAAGGGTTAGTTTAGGGGTTTTTCTACAGCTTCAACGTGTCAACGATTCGCGAACTTGGGCTTCCCTCCGGGAGTGTCATTTTCCCATTATATTGGTCCAATCCTTCGATAAATCCGCGCAACTTTGCTTGTTGATAATCGCAGAGGACAACATTTGATCCCAGCCCCTCGTGCCGCTCCGTAGCGCGCCTCATCAGTAGCGTCGGTTTGCCGAGATAGGAGAGTTCCTCCTGATTGCTTCCGCCATCGGTAATTACAAACAATGATCGGGTCAACAACCCCACGAACTCAAAGTACCCCATCCGGGGACAGAGCTGAATTCGCTCATTTGCTACCAGGCGGTCAAGGAGTTCGAACTTCTCCAGATTCTGCCGCGTCGCTGGGTGCAGGACGAAAATAAGTGGATAGCGGGTTGCCGCCTCCTCGACTAGATCAAGTATGGTCAACAGTCGCTCTTTCTTGAAAATATTCTCGAAGCGATGAAGCGAAACGACCCCGAATCCCGACTGTGGCGGTTTCAACGGCAGTGGCTTGTCGGCCGCCAGGGCGACACGCAACGCATCAAGAAGCGTATTCCCTTCGGTGTTGACCGTAACGATCTGCAACCCCTGAAGATTGGACTTCGCCCAATCATCGGGACAGAACGCCAAATGTGCCAACCTGAACACCGCTAGGCGAGTCAGTTCCTCAGGAAATGGATGCCAAACATTGAAGGAACGCAACCCCGACTCGACATGTGCAACCCGTTGACCAGTCAATCGCCCAGCAAGGGCGCCCAGCAAGGTCGAGAACGTATCACCGTGAACGAGCACCACACTTTGATCAGATCGGTCGCCGAATGCAAAAAGTGCCTTTGAGTCGCTCCACAGGCGCCAGAGGCATCCAAGAAACCACGGCATGACCTCAGAAATACTGCTGACCTCTTTCCCCATATAAATCCGCTGTGGAACTGTTTGGATGCCGAAATCGGCCAGCAACTGATCCATTGTCTCCTTGTGCTGGCCGGTCAATATCAATCGGTGTTGCCAGCCACGATTCTCCAGTTCGAGAATCACCGGGGCCATCTTGATAAGTTGGGCACGGGTGCCAAGCAGGACTGTAATCATGGCAGGCAGGAGATCGCCGACCGCATCACCGGCTAATCTTCCTTGTCTCTATACATCAGCGCTGTGATTTGCTCGGAAACCAGACCGATCAAGAAAATCAACACCGAGGTGATAAACAGTAGCGCGGACATGTTGGTGAATCGGCCACTGCTGATGTAGGTATGCACGTAGTAGCCCAGCCCTGTAACAAAGAACAACAAGCTGATTGGGAGAAACAGTTTTAACGGCGAAAAGAGTGTGCCAATCTTGAAAATTATTAACAGAAAACGAAGACCATCGCGCCATAGCCGAATATGGCTTTTGCCATTGCGCTTGTCCACCTCAATCGGTTCGTAGGCGACCGAATAGCCCGAGCGGAAAAACGCCATAGTGATCGTAGTCGGATAGGAAAAACCATTCGGCAACAAATACAGGAAGCGCTTGAACAGATGTGCCTTCACCGCGCGAAAGCCTGAGGTAAGGTCCAGTACGTCGTGGCCGCTCATCCACGACGCAAAGCGATTGTAGAGGCCGTTGGCCGCAGCACGGTGCAGACCGGCCTGGGATTTGTGTGAAACCCGTGCGCCGACAACCATGTCGTAGCCTTGACCGAGTTTCTCCAGTAGCACAGGAATATCTTCAGGCCGGTGCTGACCATCCGCATCCATGAATACTAGGATTTCTCCACTCGCGGCACGGGCCCCGGCCTTCACAGCCGCCCCATTGCCCATGCAGTAGGGCTGGGAAACGACATTTACCTGATGTAGATTGCAGAGCGCGATGGTTTCGTCGGTTGAGCCATCATCCACAACAATAATTTCGGCATCCGGCACTCGCTCCTTCAATTCCGGCAAGAGCGAAGCGAGCGATGCCGCTTCGTTTCTTGCGGGAAGAATTATGGACAGTGGAACGCCATGCGTCATTCGCAACAATTCGGGTTCAATGGGAGATGTATCAGGCATTCAACGGAGTAGAGAAATGGAACGACGTAGTTTATGAACTGTTGGCCATGACAAACATCACCGGATTACCATAGTATTCGCTGGACATTTTGGAAACAGGAATCGCTGCGCGACAAGGACGGCGGGGCGCAAACTCCTTGGCCGGGCAAGTCTAGCAAACAATTGAGAGGAATAAAGGATGGGTTTGTTTGATCGATTCAGAGCCGCTGGAAATCGTCATGTCGAAAGTGAGAGAGTCGAAGACGCCGCCACAAGGGCCCTGCGCCTGATTGATGAAGGCAATGCGATTGAAGAAACCGGGCAATTAGACGATGCACTGCACTGCTACGACGCAGCCGTCAGCTTGGCACCTGATTTAGCGCGTGCCCACATGAATCGTGGGAACATCCTGCTCGCGCGCGACGAGGCAGAAGATGCCTTGAATGCCTACCAAAGGGCACTGGAGCTACAACCTGACTACGCTTCGGCCCACTACAACTCAGGCAATGCTCACACGAAACTGAATCACCACGAGGCTGCGTGTGCCGCTTACGAGAGGGCAATCCAGCTGAAGCCGGATTTCACGGATGCTCATGTCGCACTGGGCTGTGCTATGGAAGAACTTGGGCGTCCCGATGACGCGGCAGCAAGCTATCGAAAGGCGCTTGAATTAGCACCTGACTACGCGGAAGTGCATTGCAATCTGGGCAGAACTTTACTGGCACCAGGAAGACAGGATGAGGCTATAGCGAGTTTTCAACGCTCTCTCGAACTCAAGCCGGACAATGTGGACGTATTGCTCATCCTTGGCGTCGCCCAAAAAGCACGGGGACACCTGGAGGCCGCTCACGCAAGCTTGCGCAGGGCAAATGTGCTTTCACCCACTAACATGGAGATTCTAATTAATCTGGGTGACACCTGCCTTGAACTTGGGCAGGCAGATGGCGCGCTAGCCAGTTATCGCAAGGCGATTGAAATCGAGCCTGAGAATGCCGTTGCCCATAACAATTTAGGAAACACCTACTTCGGTTTGGGACAGTTTGCCGAGGCGGTGGCGTGCTATCGTCGCGCAGTTGAGCTTCGACCTGACTTCTCCGCTGCCCATGGCAATCTGGGCTGCGTCCTGAAAGACATTGGGCAACCCCTTGAAAGCATCAAGAGCCTCCGACGTGCGCTTGAGATCGCCCCAGAGGACTGTGCAGTCCGTAGCAACCTGCTTTTTATCGGGCATTTGATGGAAGGGCAATCAGCCGCTACCTTGCTGGAGGAAGCGAAGATTTTTGGCGAGACCGCCGCTCGACTATCCAAGCCAGCAACACGCTGGAATAACTTAGCCGACCCCGCCCGGCGCCTTCGAGTCGGTTTCGTCTCGGGAGACCTGAATTTCCACCCTGTAGGGTTTTTCATAGAGGGGGTCTTGGGCTCCCTGGCGAAAAGAAATTCAGGAGAGTTCGAGATTTTCGCCTACAGCAACAGTTTTCGCACCGATCCGGTGAGCCAAAGGATAAAAACCAATTGTCATCACTGGCGTGAGGTATTCGGCCTCATGGACAACGAAGTTGCAGAAATGGTCGATACGGACAGAATCGACATCCTGATCGACCTTTCCGGTCACACGGCAAGAAATCGGCTATCAGTTTTCGCGTGGAAGCCGGCGCCGATTCAGGTGACCTGGCTCGGTTACTTCGCAACGACCGGGCTTGCATCCATCGATTACCTTATCGCCGACCCCTGGACACTGCCCGAATCGGAGGAAGCCCACTTTACAGAGACCATCTGGCGCCTGCCTGAGACTCGCCTCTGTTTTACCCCGCCGGACACAAACGTAGTGATTCGGCCCTTGCCAGCATTGGCGGAAAAAACGATCACGTTCGGCTGCTTCAACAACCTGAACAAGATGAACGACACGGTGGTTGCGGTCTGGGCCAGGTTGCTCGCCGAGGTCCAGAACAGCAGGCTTTTTCTCAAAGCCAGGCAACTATACAGATCTTCGGCACATGATGATGTCATCAACCAATTTATGCGCCATGGCGTTAACTCGTCGCGCCTTGTCCTCGAAGGGCCAGAAGAACGTGCAAACTACTTTGCGGCCTACAACCGGGTAGATATTGCCCTCGACCCTTTTCCCTATACCGGAGGAACCACGACGGCCGAGGCATTGTGGATGGGTGTACCGGTACTCACATTGTCAGGCAAGCACTTTTTGGCCCGCCAAGGCGTTGGCCTTCTGATGAACGCCGGGTTGCCCGACTGGGTCGCTAGCGATCCAGACGACTATGTCGCCCGTGCAGTACTCCACGCCAGCGATCTCGAGGGCTTGGCCGACCTGCGCACGCGACTCCGTGCGCAGGTACTTGCCTCCCCAGTTTTTGACGCTACGCGCTTTGCCATGCACTTTGAAGCGGCCCTTCGTGGAATGTGGAAAAAATGGTGCGCGGATCAAGAGCGTTAGAGCCAAGGCTAGTTAGGGGGCCAGAAGAACACGACAATTACATTCCGCTCCCCTCCAGGCTGGTCAGCAAATTATTCAGCGTTTCGCGCTCTTGCGGAGAAAACGGCTCTGTGCGTAGTTCCAGCAACAAACTCTTCGCCCCTACGAGGTCACCGGCAATGTAATCCAATTGCGCCCATTTGAGGCGCACGCTTGGGTGTTGTGGCGCAATCTCCAGCGCCTTTTTCAGCGCCACACGCGCTGCGGGAAGGTCTCTTTCACTTAGCCAGAGATAGTCGGCGTGCAAGGAATTCATACTTACCGTCTTGTCCGCAGATGCCCCAGAGTTCGCGAGAAACGACGCGAACAAAGCGTCAATTTCCGGTCTCTTCAAACACGAAAGCCCGGCACTTGACATTTCAACAAATGCTGTCAGTACCGAAGTATCTTCTTGCAGGATAAGCCCCTCTCTCAGGCGGCGCTGCAATTCTTCAAGAGCCTCTTGGTCGACCGTCTGGGTAGTTCCGCAAACAAGAACCAGCGTGCCAAGCAGCGGCAACTTGAAATTGCGGTCCAAAGCCGCAGCCATCTCGAAATGCTTCTTCGCCAGTATGGGCGCGATCAGGTTGCCCGGATCTCCGTCGGCCACAGCCGCAAGTGTTCGTCCGGCCTCGTAATTCGTCCGCGCTGAATCTGGATGGAACTGGGCTTCGAGTTGCGTGCGCATCGATTCATTGGAAAACATATCCACGCGCATGGCGGTAATGATGCCAAGATAGGCAAGCAGCACGCCGACCAGGGTAATGACGACTGTTCTCCGCACCCCCGGCGTCGCCACATGGGCACTCAAGCAGCCAACCGGCAACAGCAGCAACCCGAACAAGGGGAGATAATTGCGGTGCTCGTGCACCAATTCAAGGGGAATAAACGTCGACTCCAGACTATGCCCGATCAGAAACCAGGCAATACCGAAGGCTGGGAGCGGAAAACGCCGACTCGCAACCACCGCCCAGATTGACAGCCCGATGAGCCCAAGCACCGCCGGCATCGTAAGCCACGGGTCAAAGAGACTGGATGAGACCGCGATATCGTCGTGAAATAAACCGAACGACTCAAGGCGGGGAAATGCAATCCACGACAGGTATTCGCAGATGACCCGGGCTTCCGTCAAGAGACGCTCAACTAAAGAGAAGGAACGGATTTCGTAACCGGAAACAATCCATTGCCCGAATGGCGAGACCAGATACGGAATGACGCTCACGACGAGCAGAACTGCGAGGATCAGAACCCCTCTCCCCGGAACATCGAGCTTCCCTTGTTCGCTTCGCCGAATGATCAGTTCATAGGCAGCGACGAAGCCAGGTAGCAAAACCCCACTTTCCTTGCTCAAGACTGACAACGGCCAAAAAACACACCAAGCCAATATCAGCCGGGAGAATGTTACCCAGTGCTGACTTCTGCCCCGTCGCGCGCTGATGTGAAGAATCAGCGCAATCAGCAGAAAAAACGCCGACAAGCTGGTCATGCGCTGAACAACATAGAGCACTGAAGTCAGTTGTATCGGGTGAAGCATCCATGCAAAGGCTACCAGTGCGGCCCAGAGACTGACGTTTTTCAGATTCAGCCGTTGACGCAGCGAATCCAGCAATTGATAGCCAAGAAGATAGACCAGTACGCCGTTCAGGCAGTGAATCGCAAGATTGGTCAGCTTGAAGGCGAAGGGGCTGAAGCCGCTGAAATAATGATTCAGCGCAAAACTCAACTGGCTGACCGGTCTGCCGAACTGGCCGGATATTCCACTTGACCACGCCAAGCGGAGCGACTCCCAGGAAAGGCTGTGCAGCTTGACGCCCGGGTTCAGGATGATATTCGGATGATCGTCGAAGAAAAATCCGCCCTGCAGGCCAGGCCAATAGACTGAAAAGGCCGTCAGGACCCCGAGCAGCAACATCCCGGGGCCTGCGAATCGATTAACCGAGTTTTTCATTTTCCTGAAATCGTGTATTTCGCGAACTGGCTGGGTGATAACCCCAGCAGCACAAATAAAAAGACCTCACCGCAGTGAGGTCTTTTGCAAAGCTGAATCCCTTACTTGCAGGAACCGGGACGATACTTCGCCGGGATCGTACCGCCACAAGCCCAGCCTACCACGCCCGTAGCAGTGTCACCCGTGCCGGTGAGGGTAATGGTTTGAGACTGGACAGTCGTCGGCAGGGAAACGTTAGCGCCGCTCGCTGCGCGGGCAGTGATCACGCCAACGTTGGTGGCCGTATCGGAATATGTAATAAGGCCCACATACTGACTGTTTTGGGTAACCGTACCAATCGAAGCCGCCACCGGCATGCGCCCCCTCGTCTGGAAGAACTCGGCGACGCTGTTTTTCTGCCCGGAGGCGGCGAGCATGACTTCACTCACCTTGGTACGCACCACATAGTCCTGATAAGCCGGCAGCGCGATGGCAGCCAGAATACCGATGATCGCCACGACGATCATCAGTTCGATCAGGGTAAAACCTTGTTGAATCCGTTTCATTTGAATCTCCTTTTTGCAAAAAGAGCGGAAGGCCGCTGGCAGTACACTATCACGATTCGTGCCAGCCGCCTGGCATGACCCGACTCACCTTGCATGTCGCATATTTCCGTCATTCCTGGCGCAACGGACCCGCAACCCGGAGGGGAAATGTGACGAAATTTGTCACTTGCAGGTGACGCATTTTGGCAGCCCTGGGGCCTGGAAGCGCCTGTTGCGGTCAACCTGTGAAAACTGCTGAAATCGCCAGCCCATAAGCTTTGACAAGAACTGGGCAATCGGCTTGCTTTGCGGCGTCATGGGCGCACCCATTGTAAATTGCTGAAAACCGGGCATTCTATTGAGTGCCCATGAACGATTTCGATCTGCATCCCTCTCCGGAAAGGCCGCGACGGCCCGTCAAGGGACGCGGCGCGGCGGGCAATGTCGCCCATCGCTTCAGCCGCGAAACGCGCCACGCCGAGGATGATGGCTGGGAGCCGGACGTCCCGGCGAATCCGCGCACACGACTGCTGGTCGATCAGGCAAAGTCGATCATCAGTCGCAACGATTCTCCCGACATCGGCTTCAGCCAGTCGCTGAATCCCTATCGTGGCTGCGAACACGGCTGCATCTACTGCTACGCACGGCCGACGCATGCTTTCCTCGGCCTCTCTCCCGGGCTCGATTTCGAAACGCAGATCTTCATGAAGCCGGATGCGCCGCGCCTCTTGCGCGAGGCTTTGAGCCACCCCGACTATCTCCGCTCGACCATCGTCGTCGGCACGGCCACCGACGCCTATCAGCCTTTCGAGCGCAAGGAGAGACTGATGCGGGCGCTGCTCGAAGTCTTTCTGGAAACGCGCCATCCGGTGTCAGTGGTTACCAAGTCGTCGCTGATCGTTCGTGACCTCGATCTCTGGGCCGAACTCGCGCAGAGGAAGTTGGCGCACGTGGGCATTTCCCTGACCACGCTCGACGGCGCGCTGGCGCGTCAGCTCGAACCGCGGGCCAGCGCGCCGCACGCGCGGCTGGAGGCGATGCGCAGCCTGAGCGACGCGGGCATTCCCGTTTCGGCATTCGTTTCGCCACTGATTCCTGGCCTGACCGACAAGGAACTCGAGAAACTGCTGGCGGCAGCCCGCGACAACGGAGCCACGAGCGCCGCCTACACGCTGCTGCGCCTGCCGCACGAGGTCGCAGGACTGTTCCGCGAATGGCTGGACACGCATGCGCCGGAAAAGGCGGCGCGCATCATGTCGGTGTTGTACGACCTGCGCGGCGGTCGCATCAACGACAACCGCTTTGACAGCCGCATGAAGGGTCTCGGACATTTCGCCGACCTCATCCGCCAGCGCTTCGAACTCGCCTGCCGCCGCCTCGGTCTCGTCCAGGAGTGGCCGGCGCTGGACACAACCTCCTTCCGGCCGCCACCGCCCCCGCAGCCGGTCGACGAGCGACAATTGTCGCTGTTCTGAACTCAGGAAACGGTCAGCCGCCTCACCTGCTCGCGCAGGTCGTCCAACTCCTCGAGCAAGTCTGCCACCAGCGCGGCAAGTTCGGGCACGGCATCGAAATCCCTTTCAACCTGCCGCATGCGGCGAGCCCGGGCGATCGTCACGCCGGCGATGCGCCAGATCCCTCCGACGCATTCCATGTGAGGCAAGAGCCCTTCGTTGAAATGCTGCAACAACCAGTCTGCCTCGACCCTACAGGCACCGGCTACCTTTTCGAGAGGCAGCCAGCTTTCTTCTAGCAGGCTACCGCTAAGGATCTCATCGTCGCGCATGAATCAGGCCCTCTCTTCCTGACGGGGGTTGAAAAACAGCTCGTGCTCCATGGTTTCGTAGAGCTGTCGTGCCTTCGGGTTGTCTGCCGGAGGCAAGACCACCTGGATGTCAAGCAGCAGGTCACCGGCCGGAGTCCCGGGTATACCCTTGCCACGCACCCGCAGTTGCCTGCCGCTCTGGGCGCCTTGGGGAATGCGCACCTTGATCGTGCCATCCGGCAGATCGACGGTGACGACCCTTCCCAGCGCGGCTTCCCAGGGGGCCACCCGCATGTTGCAGTGGATATCACGTCCATCGGCGCGAAAGCGGCCATGCGGACGAAAATGGACCTCCAGCATCAAATCCCCCGCTGGGCTGTCGCCCTGTCCGGACGCGCCCTGGCCAGCCAGGCGAATCACCTGGCCCGCATGGACGCCTCGGGGAATCTTTACGTTGAGCGTCCGCGTGACCAACTGCACATGGCCCTGCGCGTCGAACTGGGGCACCCGCAGCGAAATCTGCCGGGTAGGGCCGGAAAAGGCGTCCTCGATATCCAGAAGGACCTTGGCATGATGGTCCTGGCCACGAACGGGAGAATGGGCGCGATGGGTGTGAAAGCCGCTTCGCTGCCCGCCCATGCGACCGAACAGTTCCGCGAAGAAGTCACTGAAATCGGCGGCCTCATTCGGCGCGAAGCCGTGGCCACTGAACTCGAAGCCGGCATCCCAGTCAGGTGGCGGCCGGAAATCCTGTCCCGGCTGGTAGCCCCGCCCGAGTTGGTCATAAGCTGCCCGCTTTTCCGGGTCGGAAAGCACCGTGTAGGCCTCGTTGATCTCCTTCATCCGCAACTCGGCGTCGGGCTCCTTGGAAACGTCCGGGTGGTACTTCCGGGCCAGCTTCCGGAAAGCCTTCTTGATATTCTCCGCCGTCTCGTCGCGGGCAACGCCAAGTGTCTGGTAGTAGTCCTTGTATTGCATTGTGGATCCCCAGTGCCAGTTCGCTTCGTGATTGCAAGCCAACATGATATCGGGTTGAAATCTTGTTGATTCAAGACCTTGAACTTTTTTTGAACAACGCCATATAGCAGTCGAAGGCGCGGCAGTGGTGCCAGCCTGGATTGAAAGGAGAATATTTCATGTTCTATCGATCTCTGTTTCCCCGTGATGTGTTTTCTGAACTGAGCCGCCTCCAACGCGAAATGCAACAGTCGTTCGACCTGTCGCCCAGTATCCGCGGCGTGTCTGTTGGGGGTTTTCCTGCAATAAACATCGGCAGCACACCGAAGTCCGTGGAGATCTATGCCTTCGCGCCGGGCCTTGACCCATCCGTCATCGACATGAAGCTCGAACAGGGGGTGCTCACCATTGCCGGCGAACGCGGCAGCATGTTGCCTTCTCCGGAAGTCGAAGCCACCGTCCATATCGACGAGCGGTTCGAGGGTCGCTTCCGGCGGGTGATTTCCCTGCCGGATGACATCGACGCCAATTCAGTCCAGGCCAAATACCGCGACGGTGTTCTGCACGTCAGCATTCAGCGCAGCGAGGCAGCCCAGCCACGGCGCATCAACATTGAGTAAGGAGCAAGATGATGAGTGAAACGACTGCTGTCAACCAGAATTCCAAGACTCCCCGCGAGGACGTCTGCATGGTGCCGCCGGTTGACGTCATCGAAGACAAGGCCGGCATCACCCTCCATGCGGATCTGCCGGGAGTACCAAAGGACAAACTTAACCTGCATGTGGATGCCGATACGCTCACCATCGAAGGCGAAGTAGCGCTGGGCACGCCAGAAGGCATGGAATCCACCCACGCCGAGGTGAACCTGCCCCGCTACCGGCGGACTTTTACCCTGTCGCGGGAACTGGATGCCGATAAAGTCAGTGCCGAGTTCGCAAATGGCGTTCTCAAGCTGCGCATTCCCAAGGCCGAACACGCGCTCCCGCGCAGGATCGAGATCTCGGTTGCCTGATGCTTGCCGCGCAAGCGGAATCGGCGGGCTGCTCCGGCGGCCCGCCCACTGACCTGGAGAACAAGATGAACCTGAATTCCATGAAGGAAGATATCGGCACACTTTGGGGTGCAGTGGCCGAGGGCTGGCGGCATTTGCGAAAGTCCGCTGCGAGCGCGTTGACCCGTTTCAAGCCCGGGGAAGACTCGCAGTTGCCGGCCCGGAGCGAAGTCGACGATGCCGCCTACCTGCCAACGTTCGGCTGGTCCATGCTCGGCGGTGACGCCTTCGAAGACGAGAACCGGCTGGTGGTAAAGCTGGAACTGCCCGGCATGGAAAAAAAGGATCTGGTCATCGAGGTCATTGATAATGTCCTGATCGTCACCGGCGAGAAGCGTTTCCAGCGTGAGAGCACGGAAGGTCGGTGGCAATTCGTGCAATGTGCCTATGGCTCCTTCCGTCGCGAGATTCCGTTGTCGGCACCGGTCCTGCTCGACAAGTCGAGGGCCGCTTATACGAATGGCATATTGCGGATTGAATTGCCCAAGGCCGAGCCGAGCCAGCCCCGCTCGCGCGCAATACCTGTGAGCTGAGTTCCGGGTCGTTGGTCTGTGGCTCAACCGGGAACAGGACTCCGGTTTGAGCCGTGGCTGGTTAGTTGGCGGAAGTACTACGCTGCCGCCTCTGCCACTCGTCGCGCGCGGACGGCCGCTGCCAGTTTCTCCAGCACCGTCAGGCTGTCATCCCAGCCGAGACAGGCGTCAGTGATACTCTGGCCGTAAGTCAGGGCCTTCTCGGGTTCAAGATCCTGACGGCCTTCGACGAGATGCGACTCGACCATGACCCCGACGATGCGCTCCTCGCCGGCCGCCATCTGCGCGGCGACGTTATCGCAGACTTCCAGTTGCAGCTTGTATTGCTTGCGGCTGTTGCCATGCGAGAAGTCGACCATCAGGCGGGCGGCGAGGCCGGCCTTGGCGATTTCGGCGCACGCGGCATCGACGCTGGCCGCGTCGAAGTTTGGCTCCTTGCCGCCGCGCAGGATGACGTGACAGTCCTCGTTGCCCATCGTCGACACGATGGCGGTATGACCGGACTTGGTCACCGACAGGAAATGGTGCGGTGAATTGGCCGCCCGGATGGCGTCGACCGCAATGCGCATGTTGCCGTCGGTGCCGTTCTTGAAGCCGACCGGGCAGGAAAGGCCGGACGCCAGTTCGCGATGCACCTGCGATTCCGTGGTGCGCGCGCCGATGGCGCCCCAGGCGATCAGGTCGGCGGTGTATTGCGGGGTGATGGTGTCGAGGAATTCGGTGGCGCAGGGCAGGTCGAGTTCGTTGATTTCGAGCAGGATGCGCCGGGCCAGACGGATGCCCTCGTTGATGCGGAAGGTGTTGTCGAGGCGCGGATCGTTGATCAGTCCTTTCCAGCCGACCGTGGTGCGCGGCTTTTCGAAATAGACGCGCATCAGGATGACGAGTTCTTCAGCGTGATTGCCCGCCTCCTTCGCCAGTCGCCTGGCGTATTCCATGGCCGCGTCGTAGTCGTGGATCGAGCACGGGCCGATGACGACCAGCAGGCGGTCGTCGGCACCGTGCAGGATACGATGAATGGCCTGGCGGGCGACATAGGTGGTCTGCGCGGCGCGATTGGAGACCGGATATTCGCGGAAGACGTGCGCCGGCGGCACCAGTTCCTTTATTTCCCTGATCCGCAGGTCGTCGGTGTTCGGTTTGCTTTGCGGCGTCATGGCCAAATCCAATGCTGCTTGCTGAAAACCGGGCATTCTAACCGATGCGGCCTGGAGATTCCCGGCCCGAGTCTCAATCCATGGTCTGAGCGACCGGGAGCCACGCGAAGCAACGCGGCCCCCACCTACCCCTTTTCGGGGGTGGAAATGACAGCCAGCAGGCCCGCGCGCATGGCTCTGGCATCGACCAGCGCGTGATGTTGCCGATTGTCCCTGGCGAAGTGCTGCGTGACTTCGCGCTCGAAAACCGCCATCGCCTCGGCCGAAAGTGGTGCGAGCATCAGCAGCATGACTTCCAGCGGGCCTGCGCGGCCGGGGATTGTCACCAATCCTGGAAGCCGATTGCGCTCGCCGCTCAGGGCATGGCGCACGACGTAGATGTCCCATTCGCTGTCCGAAAGCAGGATCGGGTCGGCAAACTGCCCCAGCCAGGCAGCGAGCCGTTCAGCGAATCGGGCACGCAGGCACGCGGCCACACCGCCTTCGAGCAACGGCAAGACACTCTCCCGGACAAAAACCGAGCATTCCTCCTGCACCACGGGCGTCAGTTCGCAATAGAACTCGCGGCCGTCTTCGCTCACCGCACCGAACGAGATCAACCTGGCCTCGTGCGTGAGCGTCGTGAACTCGGTGTCGATGAAGATCTGCATGTGTGAGGTCTGTCACTTGTAGACGCTAGGCTAAAGCGTTGGGGCGTTTCGGGCAAGAAGCCGGTAGACTCCGTTGCTCTGCCATCCCGCTTGCCGCATATGACCAGCGCCACCCTGCCGCCGCAACAACACAAAGATGTCGAGGCGATCGCCGTGATCGGCTTCGTGCACGGGGTGTCACATTTCTTTCACCTGCTGCTGCCGCCGCTGTTTCCGTGGCTGATGGAGGACTTCGGACTCAGCTTTACCGGCATCGGCGCGACGATGACCGTCTTCTTCGTCATTTCCGGCATCGGCCAGGCACTGTCGGGCTTTCTGGTCGATCGGCTGGGTGCGGCGCGGGTGCTGGGTGGCGGCATCGGCTGTTTCTTTCTCGCTGCGGCGCTGCTCGCGCTTGCCGACGGCTACGCCATGCTGATGCTCGTCGCCGCCCTGGCCGGGCTGGGCAACAGCGTCTTCCATCCGGCGGATTTTACGGTCCTGAACCGCCACGTCTCACAACCGCGCCTCGGCCATGCTTTCGCCGTGCATGGGCTGTCGGGAAATCTCGGCTGGGCCCTGGCACCGGTATTCCTGACCGCCATTGCCGCAAGCGCCGGCTGGCGAGCCGCCGCGTCGAGTGCGGCAATGGTCGCCGCCGCCGCACTTGCACTGCTGTTCTGGCGCCGGCAGGCACTAAGCAACCCGCCGGGATTCGTCCACGTGAAGCAAGAGGACGCAGGCATCTCCGTCTTTGCCTTCCTTGCTTCACCAGCGGTGTGGATGTGTTTTGCCTTCTTCTTCCTGATCACGACAGCCTTCGGGGCAATCCAGAATTTCGCCACGCCGATTCTGCAGAATCTCTACGGTCTCTCCCTTGCCCTAGCCGCCAGCGCGCTCTCGACCTACCTGCTGGGTGGAGCGGCCGGCATCCTCGGCGGCGGCTTTCTCGCCCACAAAGGGGAGCACGAACGCCTGATTGCGCTGGCGCTGGGTGCAGCGGCGCTGCTGGCCATCGCGCTGGCGACGCTGCCGCTCCCATCTTGGAGCATCTTGCCGCTGATGGCCGGCATCGGCTTTTGCACCGGCGTCGCAGGCCCCTCCCGGGATTTGCTGGTGCGGCGCGTGGCCACCTCGCGTTTCGGGCAGGCCGCTTACGGGCGCGTCTATGGTTTCGTTTACTCGGGTCTCGACGCCGGGCTGGCGCTGGCCCCGATTGTCTTCGGCGTGTTCATGGACAACGGACGCTTCGCCCAGGTGCTGATCGGCATCGCCGTGCTCCAGGCGCTCGCCATCCTGACCGCGTTGCGCGCCGGTGGCACGGAAAGAGTCCCCAGGGCTGCCTGAGACTGTCGTACCTATCCATCCGATCATTTCGCAAGGCGGCCTGAGCGCGCGCTTGTCACCCATCAGCCCCGCTGCGGCGGGGCTTTTTTATGCTCCGCCCCCGTATCGGGCGATAATGCCTGCCGGCGGCATTTTGTCCGCCCGGAAGAAGCAAGGAATCCAGATGACCATGAAAAGAACCGATCTCGAGAAAAGCCGTGGTCTCAAGATCAATGGCAAGATGGGAGCAACGGCGATTCCCGGCCGCTTTGCTGCCGGGGCAATCAGCGTCGTGGACAGGCGTGAGCAGCGTCGGCTGGATCGGGAATCGGGGCAGATCCCTTTTGCCTGCAAACTGCCGGCGGAACTGGTCAAGCAGCTTCAGGAGCGCGGGGGTACGCATGAAGGCGGTATCAACGTCTTCATGGCTGAACTGATCGCCGGGGCACTCGCCGAAGCGAAGTGACGGCCACCGCCCGGCTGACCGGTTTTCGGGTCATTTGACCGGTCGACCGTGACAACCCGGTTTTGCCGGTTTCCCGGTCGGGTCAGGTCACTCCGCTACCGGCCTGACCCGACTCGCCGCCAGCTTAGCCCGTTCCCGCGCCTGCGTCACGTCATCGCCATTGGCCAAGGCGACGCCCATCCGGCGTTTCCTGTACGACTCCGGCTTGCCGAACAGGCGCAGGTCGCTGCGCGGCACAGCCAATGCTTCGGCGGCACCCGCGAAGGCGATGCCCACTCGTTCCATACCGCCGTAGATGACCGCCGAGGCACCGGGTTCGCGCAACTTGGTGTCGACCGGCAGGCCGAGGATGGCGCGGGCGTGCAGTTCAAATTCCGAGAAGCGCTGCGAGCACAGCGTGACCAGTCCGGTGTCGTGCGGCCGCGGGCTGACTTCCGAGAACCAGACACTGTCGCCCCTGACAAACATCTCGACACCGAAGATGCCGCGCCCGCCAAGGTTCCCGGTGACCGTGGCGGCAATCTCCTGCGCCCGGTTCAACGCGGCTGCGCTCATCGGCTGCGGTTGCCACGACTCGACGTAATCGCCGGCAACCTGGACGTGGCCGATCGGTTCGCAGAAAGCGGTTTGCACAGCGCCACTTCGATCGCGGGCGCGCACCGTCAGCAGGGTGATTTCGTAGTCGAAGTCGATCAAGCCTTCAACGATGACGCGGCCCTGATCAACCCGCCCGCCACTGGCGGCATGGGCCCAGGCCGTATGCACATCCTGCGGGCCGCGCAGCAGCGACTGGCCCTTGCCGGACGAGGACATCACCGGCTTGACGAAGCACGGGTAGCCGATACCGCCATCGATCGCCGCCTGCAGTTCGGCCAGCGAATCGGCGAAGCGGTAGGGCGAGGTGGGCAGGCCGAGTTCCTCGGCGGCCAGACGGCGAATGCCCTCGCGGTTCATGGTCAGGCGTGCGGCGCGAGCCGTGGGAATGACTTCGGCGAGTCCCTCCGCCTCGATCGCGACCAGCGTGTCGGTGGCGATGGCCTCGATTTCCGGGACGATCAGGTGCGGCCTTTCCCGTTCGATCAAATCGCGCAGCGCGGCGCCGTCGGTCATCGAAATCACGTGGGCGCGATGGGCAACCTGATGGCCGGGAGCGTTTTCGTAGCGGTCTACAGCAATGACCTCGACGCCGAGGCGCTGCAGCGCGATGATGACCTCCTTGCCGAGTTCGCCGGCGCCCAACAGCATGACGCGCAGCGCAGTCGGGGAAAGCGGGGTGCCGATTTCCACGCGAATCTTTTCGGGTGGCCGTTCCGGCGAAACCGGCTGCGGCTACTCGGGCTTCTTGGCCGCCGGTGTTCTTCTCCGGACAGCCCGCTTCGGTGGTGGTGCGGGTGGTTGCTCCGGTGGTGGAGCGTAATCGCCGACAATGGTCTTGACGGGACAAATCTTGACCACCGGACACTTGTTGCAGGTAGCGACGAGGGCGATGGGGCAAAGCAGCATTTCAATTCTCCCGGGCAATGCCTGACATGGGCGGACAAACCGGACTGTCTTTCCGTCACCATGAGGTAACGAGTGGAAGTATGAGCGTCGTTGGCAGCCGACTCAAGCTTTCTCTGCCCTGCCGGCCCCGATGCGACCCGGGGTGTCCGGAACCATTGGCGCAGATCGCGCGGAATGGTGATCAACACCTCCAAGCCACCAAGTTTCGCGAACAGCGGCGGCTAGTTCCGGCATCGGTGCAACTGAACGACATCCGGATCATTGGCGTGGTCGATCAGGAGGCGGGCAACGCGTTCCTGCCATAGATTGCGGAATTGACGCGTGTCGTCGGTGTTCGCCGTGCCATTGAGAATGACGCCGAGCAGGCTGCCGAGGCGCGGATCGGTGGGCACCATTTCGAGCCTCAGAGTGCAGTCGACCGCAGCATTCGTATCGCGCCGCGCGAACGCCACGCTGCCGTTGCCGGCGACACCGAACTGCAGCAGGTTGCGCCGGCTGTGACGACCGCCCAGCCCCTTGAAACCGCCAGCCCCGGCCGCACCGGTGAGCAACCCGGCGACGCTGCCGATGACCCCGGCAACACCGCTGTCCAGGCTTTCGCGAAGCGCCACGGCAACGTTCCCGCGCTCGGGAATCTCGTCGCCATACAACGCGCGCAGCGCCCGCACCGTCATCAACCAGGCGCCGGCAACGGTCGGACACGAATGGCCCGTGAGCTTGACGGCATCGGCGAAGCGATACTCGATCAGGCCGCCTTCCGCCGCGCCGAGCAGTTCGGCCAGCGGGTCGCGCAAGGTGACGGCAGGTACGCGCGCAAAGAATTCGGGGAAGGCCATGGCTAGCTCCAGTCGCCACCAGTATCTTCGAACGGCGACGGCCTGGCCTTGATCTTCGTCAGTCGTGCCGAATCAGCCCTTCTGCCCTCGCAGGGTGGCTGGCCCTTGGTCGCACTGCGCAACGTCAGGCGAATGGGTTCGCTGTCGCGAACACCGTGCGGGTGTCCCGAGATGAACCCGCCGGTGAAAACGATTGTCCGACTTTATGGATTTTGGCTGCCTTCTGAGCTAGGCTGAGAAAAAGCAGTCGCTCTCTGCAAGATGATTTCCTGCAGGAGGATCTGACGAAAGGAACAACCATGGCGGTTTCTATGCCTGAGTTCAAGGTGGAAGCAGGTGCGCAGGTCTTGCCATAACATCATCGGTCTGATTCTTGCCGCCACGGTGTTTCTGGCAAACGTGGCTTATGGAGAGATTAGCGGTCCGGACTTCAGTTTCGTCGTAACCCGTGAGGGTGGCTCTATTCGTACCGAGGCGCGCGTTGACCTGGCGGTGGCACCAGCCTTGGTATGGGCGGTACTCACAGAGTACGAGCGCTATCCACGTTTCATCTCCAGCATGCGCGACTCCAGGATTGTGTCGCGCAACCTTGGAGGGCTGGTCGTCGAACAGAAAGGCCGTTTCAGCTTTCTGTTCTTTTCGCAGGACATCGAAGCTCGCATGCTCGTTTCCGAGTTTCCTCCGAACATCATCGAATCCAGTGTGCTCGAGGGTAATTTCAAGGTCATGAATGGCCGCTATGAACTGCTCCAGGTTGGAGACAATACACGGATATCGTTTTCAGGGCGTTTGATTCCAAAATTCAGTCTGCCGCCAGTATTTGGCAAGAGCATTGTCCGTAGCGTACTGTTAAGGAACTTCAATGAATTGATCGCCGAGATTCTCAGGCGCGACGCCGAAACACGATTGGCGCCACGAACAGGCCGCTAGATCGCCATTTGCCGAGTGATCGTTGTCTTGCGGCGAACTTTTGAGGTGAAATATGTTGGAAATCCTTCGGCTTGACCAACAGCCTGGAATTGGGCTTCGCTTGGTATCAGCAAGCTTGGCAATGAGCCTGCTGTGCCTGGCGGCTTGTCAGATTGCGCCTGAGCACCCGCCCTCCGCGCAACTGGCAAGTCGTGTTCCTTCACGCGAAGCGATCCCGGAAGAGACGGTCCGCTATCAAATTCTTTCCGACCTGTCGGACGTTCGATTCCTGGTTTTTCGGGCCGGTCCCTTTGCCAAGCTTGGCCACAATCACGTTGTTCAGGCGAAAAACATCCGGGGTGAAATCCGCCTGTCTTCGGACATTCGCCAATCGAGTCTCTTTATCGAGATACCCGTCAGGGATTTTCACATTGACGCAGAGGAAGCACGGCTGGACGAAGGCGCAGAATTCCTCCCCCAACCGGATGACGAGGCGATCGCGGGCACTGCCAGGAACATGTTCGGCGAAAGAGTGCTGGATGCCGCCCAATACCCGACGATCGAAATTGCTTCGGTTGCCTTGAATGGTCCGGCCTGGGGAATGGACGTCACAGTAAGGATCAAGTTCCACGGCGTGGAACGGGAAGTTGTCGTGCCAACAGTCGTTGACCGGAATGGCGGAAGACTGGTGGTGACCGCGCTCTTTTCAATAAACCAGAGCGACTTCGGCATCGTACCGATGAGTGTCCTCGGCGGGGCCATACAGGTCGACAACACCGTCAGGGTGCGCATGCGAATTGTTGCCAGCAGAGTTGATGCACCACCTCAATGACAACCAGCACGAGATTCCGCATCCCGAGAATGTCCGGTTACGAATCCCGGGGGCTTCTTTCTTTCAGCTCGATGTTGCCGCCGTCCGGCACGGCGAGCGCCGGCGAGAACCGGCCGTGCGGGTAGACGCTGCGACGCAGTAGCTGCAGGCGAAGGACGGCGGGGTAGACGGCAAGCGAAGCCGAGGCTCGCCCGCCATGCGCACAGCTACGCAATTCATCGTATTCCCGCCTTCGGGTCTGCCCCTTAATCTGCCGCTGCACCGCACAAACTGCGGACGGGGCTTTCATTAACAAATCACTTCTCGTATTGCTGCTCTACGCCTGCAGCCTGTCGGCACAGGCCGCGCTCGATGCGGCGCAGGTGCGGCAGTTGGCAGCAGAGGATTCCAGCGACAAGGTTGTGGCCATTCACCAGTTGACGCAGACCGCCGACCCCGATGCCGTGCGCGTGCTCAAGGCGATGGCCGATGACAACCTGTATCTGGCTGGCGACAAGGCGGTGATCATCGATGTCACCAAGGTCTTCGATGCCACCACCGGTGGCGCGATCAGGATGCCTGCCAACCCCGAGTCGGTCACGGTCAACAACCGGATTCGCGGCGAATTGGCCAATGCGCTGGCCGCGCTCAAGCTGTTCGATGCCGACGCCAGCGTCCGCCTGGCTTCAGCCAGAAGCTGCAAAGCAGTGTCAGCCCGGCGATGGCGCCATTGCTGGCACGGGCGCTGGAAAAGGAAAGCGACACGCAGATCAAGGCGCTGCTGACCCTCGCCCACGCCCAGGCCAACCTCGGCAACAGCGACCCGGCAGCGCGTATGGCGGCGGTCAAGGCGCTGGCGCAGACTTCCTCGCCGACGATCAAGAGCGTGCTGCTGCCGCTGACCGAGAAGGCCGGCGAAGCGGATGACAAGGTCCGTTACGAGGCGATCGCCGCGGTCAAGGCCATCGACAGCCGTCTGGCGCTGGCCGAAAACATCGGCTGCGTCTTTTCCGGCCTGTCGCTCGGCAGCATCCTGCTGCTGGCGGCGCTGGGACTGGCCATCACCTACGGCGTCATGGGCATCATCAACATGGCGCACGGCGAGCTCCTGATGGTCGGCGCCTACGCCACCTACGGCATGCAGAGTCTGTTCCGCGCCTACCTGCCGGATCGCATCGACTGGTATCTCCCGGCCGCCATCCCGGCCGCCTTCTTCGCCGCCGCCCTCGTCGGCGTCATCATGGAACGCACGGTCATCCGCTGGCTATACGGCCGCACGCTGGAAACCCTGCTCGCCACCTGGGGCGTTTCCCTGGTGCTGATCCAGGCGGCGCGCGTGCTGTTCGGCGCTCAGAACGTCGAAGTGTCGAACCCGAGCTGGATGTCGGGCGGCATCGAGATCATGCCCAACCTGATGCTGCCGTGGAACCGCATCATCATCGTCGGCTTCGCGCTGTTCGTGCTGATTCTCGTCTGGGTGCTGATGAACAAGACGCGGCTAGGCATGTTCGTTCGCGCCGTGACGCAGAACCGGGCGATGGCCGGTTGCGTCGGCGTGCCGACGGCGCGCATCGACACCATGGCCTTCGCCCTCGGCGCCGGCATCGCCGGGCTGGGCGGCGTCGCTCTGTCGCAGATTTCCAACGTCGGGCCGGACATGGGCCAAGGCTACATCGTCGATTCCTTCATGGTCGTCGTCGTCGGAGGTGTCGGGCAACTGGCCGGTGCGGTCTGGGCCGCCCTCGGCCTCGGCATCTTCAGCAAGCTGCTCGAAGGCTGGGCCGGCGCGGTGATCGCCAAGATCAGCATCCTCGTCTGCATCATCATCTTCATCCAGAAGCGTCCGCAGGGGATCTTTGCCCTCAAGGGCCGCTTCGCCGAGTAAGGCTGAATCCCATGCACGGACCTTTGACCATCCGCATCATCACTTCCCTGAACAGCAAAGGCTGGCTTGCGCTTGGCGTCTTCCTCGCCCTCGCGCTGGTCGTCGTTCCTGTGCTCCACCTCAACTTTCCGGAAGACAGCGCCTTCCACGTTTCCACCTACGTCATCACGCTGATCGGCAAGATCATGTGCTACGCGCTGGTGGCGGTGGCGATGGACCTGATCTGGGGCTACGGAGGCATTTTGTCGCTCGGCCACGGGCTCTTCTTCGCGCTCGGCGGCTACGCCTTCGGGATGTACCTGATGCGCCAGATCGGCCGCGACGGCAGTTACCAGAGCGACCTGCCCGATTTCATGGTGTTCCTCGACTGGAAGGCAATCCCCTGGTTCTGGACGGGCAGCGACAGTTTCCTGTGGGTGGCGATTCTGGTCGTCGTCGTGCCCGCCATCGTCGCCTTCGTCTTCGGCTACTTCGCCTTTCGCTCACGCATCAAGGGTGTCTATTTCTCGATCATCACCCAGGCGCTGACCTACGCCGCAATGCTGCTCTTCTTCCGCAACGAAACCGGCTTTGGCGGCAACAACGGCTTCACCGACTTCAAGCGCGTGCTCGGCTTCAGCATCACCTCGCCGGAAACGCGGCTGGTGCTGTTCGGGCTGACGGCGTTGATGCTCGCCGTGACGCTGATCTTCGCCGCCTGGCTGGTCAAATCCAAGTTCGGCCGCGTGCTGACGGCGATTCGCGACGCCGAATCGCGTGTCATGTTCATCGGCTACAACCCGCTCTGGTACAAGTTGACCATCTGGACGATCTCCGCCGTGCTGTGCGGCATCGCCGGGGCACTCTACGTACCGCTGGTCGGCATTATCAACCCCTCCGAAATGAGTCCCGCAAACTCGATCGAGATCGCCATCTGGGTCGCCGTCGGCGGGCGCGGCACGCTGATCGGACCGATCATCGGGGCCTTCGTCGTCAATCTCGCCAAGAGCTGGTTCACTGTCAGCTTCCCGGAATACTGGCTGTTCTTCCTCGGCCTGTTGTTCATCGTCGTCACGCTGATGCTGCCGCAAGGCCTGGTCGGCCTGTGGAAGAAGCTGATGGACAAGAAAGGAGCCCCGGCATGAGCACGCTCGTCGAAACGCCTCTTGCCCTCGACAACCGTGCGGAAGGCAGCGACGGCACCGAACAGATGGGCCACTTCGTCACCGGCGAACTTGACCTTTCGCACGGCGTCGCCCTCTATCTCGAAGACATTACCGTCAGCTTCGACGGCTTCAAGGCGCTGAACGACCTGACCCTCTCGATCAACGCCGGCGAACTGCGCTGCATCATTGGCCCCAACGGTGCCGGCAAGACGACAATGATGGACGTCATCACGGGCAAGACGCGGCCCGATTCCGGCAAGGCCTACTTCGGCCAGACCATCGACCTGACCCGCCTGACCGAACCGGAGATCGCCCACGTCGGCATCGGCCGCAAGTTCCAGAAACCGACCATCTTCGAGCAGCACACGGCGTTCGAGAACCTCGAACTGGCGATGAAGACCGACAAGCGGGTGTGGAAGAGCCTGTTCGCCTGGCTCGCGGGCAACGAGCGCGACAGGATCGCCGAAACCCTGCGCTTGATCCGCCTGGATGGCGAAGCCGACCGCCCGGCCGGAATGCTTTCGCACGGTCAGAAACAGTGGCTGGAAATCGGCATGCTGCTGATGCAGGAGCCAAAACTGCTACTACTCGACGAGCCGGTCGCCGGCATGACCGACGACGAAACCATGCGCACCGCCGAACTGTTCGTCTCGCTCGCCGGCAAGCATTCGCTGGTGCCCGCACACGGCGATCCGCGAGGACGCCTCGATCAACCTGGAGGCGGTCGACCGCCTGCAACGCGCCTTTCCGGACGTCCAGCTGATCCTCGTCGAATCCGGCGGCGACAATCTGGCGGCAACCTTTTCGCCGGAGCTCTCCGACCTGACCCTCTACGTGATCGATGTTGCCGCCGGCGAGAAGATCCCGCGCAAGGGCGGCCCCGGCATCACCAAGTCCGACCTGCTGATCATCAACAAGATCGACCTGGCACCGATGGTCGGCGCCTCGCTCGAGATCATGGCCCATGATGCAAAGCTGCAGCGCGGCGTTCGCCCCTTCGTCTTCACCAATCTGAAAACAGGCGAAGGCCTCGAAACAGTGATCGCCTTCATCCGCGAGCACGGCATGCTCGACTAGCGCCGCAACGGCGTTTGTACTTTCCAGGCCATGACCGCAGACGCCCGGCGCAGGCAAGGAATGCCTGCGTTGTCCGGTACTGGAATGCCGTTTCCTGGGTAGCACCAGGAAACACTTCATAGGGGCGAAAGCCGGACATGCAGCCCGCTTCGTCAAGAATTTTCTGCCATGCTTAACTGCAAATCGGCAGACCGGCGTATAGTCCGCCGTCGCCGGCCCCGCCGACTCGGGGGCTTAGGCTTCCCTGATTGGCGCTTCAGGCTTCCTGCGCCTGAAATCGACTTGGAGCCGCACATCCCATGCCCTTGCCCAGCATCGATCCCGGCAGCTACGCATCCCAACTCGCGGAGAAGGTTTCGCAGTTCAAGCTACGGTTTGCGCCATTCGCCACCCCGGAGCCCGGCGTTTTTCCATCCGCCCCCGAGCACTACCGCCTGCGCGCCGAGTTTCGTATCTGGCGCCAAGGGGAGCAACTGGATTACGCGATGTTCGACCCGGACAACCCAAGACAGCCGGTGATGGTTGAGCATTTTCCGATGGCGGCCGAATCGATCTGTGGGCTGATGCCTCGGCTGATGAAGCACCTGCGCGACAGCCAGACCTTGCGCGGCGGGCTGTTTCAGGTGGATTTCCTGGCCACCCTCAGCGGCGAACAGATGGTCACCCTGGTTTACCACCGGCAACTCGGCACCGGCTGGGAACTGGCGGCCCGCGATCTGGCGCGCGCACTGAACGTGCAGGTGATCGGGCGCAGCCGCGGCCAGAAGGTCGTTCTGGACCGCGACTGGCTGCTCGAAGAAATCGACTTGAACGGGCGCCGGCTTCGCTACCAGCAGATCGAGGGTGGCTTCACCCAGCCCAACGGTGGCGTAAACCGGCAGATGCTGGGCTGGGCCTGCGCCCAGGCGGCCACCCTCGGCGGCGACCTGCTCGAACTATATTGCGGCAACGGCAATTTCACCGTCGCGCTCGCGCCCCTGTTCGAGCGCGTGCTGGCCACCGAAGTCAGCAAGTCATCGGTCCGTGCTGCCGAATACAATCTTGGCGCCAATGGCATCGAAAACGTGGCGCTGGTGCGGGCCTCCAGCACGGAAATCAGCGATGTCCTGGCCGGCCGCGAGGTGCTCAAGCGGATGCAGGACGTCGACCTCGGGCGCTATCGCTTTTCGACTCTTTTCGTCGATCCGCCACGCAGCGGGCTCGATGCCGCGACGCTCGAGCTGGCGGCTGGCTTCGAGAATATCCTTTACATTTCCTGCAACCCGCAGACCCTTCAGGAGAACGTCGCCGTCTTGCAGGCCATGCACAAGGTGAGCGCCGCCGCGGTATTCGACCAGTTTCCGTATACGCAACATCTCGAGTGCGGCTTGCTGCTGACCCGGCGCTAAGCGAGGACGACGTTCACTGCCATACCGACGGTATCCTCGTTTTCATAGTCGCGTTCGCAGATTGAGCATCTACCGGCGTTGACCGCGCTCACCGGGAAGGGCCCATGCGATTCAAGGTTCTCTCGCGGCTGCACAAGATAGTAGCGTCCGCCTGTGGCCCATGCGATCAGCGGCGAAATCAGGAAAGCACTGCCCAGCGCAACAAAGGAGGCAAAGGGCTGAATATTGGCCCCGAGCAAGCCAACAAAGGCGGCAATGGAGAGCAGCGAGGCGATGGCCATGGTGCCGACACCGACGGGGTTAATGTCGTAGAGCTTGCTCCGCTTGAACTCGATCCCCGGCGGTGACAGTCCAAGCGGCTTGTTGAGGATCAGATCGGCGACCACCGCCGCCATCCACGAAATAGCGATGTTCGAATAGAGGCCAAGCACCTGGCCGAGCGCCTGAAAGACATTCAACTCCATCAACAGCAGTGCGATCAGCGTATTGAAAACCACCCAGACGACGCGCCCGGGGTGGCTGTGCGTAAGACGCGCGAAAAAATTCGACCAGGCCAGCGAGCCGGCGTAGGCATTGGTGACGTTGATCTTGAGTTGCGAAACGATGACGAAGAGCGCAGTGGCGGCAATGGCCAACGCGGTGTTGTCGAAGACGTGCGAGAACCCGATCAGATACATCTGATTCGGATCGACGGCCTTTTCGAAGGGCACTGCGTTGCGTAGCGCCAGCCAGGCAAGCAGCGCCCCACCCAGCATTTTCAGAACACCCGGCACGATCCATCCCGGCCCGCCCACGATGACGCCAAACCACCAGCGGCGGGCGTTGCCTGCGGTCTTTTCAGGCATGAAGCGCAGGTAGTCGACCTGTTCCCCCACCTGCGTGACCAGCGCGATGCCTACCGTCAAGGCGCCTCCGAACAGGTGCGGGTCGAAGCCGATGCCGTTGCCTTTTCCACCTGCGTACTGCCATAACCCGGCCAGGGCTTCGGGTTCTTCAATGAAGACAAATGCGTAGGGCAGGATCAGCATGAAGATCCACAGCGGTTGCGTCCACGCCTGCAGCTTGCTGATCACCGTGACGCCATGGGTGACCAGCGGGATGACAACCAGCGCGCAGACGAGGTAGCCCCAAGCCGGCGGGATCTTGAAGGCGAGTTCCAGCGCATAGGCCATGATGGCCGCTTCCAGCGCAAAGAAGACGAAGGTAAAGGAAGCGTAGATCAGCGAGGTGATGGTCGACCCGATGTAGCCAAAACTGGCGCCGCGCGTGAGCAGGTCCATGTCGAGGCCGTGCCGGGCGGCGGTAATGCTGATCGGCAACCCGATCAGGAAAATGATCAGGCCCGTGACCAGGATCGCCCAGAAAGCATTTATGAAGCCGCCATTGACCATCATGGTCGCCCCGACTGCTTCCAGCACCAGAAAGGAAGCAGCGCCAAAGGCCGTGTTGGCAACGCGCATTTCTGACCATTTGCGAAAACTGCGCGGCGTGAATCTGAGCGCGTAGTCCTCCAGGGTCTCATTGGCCACCCAGGTGTTGTAGTCCCGCCTGACCTTGACGACGCGCTGCGGGGCCGTGGTGTTTGGATTTGTCATTGGACCGATGTTGGCCAAAACCCTCCGTTAAAGCAAACTGTAGCTGTAAGGCGGCCGCCGTGGCTTCTCAGGATGCACTCAAAGGTTGCGTCTTCCTGACAGCTGGCAGCGATCTCCCATCGAACAGCCGCGCCCCAGGAAGTTTCGGATTCATTTCGCGGATTTCAGCAACAGGCCAATAGCGACCCCTGGCCCAACAGAGACAGACTCGGTTGCGCTGGCAATCCGGCGACATGATACGCCCCGGCATGATCGCGCGGAATCGAGACGGCTTCCCGCGACCAATCATGAGTCCCGGGCGCTCTTTTCTATCAGCTCGATCTTGTAGCCGTCCGGGTCTTCGACGAAGGCGATGATGGTCTTGCCGTGTTTCATCGGCCCGGCTTCGCGCACCACCTTGCCGCCGCGCTGGCGGATGGCGGCGCAGGCGGCTGCGGCGTCCGGCACGGCCACGGCGACATGCCCGTAAGCGTTGCCGAGATCATAGGCTGCGGTATCCCAGTTGTGGGTCAGTTCGAGGACCGCAGCTTCGCTTTCCGGGCCGTAACCGACGAAAGCCAGCGTGAACCGCCCCTCAGGGTAGTCGCTGCGGCGCAGTAACTGCATGCCGAGGACTTCGGTGTAGAAGGCAAGCGAACGGTCGAGATCGCCGACACGGATCATGGTGTGCAGGATGCGCATGCTGTATTTCCCTGGTGTCTAGATTTGCGGGATCTGGCGTGCCAGCTGGCGCAGTTCGAGCCGGCGCGCCCGCCAGTCGGGACAGAGTTGCTCCACCACAGACCAGAATCCCGGGCCATGGTTCATTTCCTTCAGATGCGCCAGTTCATGGGCGACGACGTAATCGACGACTGGCAGCGACATCAGGATCAGGCGCCAGTTCAGCGAAATGCCGCCGTGCTGGCTGCAGCTTCCCCAGCGCGTGCGCGCGGCCGAAAGGCGCAGCGGCGGCGGTGGAACGCCGAGCTGCAGCGCGTAATGGGCGAGCCGCTCGGCGAATGTGAGCCGGGCCTTTTCGCGCAGCGCCTTTTCGAGGACCACCCGGGCCTCGATCGCCGACGGTACGAACAGATGCAGCTTCGGGTGACTGAACAGCCAGCGCTGGCGACTGCCCGGCGTGACAGTTACGGTCAACGCCTCGCCGAGGGCAAAAATGACCGCGCCCTCGGTAACGGCCAGTCTTTCCGGCGTGGGACGGCTCCGCCAGTCGGCCAGCTTGTCGAGTACCCACTGGCCATGTTCGAGGATCAGCGTCTCGATGTCGCCGAGCCGCGCCCGCAGCGGTGCGCCGACACGCAGGCCGCGCTGGTCGATGACGAGGCCGATGGTGCGCCGCCGGCTGCGCCGCAAATGGTAGTCGACGGCCTGCCCGGCGATCGCGATGCGGCGTGGCGCTTCAGGCGCTGATCTGGGCATCCGGGTAGCGGTGCGGGGAAATCCGGCGCATCTCGCCTTCGATCCAGGTTTCGACACGCCGATTGACTTCGGCTTCGGTCATCCCGGTCGCATCGAAAGCCGGGCCGATGCTGATGGTGACCACGCCGGGCTTCTTGATGAAAGCCTGGCGTGGCCACAGTTCGCCCGAATTGTGGGCGACCGGGACAACCTTGCAGCCAACCTGAGTCGCCAGGTAGGCCCCGCCGGCCTTGTAGCGCCGCGTCTCGCCAGGCGCCACGCGGGTCCCTTCCGGGAAAATGATCACGTAGAAACCCTTTTGCAACCGCTCGCGCCCCTGCTCGACGACCAGA
>WBZP01001187.1_pt1 | contig 32989 bp, 30 predicted proteins | sample 5204301 | NCBI WGS metagenome assembly WBZP01 (sample SAMN12412401, study PRJNA552823) | activated sludge metagenome | isolation source: activated sludge from nitrification reactor of wastewater treatment plant... | place: USA: Pennsylvania | collected 2017 | reverse complement strand
GCCTCGGCCTAAATCTCTTTCGCGCCGACAAATCCCGCGCCATCAGCCTCCCCAGAAAACTCAAGACCGCTGCCTACAACCCCGCTCATCTCGCTACCGCTTAGCATCTCAAGGAGATTTGATGCTCTAGCCCTGGAGATGTTCGCCATCCTCCTTCCGGTTTACCCACAAGCCGCTATAATCGCTTGCTTGAATTTTCGCAGACTGAGGTAATGAGCATGGCCGAGCAACATTCTTCCAAGGGCATCATGGTCGCCACCATCATCGTGGCCATTGTCCTGACTGCCGTCGTTGTTCCCTTCTCCAAGAAGGGCGAGAAGTCCGCTGCCGATGCCGGTGGTGCCGACCAGGCGGATAGCCGCATCCAGCCGGTTGCCAGATTCGAACTGGCCAAGGCCACACCCGCCGCAGCAACCGGCCCGAAGGATGGTGCCACCGTCTATAACTCAGTCTGTGGCGCTTGCCACGGCACCGGCGTCGCCGGTGCCCCCAAGGCGGGCGACAAGGCTGCCTGGGCGCCGCGCATTGCTCAAGGCAACGACACCCTCTACAAGAACGCAATCGCCGGCAAGAACGCCATGCCGCCGAAGGGTGGGGCAGCCGACTTGTCCGATGACGAGATCAAGGGTGCGGTCAATCACCTGGTGGGCCTGTCCAAGTAGTCCACAAGAAATGTGGAACGGGAGGCCGCGGCCTCCCTTTTTCGTTGACGGAACAAGAGCGCCTCGTGGGCGCCCTGCTCAAAGCAACTTCCGGATGGCAGCGTCAGGTCGTTGCAAGGAGATTTACTTCTTCATCGGTTCGGCCGCCTTGGCCGCCTCTGCCTTCGGCGCTTCGGCGGCGGGGGCCGCTGTTGTGGTTGGCGCAGCTTTCGTGACCGTCTTGGCATGCTTCTGCTCGCCGCCGTTGGTGGGTGCCTTCACCTCAGGTGCGGCAACAGCGGGTTTGGCCTCGGGCGCCTTGGCTTCTGGCTTTGGCGCTTCGGTCTTGACGACGGTAGCCGGGGTGGCGGCGGGTTTGACTTCCGGAGCCGGCTTGATGTCCGCAGCGTGAGCGATACCGAAAGCGGCGGCCAGGACGAGGGTGATCAGTTGCTTGGTCATTTTCAATCTCCTTGAGTGATTTATTCGGTTGTTTCATCGGGCTTTGCAAAATCGCGCTGCCTTGTGCCGAATAACGCGGACGGTTGTCGCCGCGATGTCACAAGAAGAGTACCCGCGTGTGACCGGCTGTGACCCAGTTGCTACCGCTTGTTGCCAGCGAGCAAGGCTTTCATGGCGTCAAGCCGGGCATTGCCGGTCGCTTTGTCGGGTGGCGCGTTGTCCTTGCCGCCGCAGAAGCGGATGTCCTCCTTGCCCATTTCAGCGATGAAGCGCGAGGGTTCGCTGGGAATGAAGTCGCGCATCTGTTTGCGGCGCTCGCAGTAGGACAGGTGCAGAGAGCGTTGAGCGCGGGTGATGCCGACGTACATCAGTCGGCGTTCCTCTTCCAATTTGGCCGGCGCGAGCGACTCGCGGTGCGGCAGGATGCCCTCCTCGATGCCGACCAGGAAGACATGCCTGTATTCCAGGCCCTTGGCCGCATGCAGCGTGGACAGCTGCACCGTATCGGCATCGTCGCTGTTCTGTTTGTCGAGCAGGTTGATCAAGGCGATGCTCTGGCTGAGGTCGATCAACGTCTTGCCGTCTTCTTCGCCTTTCTTGCTGAGCCATTCAGCAAATTCGCAGACGTTGCCCCAGCGCGTCTGGGCGACCCGACGTTCTTCGTGATCGTAGAGATGGGTTTCGTAATCAATCGCCTTCAGCAGGTTGGGCAGAACCCGCTGCGCTGGCTCGTGCCCGGCTCGTTGCTGCAAGCAGCCGATAAACCTGCAGAACTCAAGTAGCGCATCCAGTTGCCGTGTCTGCACCCGATGGGCAAAGCCCTCCTCGCCGGCAGCATGGTACAGCGACCCGTGGCGCTCGCCGGCGTACTGGCCAAGGACCTGCAATGTCGCCGCGCCAATGCCACGCTTGGGCGTCGTCGCGGCGCGGATGAAGGCCGGGTCATCGTCCGTGTTGGCCAGTAGCCGCAGGTAGGCGGTGATGTCCTTGATTTCGGCCTTGTCGAAGAAGGACTGTCCGCCGGACAGACGGTAAGGAATCTTCTGGTTGCGCAACTGGGTCTCGAGCAGGCGCGCCTGATGGTTCGAACGGTAAAGGATGGCGTAGTCCCTGAAACTGCCGCGGTGTTCAAACCGGTGCGCCTGCAGTTTCATGGCTACGCCTTCGGCCTCGGCCTCGTTGTCCCTGCAGGCGGTAACGGTGATCTGGTCGCCATGCCCCAGTTCGGACCACAACTGCTTGTCGAACAGCTTCTCGTTGTGGGCAATGATGTTGTTGGCTGCCTTGAGAATTCTTGCGGTCGACCGGTAATTCTGCTCGAGTTTGATGATCTTCAGCGCCGGAAACTCGGCTGGCAGCTTCTTCAGGTTGTCGATGTCGGCGCCGCGCCAGCCATAAATTGCCTGATCGTCATCACCCACTGCCGTGAACTGGGCGCGGATACCGGTCAGCAGCTTGAGCAACTGGTACTGGCCGGCATTGGTGTCCTGATATTCGTCGACCAGCAGGTAGCGCAGGCGGTTCTGCCATTTCTCGGCAATTTCCGGATACTGGTTGAATAGCTTGACCGGGAGAGCGATCAGGTCATCGAAGTCCACTGCCTGATAAGCCTTCAGGGTGGCCTCGTAGGAGTGGAACGCCTGCGCGGCCCGTGCTTCATGTTCGTTGGTTGTGAGTCGTTGAGCGGCCTCGGGTGTTACCAGCGCATTCTTCCAGTTCGAAATGATGGCCTGCAGGTGGCGCAGTGTCCCTTTGTCGACAGTTCTGGCGACATCGCCGATGACGCCGGCGCAGTCGGCTGCATCGAAAATCGAGAAGCGAGGCTTGTAGCCCAGCGCCTTGGCCTCCTCACGCAGGATGCGCGCACCGAGCGAGTGGAAGGTTGAAATCTGTATATCCTCGGCCATCGACCGCGACAGCAGCTTGCCGACCCGGTCCAGCATCTCCTTGGCGGCCTTGTTGGTGAAGGTGATGGCTGCCACGTTGCGCGGCTGGAATCCACAATCCTGGATGAGATAGGCGATCTTCTGGGTGATGACCCGGGTCTTTCCCGAGCCGGCGCCGGCCAGTACCAGCAGGGGACCGTCAAGGTAGTGGATTGCTTCGCGTTGCTGGGGATTGAGGCCGGACATGGGTGGGAATCCGCAAGGGATACCATGGAAACAACTACTGGCACCTGTACCGCCACCGGCAAAGCCGGTGACACAAAAGAATCGCCCCGGAGGTCCGGGGCGCAGTGACAACACGGGGTGAATCAGACTCAGGCGGTTCCGGGCCCTGTCCCGCGATGCGGAATGAAGGTCAGACGATGTCGAGGTGACCAATACCGCTGGTCAGGTCACGGTCCTTGGACTCCTTTCCGTACAGCTTGATCTGCAGGCGCAGGTCATTCAGCGAATCCGCGTTGCGCAAGGCATCCTCGTAGGTGATCTTGCCTGCCTCATAGAGCGCGAAAAGCGACTGGTCGAACGTCTGCATGCCCAGTTCACGCGATTTCTTCATGACCTCCTTGATTTCGCTTACTTCACCCTTGAAGATGAGGTCGGAAATCAGCGGCGAGTTGAGCATGACTTCGATCGCTGGCACGCGTCCCTTGCCGTCTTTCTTGGCGATCAGGCGCTGCGACACCATGGCTCGAAGGTTGAGCGAGAGGTCCATCAGCAATTGTGAACGCCGGTCTTCAGGGAAGAAATTGATGATGCGGTCGATGGCCGTGTTGGTGCTGTTGGCGTGCAGGGTCGCCAACGCGAGGTGACCGGTTTCGGCAAAGGCGATGGCGTAGTCCATCGTGTCGCGGTCCCGGATTTCACCCATCAGGATGACATCGGGCGCCTGACGCAGCGTGTTCTTCAGGGCCGGCTTCCAGTCGTCCGTATCGACGCCGATCTCGCGTTGCGTGACGATGCAGTTCTTGTGCTCGTGAACATATTCAATCGGATCCTCGACCGTGATGATATGGCCGAAGCTGTTCTCGTTGCGGTAATCGACGAGGGCGGCCAGCGATGTCGTCTTGCCGGTGCCGGTACCGCCGACGAAGATGACGAGACCAAGCTTGGTCATCGCGACGTCCTTGAGGACTGGCGGCAGACCCAGCTCATCGAGTGTCGGAATGCTCTGGTTGATCATGCGGCAGACGACGCCGACGCGCCCCTGCTGAATGAAGGTGTTGACCCGGAAGCGGCCGATGCCGGCCGGAGAAATGGCAAAGTTGCATTCCTTGGTCGCCTCGAATTCCGCCGCCTGGCGGTCGTTCATGATGGAACGCGCAAGTTCTGACGTGTGCGCCGGCGTCAGTATCTGGTTGGAAACTGGCATGATCTTGCCGTCCACCTTGATTGCGGGCGGAAAGTTTGCCGTGATGAATAGGTCGGACCCCTTTTTCTGCACCATCAGGCGCAGGAGGTCATGCATGAACTTCATTGCCTGGTCACGTTCCATAACTTTTCCTCTTTACCTGATTCTTAAGGGCTCAGCCGGGGAAGGTGTCTTTGTTGGTTGCGCGAGCCTTGGCCTCGGCATTGGACACCACGTTGCGCCGTACCAGTTCGAGCAGATTCTGGTCCAGTGTCTGCATTCCGAAATTCTGACCGGTCTGGATCGCCGAGTACATCTGCGCCACCTTGTTTTCCCGAATCAGGTTGCGGATGGCGGGCGTGCCAATCATGATTTCATGGGCGGCGACACGACCATTGCCATCCTTGGTCTTGAGCAGTGTTTGTGAAATGACGGCGCGCAGCGACTCGGAAAGCATCGAGCGGACCATTTCCTTTTCCGCAGCCGGGAAGACGTCCACGATCCGGTCGATGGTCTTGGCCGCCGACGAGGTGTGCAACGTGGCAAACACCAGGTGGCCGGTCTCCGCTGCCGTCAACGCCAGGCGGATGGTTTCCAGATCGCGCATCTCGCCGACCAGGATTACGTCAGGATCCTCGCGCAGTGCGGAACGCAACGCGTTGGCGAAAGACAGCGTATGCGGCCCGACCTCGCGTTGATTGATCAGGCACTTCTTGGATTCGTGGACGAATTCGATCGGATCCTCGACGGTCAGTATATGGGCATATTCGAGTTCGTTGACGTGATTGACCATTGCCGCCAGCGTGGTCGATTTGCCCGAACCCGTCGGCCCGGTCACCAGCACGATGCCGCGCGGATATTCCGAAATGTCCTTGAAGATCTTTGGGCAGTTGAGATCGTCAAGTGACAGGATCTTCGAAGGAATAGTCCGGAATGCCGCCCCAGCTCCTCGCTGTTGGTTGAACGCGTTGACGCGAAAACGCGCCAGGTTGGGAATCTCAAAGGAAAAATCGCACTCCAGCGTCTCTTCGTAAGTCTTGCGCTGGGTATCGTTCATGATGTCGTACACCATGCTGTGGACGTCCTTGTGCTCCATCGCCGGCAGGTTGATGCGGCGCACATCGCCATGGACGCGGATCATCGGGGGCACACCTGCCGAAAGGTGAAGGTCGGAAGCCTTGTTCTTGACTCCAAAGGCCAGCAGTTCTGTGATGTCCATACGGATCGTCCTTAGGGCACGTGTATACTGAAAACAGAAGGAATTCCAAACAATTATGAGCGCAATTGTGTCCAACCTGCAAGCAGTCAGAGAACGTATCGCCAAGGCGGCAAGCGAGGCTGGTCGCTCGCCGCAGGAAATAAGGCTTCTCGCGGTCAGCAAGACTTGGCCGGTGGACTGCGTAATTGACGCAAGCAGAGCAGGGCAGCAGCTTTTTGGCGAAAACTACGTCCAGGAAGGTGTTGCCAAGGTCCTCGCGGCAAGCGGCCTGAATCTTGAGTGGCATTTCATCGGCCCATTGCAAACCAACAAGACGAGACTGGTCGCCGAACACTTTTCCTGGGTACATTCGATCGACCGTCTGAAACTCGCCGAACGACTTTCCGCGCAGCGTCGGGACGCGTTGCCGCCACTCTCTGTCTGCGTTCAGGTCAATGTCTCTGGCGAAGCCAGCAAGCGCGGGTGCACACCCAGCGATGCATTGGGACTGTGTCAGGCAATCGCTGCCCTGCCGCGTCTTGCGTTGCGTGGGCTGATGGCGATCCCTGAAGCGGCGCACGATTACGCAGCCCAGCGTGTGCCATTTCGTCAGGTGCGGGAGCTCTGCGAGCAGATTCGTGCTGCCGGGCTTCCACTTGATACCCTTTCGATGGGCATGTCGCACGATCTTGAAGCGGCTGTTGCCGAAGGTGCGACGATTGTTCGCGTTGGCACGGCCATCTTTGGTGAGAGAAACAACGCATGAAAATTACCTTCCTTGGCGGTGGCAACATGGCGAACGCGCTGATTGGCGGCATGTTGAAACAGGGGATTGGGGCTGCCGACATCAGTGTGATTGACCCGAGCGCCGACGCCCGCGTCAGTCTCGCTGCGACTTACGCGGTCAGCTGCGTGGAATCGGCCGAAACGCTTTCCGGAGTCGGCAATCTGCTGGTGCTCGCAGTCAAGCCGCAGCAGATGAGGGAGGCCGTCGCCCCCCTGGTCGGCAGACTGGGCGATGCTGTTGTCGTGAGCATCGCTGCCGGACTCGATATGGCAACGCTTTCACGCTGGTTGGGCGGGCACCGCAGGATCGTTCGCTGCATGCCGAATACTCCGGCGCTGATCGGCGCTGGCATTACCGGGTTGTGCGCGCTGCCGGAAGTCAGTGACGATGAACGTGCCGCCGCGGACCGGGTGCTGCGCTCGGTCGGCACGACCGTCTGGATTACCGACGAGGTCAGGATGGACGCCGTCACTGCACTCTCCGGCAGCGGCCCAGCCTACGTCTTCATGTTCATCGAGGCGCTGGAACAGGCCGCCGCCGATCTCGGCTTCACCCCGGAGCAGGGCCGCCAACTGGCGATCGGGACGGTGCAGGGCGCCGCGGCTCTCGCCGCACAATCCGCCGAACCGGCTTCGGTGTTGCGTGAGCGGGTCACCTCCAAGGGGGGGACCACCGAAGCCGCGTTGGGCATCATGACCAAAAAGGGCGTCGGGGAAGGCATCGTCGCAGGCGTCAAGGCGGCCGAAACGCGTGGCCGGGAACTGGGCAAGCTGCTGGGAGCGATCTGATGCACATTCTGGTTTTTCTCATTGACGCCGTCGTGAGCTTTTTCTGCACGTTGTTCCTGCTACGCTTCATGATGCAGGCAACGCGTGTTTCGTTTTCCGGACAATTTGGCGATTTTGTGGTCAAGTTGACCAATTGGGCGGTCAAGCCATTGCGCCGCGTGGTGCCGGGCCTGGGGGGAATGGACCTGGCCAGTCTGGTTGCGGCCCTGGGTCTGCAACTTCTGCTGTCAGCGCTCATGTTTAGTGTTGCCGGTCCATCTGTTGCGGCGGATGGCGGGACGATTGCGTTCATGGCAGTGTGGTTTGCCCTGCGCACCCTGCTGCGTCTGACGGTCTATATCCTGATCGGTGCGTTGATCCTGCAAGCCGTACTGTCGTGGATCAACCCCTACTCGCCACTGTCCTTGCCCGCCCAGCAATTGACCCGGCCATTTCTCGATCCGATCCGGCGCTTTGTACCAACAATCTCCGGCATCGATCTGTCGCCGCTGGTTGCGATTCTATTGCTGCAAGCGCTTCTGATGCTCTTGTGAGTGAGTGGCTGCGTGTCGCAGGCGATGACTGCCTTGCGTTGACTCTTCATGTTCAGCCTGGTGCCAGGAAGACAGAGTTCGCTGGTATGCACGGCGATGCCCTGAAGATTCGCCTGGCCGCACCGCCGGTGGAAGGCAAGGCCAACGAAGCCCTAATCAAGTTCGTCGCCGAAACGCTCAGACTGCCGAAATCCGCGGTCAACCTCAAAAGCGGGCAGACTTCACGGTGCAAGGTGCTGGAGGTCAGCGGCGCCGACCCTTCGGCGCTCGCTGCCCTGATCCGATCCACAACGTCAGCTTACTGCTGCCCATAGCGCCTCAGCAGCGATCTCATCGATGAATCCAGCGGCATCACGTAGTCGTGCACGGCTATCACCACGTTGGTATTTGGCTGGATAACCTTGAGGTTGACGAACACGTAATCGTTGCTTTCGCCGTAGGTTCCAACAACGACCGCCTGGGCATCATGGCTCCTGGCCAGGTTGCCAATTTCGCGAGTCAACATCAATTCGCCCTGGTCGCGCTTCATATAAACGGCGTTACCGAACTTCATTTCAATCATCCGGTATCCGGCTTGCGTAAACCGGCCCGCCACCTGCTCTGAAATCAGCCGCCCCAGCGTTGAAGACTTTTCCAGCGCATCGATGCTGACCGTGGTTGCCATAATCAATGGCTGGCCGTTACTCACGGTGGGTCTGATTTGCGCGAGCAGGGCATCGGCAGCCCGGTAATTAGCGGGCACGAGCGGATTATTGGCGGCCTGTTCCCAGGTTGGTTCGACCTTTCTCGCCTGGCCGTCCGCACAAGCGCTAAAGCCGAAAACAGCCACACTGGAAAGCGCCATCAACGTAAATTTTGAAAACATGATCAGCCCCCGATCACGTTAAAGGTTCTAACCGGCGCCGGTGCAGGTGCGCGGTAGAGCGTGGAATCCGAACTGTTGAAGTAATAGACTGATGTCATCCGAGCAAGGAATTGATTGCTATCGCTAACACTCGATGTAACCACGATCTCGGTTTGTGGAGTGGCGGTAGATGACCAAACCACCTGGGTGTCAACGTCGACAATCAATGCGCCGGCGGGACTCTTATGAACCGCGAACCCTTCGGCAACCAGCGCCGTGATCAGCTGATTGTTGAATGCCCTTTCAAATTCCGTCCTTTTGCCCGCTTGGTTAACAAATAGCGGCGGCAATGCCGGCTTGCCCTTGAAGGTGGACGCCAATTGCTTCGCAACATCGTTCGCAATCACATCCCAGTTGGCCGCAGCCTGAAACTTGAGTTGCTCACTCGGCGGAAAATAGGTCGCCACAGGAGCGGACGTGCACCCGGCAAGAAATGCCGCGAGCGCCAATGTGGCGGAAATGTTGCGTTTTCTCATGTTTCACCCCTCATGTTATTGATTAGGCCAATCATCACGCTTGTTGCCTGGCCTTCCTGTCCCTGGAAATCACCAGATATAGACATAATACAACCACTCAGCATAGGCATATTGCAGCCTATCATAAATTTCCAGACAGACCAATCATTGGCATCGGTATTTCCAATCAAATTAGGTTTGTCGTGCGCAATGAACTCGCAAGAACAATAGGGCGGGCTATCGCACGCTGGCGCATAGCCCACAGCATGACCCAGGAAGGATTGGCGATTGCGCTCGATATCGACCCCATGACCATTTCCCGCTTCGAGCGCGGCGTCACGCTGCCATCGCTGCTGACGCTCCAGAAAATTTCGGTCGTATTTGGAATAACGATGGCCGAGTTGCTGGATACAGCATCCAAGGCGACAGATGACAAGACGAAGGTATTTGCCACCCTGATGCTCTCGCTGAGCGACGAAGAGCAAGCGTTCTTTGTGGAAACACTCCAGCGCTATCGCCTGCTATTTCAGCAACGAGAGCGATAAGCTGCATGCCCAAGGTGGCACCCGGGGGTATCCAGCGCGTCGATTTTTGGCATTTATTTCTGGTTGACCGCAACAGAGACGGCGACCGACCAGCATGGCCCTGACCTGGCGACCAATAGCAGCCAGCGGCAATTTGATTTTTGCCCCTTTTTCCGGGTCGACCGCGACAGACCCGGTCAGTTGCCCTGGTAGACCGTTCGGCCAGCAACCAGCGTGGCCTTGACCTTGCCGGTCATCATGCAGCCCATCCACGGTGAGTTCTTGCCCCGGCTCTTCAATAGCTCCGGCGTCAGTTGCCAGGTTGCGCCAGGATCGAAAATGCAGATGTCGGCAACGCCGCCTAGGGTTAACTGGCCACTCGCCAAGCCCAGTACGTCGGCAGGTGCAGAGGTGATTCGTGCCAACGCCGCAGGCAGGTCAACACCAGCAACTGCAGCCCATTTCAGGGTCAGCGGCAACAGTACTTCAAGGCCGGTGGCGCCCGGGCTCGCTTCACCGAAAGGAAGCAGCTTGTCGTCGGCACCGAGCGGGGTGTGATCGGAGCAGATTGCCGCCAAGCCGGACGCCGCAGCGTGCGACAGCGCCTGGCAGTCGCTCTGGGCGCGTAGTGGCGGAGAGAAGCGGGCGTGCGGGTCGAAGAAGCCGATGTCGTCTTCGGTAAGGAGCAGGTGGTGGACGCCTATGTCGCAGGTGACGGGTAGCCCCTCATCACGGGCCGCACTGACCAGTGCAACGCCAGACGCCGAGGAAAGGCGCGTCAGGTGAATGCGACAGCCGGTGTCGCGAACCAGTTGCAGTATGGTGGCGATGGCGATCGTCTCGGCGGCGACTGGAATGCCCGCCAGCCCCAGCCGGCTGGCGACTTCTCCTTCGTGGGCGATGCCGTTGCGCGACAGCCAGTAATCCTGTGGTTGCAGCCAGACCGCAAATCCGAAAGTCGCCGCGTATTCCAGGGCACGCAGCAGGGCTTCGGTATTGACGAGCGGAACCTGGGCCTGCGAAAAAGCGACGCAACCGGCCTTCTTCAAGCCGGCCAACTCGGACAGATGCTCCCCGCGCAGGCCGACGGTCAGCGCGCCGAGCGGCAGCACTCGAGCCATGCCGATTTCCTTCCCGCGGTGGATCAGGCGATCCGCCAGTTCCGGTTCATCAAGGGGCGGGGTGGCATCGGGCGGGACCACGACGGAAGTCACGCCGCCCGCCACGGCAGCGGCCAGCTCGGCTTCGATGCTGTTCAGACGCGCGCTCAGGTCGATTAGCCCGGGGCAGACTATGCAGCCGCTGGCGTCGACGATGCGCTCGGCAGAGAAGCTGGCCGGCGCTTCACCCAATCCGGCGACCCTGCCTTCGCCGACAAACAGCGAAATGTTGCGGTCGACCCGGTTTTTCGGGTCAATTACGCGGCCGTTGCGAATCTCGATGTTCATGTCAATTCCCCGCAACGATGCTCATGACGGCCATGCGCACGGCAATGCCAAAGGTGACCTGGGGCAGGATCACGGCCTGCGGTCCGTCAGCCACTTCCGAGTGAATCTCGACGCCGCGGTTCATCGGCCCCGGGTGCATGACGATGGCGTCGGGCTTGGCGAGCGCCAGTTTCTGCGGCGTCAAGCCGTAGTGGCGGAAGTATTCGCCGGCCGACGGCAACAATGCGCCGGTCATGCGCTCGTTTTGCAGGCGCAGCATGATGATGACGTCGCAATCCTTCAAACCCTCATTCATGTCGTGGAAGACCTGCACGCCGAACTTGTCCAGATGCTTGGGCAGCAGCGTTTCCGGACCGATGGCGCGAACCTCTGGAACGCCCAGTGTAGTCAGTGCCTGGATGTCCGAGCGCGCGACGCGCGAATGCAGGATGTCGCCGACGACAGCGACCCGCAACTGCGTGAAGTCCTTTTTGTAGTGGCGAATCGTGTACATGTCGAGCAAGCCTTGGGTCGGGTGGGCGTGGCGCCCGTCACCGGCGTTGATGACATGGACGTCGTCACGGCCGATGCGTTGCAGATGCTCGGCAATCAGGTAGGGTGCGCCGCTTGACGCATGACGCACAACAAAGAGATCGGCGTGCATGGCGCACAAGTTGTCGATGGTGTCGAGTAGCGTCTCACCCTTGGCGGTTGACGACCGATTGATATCGAGATTGATGACATCTGCCGAGAGGCGTTTGGCGGCAATTTCGAAGGTCGTCCGCGTCCTAGTCGAGTTTTCGAAAAACAGGTTGAAGACGCTCTTGCCGCGCAGTACGGGAACCTTCTTCACATCTCGCGCCGAGACTTCCATGAAGGATTCGGCGGTGTCGAGAATCTGCGCAATGACGTGTGGTGGCAAACCCTCGATGGACAACAAGTGGACCAATTCCCCATTTCTGTTCAACTGCGGGTTATGCATTCTCCAGCTCCCATGAAAGCCGGCCGTCATCCAGCTTGCACAGTTCGAGGCTTTCGCCGTCACTCAAGGGCACCTCCCAGATGCAGTAGGCCGCACCGATCGGCAGTTCCCGACCCCCCCGGTCGGCCAGCACCGCCAGCGTGACTGATGCCGGGCGGCCATAGTCGAACAGCTCGTTCAGCGCGGCGCGGGTGGTTCGCCCGGTGTAGAGAACATCGTCGACCAGGATCAGGTGGCGGCCTTCGACATCGAACGGGATAAGCGTCGGCTTCACCTGTGGACGCAGTCCCTTCTCGGAAAAATCGTCGCGATAGAAGGAGACATCGATCAGCCCGATATCCTCGGGCAAGCCGAGGAGTTCCTTGAGGCGCTCGGCGATCCAGGCGCCGCCGCTGAAGATGCCGATCAGCGCTGGCCGTCTGTGCAGGTGCGGGCGGATCAGGTCGGCCAGTTGGCGACATTGGGTTTCGGCGTCAGGCAGAGGATTGGGCAGGGGCGGCATCGTGCGAACTTTCGAACCAGGTTTGTAGGATCAGCTGGGCCGCCACCGCATCGAGCAGCGGTCTAGCGGACTTGCTGTTGTAGCCGGCTTCCCGGAGTCTGGCTTCCGCATCGAGCGAAGTCATGTGCTCGTCGGCCAAACCGACCGGAAGATTGAAACGGCGGCGCAAGCGCTCGGCAAATCTTTTTGCGAGTCGGGTCATGTCGTGCGGCGTGCCATCGGCGTGGGTCGGCAGCCCGACCACCAGTTGAACCGGCCGCCATTCGGCAACCAGCTTGCCGATGGCGGCGAAGCGGTCATCGTTCGATTCGGCATGGATCACCGTCAACGGGTGAGCGTTGCCGAGCAGGGTTTCCCCGGTTGCAACCCCGATGCGCTTTTCGCCGAAATCGAAGGCCAGCACGGTGCCTTCAGGCATGCCCGGCGACGCCGGAAAGCTGCGCGAAACTGATACCAAGCTGCTCCATCGCGGCCGGCAAGCGTTCCTCCGGGGGCAGATCGAACAGGATGCTGCTCTTGGCAGGTACGGTCAGCCATGAATTCTGGGCCAGTTCGTCTTCGAGTTGCCCTGCCTCCCAGCCCGAGTAACCTAGCGTGACGATGATCTCGGAAGGCAGCCCCACACTCCCCACCGAAGCCAGCACGTCACGCGAACTGGTCAGACCAACCTCGCCATTGACGGCCAGTGTTGATTGCCACTGGCCGACCGGGCGATGCAACACGAATCCGCGGTCCAATTGGACAGGTCCGCCGAAGTAGACAGGCAGATTGGTCAGGCTTTCCGCATCCAACTTGATGTCGATCTTGTCGAACAGGCCGGCCAGGTTCATGTCGATCGGCCGGTTAACGATAATTCCCAAGGCTCCGTTCAAAGTGTGTTCGCAGATATACACAAGGGCATGGGAGAAATACATATCCTCCAGGTTTGGCATGGCGATCAGAAAGTTATCGGTAAGGTTGACGCTGTTCATGCTGGAATTCTAATCGCCGTCGGGGTACAAACCAACCATGAAGATAGAAAAAGCACTTGTCTGGTTCCGCCGCGATCTGCGCGACCACGACCACGCAGCCTTGAGTGCGGCGCTTGCCGAGGCTGGCGAGGTCTATTGCGCATTCGTTTTCGACCGCGAAATTCTTGACGCACTGCCGTCGAAAAGCGACCGCCGCGTGCATTTCATCCGAGAATCGCTGTGCGAACTCGACGCTGCGCTGCATTCGCGGGGCGGCGGGTTGATCGTGCTCCATGGCCGGGCAACCGAAAAGATCCCTGAGCTTGCCTGCGAACTTGGCGTGTCTGCCGTGTATGCTAATCGCGATTACGAGCCGATAGCGAAGCAGCGCGACACTGCGATCAGCACGAGCTTACGCGACGCCGGGATTGAATTCGACTGTCTCAAGGATCAGACCATATTCGACCAAAACGAGGTTCTGAGCTTGGCCGGCAAACCGTTTTCGGTTTTCACGCCCTACAAAAATGCTTGGTTGAAACGGTTGACCGCAGCAGACTGTGCCGCTTGGCACTGTCAGGGCGCCTTGGCTGGGCAGGAGCATGCAGGAGTGCCCAGCCTGGAGGAAATCGGCTTCGCCAGCACCGACCTTATTGAACTCGGCATTCAACCGGGCATGTCGGGCGCACGCGCCCTTTGGGATGAGTTCCGCGAGGAGCGGATCGCGCATTATGGCGCCATGCGTGATTTCCCTGCCGTGAAAGGCGTTTCATGCCTCTCGGTGCACCTGCGCTTCGGGACGATCAGCATCCGCGAACTGGTCCGCACCGCTCGCCAAGAGAACGCGGATGCCTGGCTCAGCGAGCTGATCTGGCGTGACTTCTATTTCATGATCCTCGACCGCTTTCCGCATGTGGTTGGTCACGCCTTCAAGTCCGAATACGATGCCATTCGCTGGGTGGACTGGCCCAAAGGCCTGGCGGCCTGGCGGGAGGGCCGCACCGGCTACCCGCTGGTCGATGCCGCCATGCGCCAATTGAAACACTGCGGCTGGATGCACAATCGCCTGCGCATGGTCGCCGCTTCTTTCCTGACCAAGGATCTCGGTATCGACTGGCGACTGGGTGAAAAGCATTTTGCCGAGGAACTGATCGACTTCGACCTTTCCGCCAACAACGGCGGCTGGCAATGGGCCGCATCCACTGGTTGCGACGCGCAGCCGTATTTTCGGATATTCAATCCAGTCACCCAATCCGAACGGTTCGATCCCGACGGCAGCTTCATCCGTCGCTACGTGCCGGAACTGGCCAGTCTATCGAACAAGCAGATCCACAGCCCGTGGCTGATGCGGGGAAGCGAGCAGGCAGCGGTCGGCGTGATCATCGGCCGCGACTATCCTATGCCGATAGTCGAACATGCACGGGCCAGAGCGGAAACGCTGGCCCGATACTCGGCAATCAGGTAGCCGGCCTCGCCTTGACATGGCCGGCAATCAAGGCCAGCAGTTCGTCCTCGTCGTAAGGCTTGCCGAGGTAATGGCTGGCACCGATTTCGAGCGCATGGCGGCGATGCTTCGCAGCGGTGCGCGAGGTGATCATGATGATGGGCAAGCTGCTCAGCCGCTTGTCGGCGCGGATGTTGCGTACCAGGTCGAAACCATCCATGCGCGGCATTTCGATGTCGGAAACCACGACGTCAGGTACGACCTCAAGGAGTTGTTCCAGTGCGTCGACGCCATCCTTCGCCAGCACGACGTGATAGCCTGCGCGGGCAAGCAGGCGACTGGTGATCTTGCGCACGGTCAGCGAATCGTCGACGATCATTACGGTTGGCAGCGCGGCAACGACTTCCACAACCGGCGCCTCAGGCAGTGGAACCGAAGTCCGGACGCTTGCTGCGGGCAGGCGACTGGCCAGCGCGACCGGGTTGAGAATCAGCACGACCTGGCCATCGCCAAGGACAGTAGCACCGGCTATGCCGACAATCCGGGAAAGTTGGGCCCCGATATTCTTGACGACGACTTCCTGATTGCCCCGGAGTTCGTCAACCTGCACCGCCACACGTTGCGATCCGGAACGCAGCAAGAGGATCCAGTACTGGCGCTGGGTCTCTGGCGCAGCTGCGGAATCGCCCAACAATTGGGGCAGGTAATGGAACGGGTAGCTTTTGTCCTGCCATTGCACTTCGCCCCGGGCGCCGATCTCGCCGAGTGCTTCCTGCTTGAGATTGAGAACCTGCTCGATCATTGTCGATGGAACGGCATACAGATTCGTTCCCGCACGTATCAGCAGTGTCTGGGTGACCGCAAGCGTAAGTGGCAAGTAGATACGAAAGGTAGTTCCGTGCCCTAACCGCGAAACGATTTCAATACGCCCGCCAAGTTCGGCGACTTCGGTCCTGACTACATCCATGCCGACACCGCGACCGGCAAGCTGGTTCAGCTCTCCGGCGGTCGAGAATCCCGGGAGGAAAATCAAATCGTAGAGGCGGGCTTCGTCAACTTCCTTGTCCGGCTCAAGCAGGCCCTGGGCTTCCGCGCGCGCACGGATACGCTCTGCACTGAGTCCGCGACCATCGTCGGCCATCGAAAGGATGATTTCATTTCCTTCCTGAGCCAGCGTGATCGTGACGTCGGCAATTTCCGGCTTGCCCGCATCGATCCGTTCGGCGCGCGTCTCGACCCCATGGGCGAGAGCATTGCGCAACATGTGCTCGAGCGGCGCCATCATCTTGTCGAGCACCGAGCGGTCGAGTTCCACCTGGCCACCAACGATATCCAGGTTGGCGCGCTTGCCGAGTTCCTTGGAGGTCTGGCGAACGATGCGGAACAACCGTTCAGCCTGGCTGGCGAAAGGCGTCATGCGGACACCCATCAACTCTTGCTGCAGCCCGCGATTCAGGCGCGCCTGCGCGACGATGGCGGCATTGGCATCATCAAGGTTCCTGAGCAGGTTCTGCTGCACGGTCGCCACATCGTTGACCGACTCAGCCATAAACCGCGTCAGTTCCTGGAAGCGTGTGAAACGGTCCAGTTCGAGCGGGTCGAAGCTCTCTTGGCCGTCCTGGGTCTGGGCGATGCGCGCCTGCATTTGACCTTCGGCCTGGATTTCGATTTCGCGCAACTGCCGACGCAGACGGATGACATTCTCAGTGAGATCCAGGAGTGAACCCTTGAGGCTGCGCATCTCGCCTTCGATCCGCGCCCGGGCGATGGAAAGCTCACCGGCCTCGTTGACCAACCGGTCTATCAGGTCCGCCTTGACGCGCAGTGTCGCGCGCGCAGTACCGGCCTCGACGTCCTGTTCGCGATCGACGACCCGATGCGAAGGAGTGACCTTGATCGTCTCTCCTGAACTTTCGCGGGGGGCCAAACCGGCAGCCTCGATTGTTCCACTTCCGCCATTCCGCAAGCGTCCTGTCGCCTGAGCCAGAAAATCGCAGCTGTTCTCGATTTCATCGATGAATGCGGGGGTCGCTGCCTCTGCATGCAGTATCTGTTCGACACGCGATTCCAGTTGATGGGTAAACTCACCCAGGGTCATCACACCCGCCATCCGTGCATTGCCCTTGAAGCTATGCAGCAGTCGGGCAATGGCATGCGGTTGCGCATCGCTCGCCGGATTACCACGCCACAGGCGCAGCTGAACAGTCAGTTCGCTCAGCTGATCCTGGGCTTCTTCAAGGAAGATCGGTAGCAACTGCTCATCGAGGTCGTCCAGCAGCGGTGTGGCCGGAACAACCGTTGATTGCGCGGTGGCCTGGAAAGCTCGCGGCAGACTCGGCTCGAGCGTACTAGCTGTCTCCCCTGCAACGGTGTCGGCTTCGACTACTGCGGGCTCGGCTTGCAAGTCGTGCAGGTAAACATCCTCAAGTGTGCCGATCAAATGGGTTTGCTCTGCTGGCGCTTCCTGCCGTGCCAGCCCCTCGAACATGCTCTCGAGGGTGATGATGGCTTGGCGGACCGTTTCAAGTCCCTCGATGCTTTCCGGGCGACCCGAGTTGTCACGGCGCAACAATGCACGCTCAAGCGCCGTCGCAAGATGGTGTAGCGGCATCAGACCAACGGTGGCGGCAATGCCACCCAGAGTGTGGGCAGCTCGCGTCATGTCGAACGCCGTCGGGGCGGTGGGGTTGGCCTCGAGGGCGGCATGGCCGGCCACCAGAGTCTCAAGATGTCCGTGCGCTTCTTCACAGAAGACATCGTATAGAGTCGGCGCCGGGGCTGGCGTCTCGACATCTCGCGGAACGTCGCCAACCTCATCTGCAAGAAGGTCGGAAAAGGCCTCAGCCATGTCATTCGGCGACTCTTCACTCACCGCGAATTCGGCCGGGAAGTCCTCAGCGGGCTGTTCGGCGGGCTCATCGAAGCAGAACTCGCTGGCCAGGAACTCCTCGCCCCCGAAAACCGTGGTCGGTTCAGGTTCGGCAACCCAGTCCGGGACAATCGCAAGATCGGCTGCAACAGAGGGGGCCTCGACGGTGCCGATAGCCACGTCCTTCGGGACTGGTAACCGTAGTTCATCTCCCCGCAACAGCTCGGCAAGAGCGACTAGTGCCCTTGGGTCGGGTGTGGACCGGTTACCCTGCTCAAGCGCTTCAACCCAGCGCGAGAATAGTCGGTGGGCGTCGGCGATCAAATCCAGCAGATCAGGTGTAACCGCCTTGTCCTGGCGCAGCCAAATATTGAGCGTCTGCTCGAGAGCCCAGGCTGCCTCTGCCAATTCCATCAGACCGACCATGCGGCCGCTGCCCTTCAGAGTATGCGCCGAACGGCGGATTGTCGTCAGCGCCTCGTTGTCACCCGGATTGGCCACAAGCAATGTTGCGTGTCTGCCAATTGTCGCCAGGACCTCGCAGGCTTCCTCGAGAAAGATTGCCAGAAGTTCGGCGTCGATCGCCTCGTGGCTGGATTGAGCAAGTTCGAGCGTTTCCGCGGAAGGCGCTGCTGCGTCCACCGGAGTCGCCACCAACGACGAGACTGCGGTGTCGATCTCGGGCCGAAAAGCATCCCCGCTGGCAAGTGCTTTTAGAACCGTCTTCGCAGTGTCCCCAAGTTCGGGATTCGCCAGCAGATCGGCATCCTTCTGCAGTGATTCCAGATTCCGCTTCAGTTCGGTGCGAACCCGTTCGTCGCCAGGTGCGTCCTTGAACGCTTCGAACAGGGACTGGGTTTCCTGCTTGTGCTGTTCGAGCTGGGACTCGACACTTGGCAGGGCCAACAGATCTTCTGCAGTCTGTTCAGCTGCCGGGGGCAGCGGCGTTCCATGCAGCCGCTGCAGGAAGACGTCAAAATCAGCATCGCCGTGCTGCAGCGTATCAACGAAAAAACCAAGCATCGACAGTTGCTGCGCCACGGACTCGAAGTCGCTGGCCAGCGGCGTGTAGTCAGGACGGGCAAATGCCTGAATCTGAACCGCGCAACCTTGCACTAGGGTGACGGCCGACATGTGCCCAAGCATGGCGAGCGCACCGGCTATCTGCTTGACCGGGGAATCGAGCGCCGCAAGGTCGTGCTTCTTTTCGGGATTTCTGAAAAATCCGTCAAGTGCCTGTTCCACCTGGGCCAGATTGCTCTGAATTTCGCGGGCAACTTGTCCGACGAGCAGCTTCTCCTGAGCGCGCCGGGTCATTTCGTCCAGCAATGGCAACTCGTTGTTGCCACCAACGGGCGCGCCGGCAATACAGGCATGCAGGCGAGCCACCATCAGGTCGACCTGTTGCGCGAAGTCTGTGCCCAAGCGACGGAAGTTCTCTTGGGCATTCTGCAGCAGCAGGATGGCCGTTGCCATCTCCATCGCCACAGCGTCGCTCTGACGATCAGGAGCTTCGGCAAGCCAGCTTGCAAGTGCCGAAAAGCCCTGTCCAAGGCGCTTAAGATCGGTGTGTCCGATTTCGTCGGTAAGCACCCCGCAGGTCTGCGCATGCTGTTCGAACGCGTGAAGTGCCGAGGCACTGCCAGTACAGAACTTGTTCCACAGGTCTTCGCTGGCAGCAAGTGTGTCGCGCAACCTGCGTAGGGCGACTTGCTGAGGTTGCGTTGCTTCCTGCTCTGTGGCAACAGATGGGACGATGTCGCGCAGACCGAAGACCGACTGCACCTCGGCAACCAGGGAGCCTGATTCGGCAGGGGCCAAGGCAACGGCGTAGAGGACATCACGCATCAGGCGCTCGGCGACGTTTCGCGAACCCTGAAGCAGACGTCGTATCTGCGCGTCGATTCGGGCCAGCAGCTGCTGGATTACGGCGTTCGTCTCGCTTGGTTGATCCAACAGAGACTGCATGAATGCCTGTGAGATCCACCAGAAGGTGCGTCCGGTCGTCGACTCTTGGGTGGCCTCGATGTTGTCCAGGGCTGTTCGCATATGCTCGAGCGCGAGATGCGGCTCAGAGGAGTGCTTCAGCCAGGCGAGCAAACCTTTCTGAAAGCGTGCCCGCTCGGACTTGAGTAGGGTGAGCAATTGCTCCGGTGTAAGCGGTGCAACTGGTGCCGAACGCTTGGTTGGCCGCCGGGTGAGATCAGGGAAAAAAAGGTCTGTCGGGTTGCCTGTCTCCTGACCGCGCGCCTTGGCCAGCGCCACATACGTTGGCAAAAGACGCAACGGCTGATTTGGTTCGCCGGCCAAAAGATCGTCCAGATATCCGCGAATCGATTCAATGGCACGTACCAGCGTGGCAGATACCTCCGCTGTCGTCTGCAGTTGCCCATTTTCCAGGAGGCCGGTCAGCGCTTCGAGAGATTCGACTATCGGCGTCACGCCGTCAAGGCCGACAATGGACAGGGCGCCATGAACCTGATGGATATGGGTACGGCAAAATCTCAGATGTGTCGCATCGCCGCTCCGTTCATGCTGGCCGAGCGCCTCCATGGCACGCTCGAGTGCCAGATCAATTTCACCCCTGACCCAAGTCAGCGGACCCAGATCGAATTCGGTGGCAGCGTTCATAGTCTCTCGCGAATTTCGCTCAGTCGACCTTGAAACCTGCGACCGAACCCTTCAGTTCGGAAGCAAGGGCATTCAATTCGTCAACCGCCTCCGCAGTGCGCTGCGTACCGGCAGTGGTCTGCTCGGTAACGCTCAAGATGCCCTGCATCAACTTGGCCACCTCGGTTGCCGAGTCAGACTGGTCCTGCGTGGAGGTGGAAATGTTCTCAATCAGTTCCGAAAGGTTGCGCGAAACCTGACCGATCTCTGCCAGCGCCTTGCCAGCGGCATCGGACAGCTTGGCGCCTTCCACCACACCTTGAGTGGACTGCTCCATGGCCGATACTGCATCATGCGTATCGGTCTGAATGGTCTTGACAATGGCGGCAATCTGCTTCGTTGCTTCAGCTGAGCGTTCTGCGAGTCGCTGCACTTCTTCGGCAACCACCGTGAAGCCGCGACCGGCGTCGCCGGCGGAAGCCGCCTGGATGGCTGCATTCAGTGCGAGCACGTTGGTTTGTTCGGTAATGTCCGAGATCAGCTCGACGATTTCGCCGATCTCCTGCGAGCTTTCGCCCAAGCGCTTGATCCGCTTCGATGTTTCCTGGATCTGGTTACGGATTTCGTTCATGCCCCTGATGGAATCCTCAACCGCCTGCGTACCCTTCTCGGCAGCAGCAAGCGACTGGCGGGCCACTTGGGCTGATTGGGTCGCGTCGCGCGAAACCTCGCTCATCGATCGTGCCATGTGCAATGCTGACTGGCCGGCATCTTGAATTTCACGGGCCTGTTTCTCGGCAGCCGTCAGCAGTTCGGCAGAAGTCTGGCGGGCGGTCTCGGTCGCCGTGGTCACCTGGTTCGACGCATCATTGATCCGTCCGACCAGCAGACGAAGTTCCTCAATGGTGTAGTTGATCGAGTCGGCAATGGCGCCTGTGATGTTCTCGGTCACCGTCGCGTTGGTGGTCAGGTCGCCGTCGGCCAGGTCGCCCAGTTCGTTCATCAACTGCAGGATAGCATCCTGATTCTCGCGATTGCTTCGCTCTGAAGCCTGGCGCTGCAATTCAGCGTCCTCACCACGACGTCTGGTGTCATCGAGATAAATCTTGGCCAATAACGCGAGGGTGGCGACAGCCAGCACGACAAGCGCGAACAGCAGCACGATGAAGAACCCGCGCTCACTCAGTTCCTGCTGATAGCCGACCGCCAGGTCGTCTGTCGCCTTCAGCAACGATTCACTTCCGCGGAAGATGCGGGCACCCGCCTGCTTGGAGAGAACCAGTGGCTGCATGTTGCCGAGAATGCTGCCAATGGCCGCCTGGTATGACTTGAAGGCCTTGTCGAGTTCACCCAGCTTTTCGCGCAGGTCGGAATCGCTGCTGCCCTTGCTCAGTCCTTGAAGGATGTCCCGGAAGGCATTGGTATCCTTGCCGAGCAAGAACGCCACCTCGGGGTTGATTTCGTCACCAACAAGAAGCGCCGCGGCGTTCTTGGCAACCCGTTGGGTCAGCATGACCAGCTGGTTGGCGGAGGCAATTTCGCGCGCTCCGGCACCGGCTTGCAGCTTGAGGGCGGCGACCTGCTCAGCCAGTTCGAGTACCACCGGGTTCTCGGTATCGATGATTGCCACATTCTTGCCCAGTGCGATCAGGTTGTTCTCCTGAGCGATCACGGTCATGGCATCCTTGTCGGTTTCGCCCCAGACCTTGGTCAGGCTTTCAAGCTGCGTTTGCACAGCCGTCGGCGAGGCAGGTACGCTGGTGCCAACGATCTCGCCACCCGTAGTCAGTCGTTCCAGCAAGCGGCTGAAAGTCTCGCGGGAATCCTTCAGTTGTGTGAAGGCAACCGGATTGCCCTGCAGAGCCAGTGTGGAAGCTTTGGCCAGTCGTTGCGAAAGCATGCGCATCTCGCCGGAAGCTGCGACGTAGGCAGTCCCGTACGTGGAACTTCGGTTGTTGAAGAAAACCAAAGTGGCAATAGCGAGCAACAGGACCAAGAACAGGCCGCCAAGAAACTTCATCTGCCAGACAACTGATTCCTCCACAAAAGCCCTCGGCAGCCAGGACAAGGTGCCACCAGCGGGAGCCGCCAAGGAATCTTCCGACACAGTCATCGGCCCTTCCTTGCTTTCTCCGCCACCAAGACCAAGGTTCTTCAAGCTGAATGCCATGTGTGTTCTCCCCCCGGGGTCCGGGAAAATCAGACCCCAATATTCATGAAATCGTTGTCGGCAAGCAGGTCGCGCACCGAGAGTTTTCGCCAGATGCCATGCTGGCTGTCAGAAAAGCGCGCCGCACCCCAAGTCGGCGCCGCGGGATCGACTGGTTCAGCGACGAAATCTTCGGGAGCTTTCAGGCCCAGCATGCCGGTGACCAGCAGCGCTGCATTGACGCCGTACTTGCTGCCGATCAGCAACAGACGGGTATGGTTGTTCTGTGGTGTTGGCGCGCCCCCGCAAAAGACCGAGAAGTCGACCACCGCATAAAGGTTGCCGCGGATATTGGCGATACCCGCGAACCAGATCCGTGTCAGTGGAACGGGGGTCAGTTTCAGTGCCTGGACGATCTCGCCGCTATCGGACAGATCGACGAGCCAATTGTCCTCGCCAGCCCTCACGCCTAGCCACGAGGAGGCGACATGTCCCTGCGCCGCGTCCTTGAGACGCCCCGAAAGGTACTCCTGGAAACCACGAAGACTCGTTTTTTTTGCCATCAGGATTAGCGCAAGTCAGCGATTTTCTTGAGCAGCTCTTCCCGATTTACCGGCTTGACGACATAATCCGCGGCGCCCTGCCGCAAACCCCAGATCTTGTCAGTTTCCTGCCCCTTGGAGGTGCAGACGATGACCGGGATATGCCGGGTTTCCTCGTCGCGGGTCAGGGTGCGTGTGGCCTGGAAGCCGTTGAGCCCGGGCATCACGACGTCCATCAGGATCAAGTCCGGTCTTGTCGACTTGGCCTTGGCGATTCCTTCCTCACCGTTCTCTGCAGTGGTCACCTGATAGCCGGCCTTGGACAGAATATCTGCCAAGAAAAACCTCTCGGTCGGGGAGTCGTCAATGACGAGAATGTTTTTGACGGGCATTGTTTCTCCAGCGATATTAGGGGGTTTCTGAGGTCGACGGGAAGGCAAATGTTGCAACGGTCTGCAACAGGCTATCTTTGGTGAAAGGCTTGGTAAGGTACTGATCAGACCCCACCATACGGCCTCGGGCTCGATCGAACAGACCGTCCTTGGATGACAGCATGATGACGGGCGTGGACTTGAAACGCGCGTTCTTCTTGATCAGGGAGCAGGTCTGATAACCATCGAGACGCGGCATCATGATGTCGCAGAAGATGACCTTGGGCTGATGATCGGCGATCTTCGCCAGCGCGTCGAACCCGTCTTCTGCGAGGATGACTTGGCAACCGGCCTGCACGAGAAATATCTCCGCGCTGCGCCGGATCGTATTGCTGTCGTCAATGATCATCACCTTGACGTCGCGTAGTTTTGACGGATCAACCAACGATATCCCCTCCTTCCTCGTCGGGAAGCCATACCAATGTCCAGCGATACTACACGATTCTCAAAACTCCACCATCTCGAAATCGGACTTCCGCGCCCCGCATTCGGGGCACACCCAGTTCATCGGGACGTCTTCCCAGCGGGTTCCTGGCGGAATGCCCTCGGCGGGAAGACCCATTGCCTCATCATAAATGAGACCGCAGATCAGGCACATCCATGTCTTGCCATTTGTTTCGCTGTTCATGTGGCGGTCGTTGCTGTCAGTGGGATTCGGATAAAATTCAGCGAATCTTACCCAAACGCCGTTTGGTGCGCCATGCCCGCGGCACTTCATGACCATCGGAAACCCCACCCCGCCGCTTGTTCTCGTCTTCGCCGCCAGCGATCCCAGCGCCGGCGCCGGCATTCAGGCGGACATCCTGACACTGGCCAGCCTCGGTTGCCATCCCCTGTCGGCTGTGACCGCCATTACCGTTCAAGACTCGGTCGGGGTCGATAGCACGCATCCGCTTGCCGCTGGCCTCGTAGAGCGCCAGGCAAGAGCGCTGCTCGCGGACATGCGGGTCGTGGCGTTCAAGATTGGCGTGTTGGGCAGTGTTGAGAACGTTGTCGCTGTCGCCGATATTGTTGCGGACTATCCTGACATTCCCGTTGTCTTCGACCCGGTTCTGACCTCCGGGCGCGGTGACGATTTCTCGGGTGAAGGGATCATGTCGGCGATGTGCAAATTCCTGTTGCCGCGGACCACGGTACTGACTCCGAACGCCCCCGAGGCGAGGCGGCTTGCCGGATGCCGGGCCGACGAAGACGAGCCCGGGATCGATCTCTGCGCCCAACGTCTGATCGCGATGGGCGCGCGGCACGTCCTGATCACCGGAACCCACGAAAATACCCCGGAAGTCATCAATACCCTGTACGGGCGAGACGGCGTGCTTCGCCGTGACTGCTGGGAGCGCCTGCCCGGGAGTTATCACGGTTCAGGGTGCACCCTGGCTTCGGCAATCGCCGGCTATCTCGCCGGCGGCGCCAGCATCGACAATGCGGTGCCCAACGCCCAGAACTACACCTGGCAGACACTCGCCAATGGCTTCCGGCCGGGCCGGGGGCAGTTCATTCCGGATCGCTTCTTCCGCACCCGCAGCGGAGGCGACAAGGCCGAAATGCGCCAGGGTGGAGGCCATGGCGATGGCCGGTAAGTTGCGCGGCCTCTACGCCATTACGCCGGAACGCGGTGACCGCGCCTGCCTGCTGGCCGATGTCGAAGCCGCGCTGCTTGGCGGTTGCCGCCTGGTGCAGTACCGCGACAAGACCAGCGCTGCCCCCGAGCGCCTCGCCCGTGCCCACGCCTTGCGTCTGCTCACGCTGCGCTACAACGCGAGGCTGCTGATCAACGACGACATGGCGTTGACCTTTCTGGTCAAGGCCGATGGCATTCACCTTGGGCGGGACGACGGCAACCTGGTGGCCGCCCGCGCCATTCTGGGTCCCGACAGACTGCTCGGTGCCTCCTGCTATGCCGATTTCGTGGTGGCACGCAAGGCAGCCGCCGCTGGCGCCGACTACGTCGCTTTCGGTGCCGTCTTTCCATCGCTCACCAAGCCGAATGCCGCGCCTGCTGCGGTCGACCTGTTTTCTCGCGCCAAAACCACGTTGGCCGCGTCCCGCTGTGCCATCGGCGGCATCACGCTCGACAATGCACCAACCCTGATAGCTGCCGGCGCCGACCTGCTCGCCGTGATCAGCGACCTGTTCAACGCGCCGGACATCACGGCCCGCGCTGCCGCCTACCAACACTTGTTCGAGGAACCGCACGCATGACCTCACGTAACCAGCAACTATTCGAACGCGCCCAGCGCCACATTCCCGGTGGCGTCAATTCGCCGGTGCGCGCCTTCCGTTCGGTCGGTGGCACGCCATGCTTCTTCCAGAAGGGTGTCGGCCCGCGTGTTCAGGATGCCGACGGCAAGTGGTATCTCGACTACGTCGGCTCCTGGGGTCCGCTGATACTCGGCCACGCCCACCCGGAAGTCGTTTCCGCCGTTCAGGCCGCCGTCGTCGATGGCCTGACTTTCGGTGCGCCGACCGAACGCGAAGTCGAGATCGCCGACCTGCTCTGCGATCTGGTGCCGTCAATGGACATGGTCCGTCTCGTTTCCTCCGGCACCGAGGCGACGATGAGCGCCATCCGCTTGGCCCGCGGCCATACCGGACGCGATGTGCTGATCAAGTTCGAAGGCTGTTACCACGGCCATTCCGACAGCCTGCTGGTCAAGGCCGGGTCGGGCGCGCTGACCTTCGGCAACCCCTCATCCGCCGGCGTTCCCGCCGATCTCGCGCAGCACACCATGGTCCTTGCCTACAATGATCCGCAACAACTCGCCGATGCCTTTTCCCGACATGGCGACAGGATCGCCGCCGTCATCGTCGAACCGGTCGTGGGCAACATGAACCTGATCGTGCCGACCGCCGAATTTCTCGGGGCCATGCGCGAACTGACCGCGCAGCACGGCGCGGTGCTGATCTTCGACGAGGTGATGACCGGCTTCCGCGTTGGCCTGAACAGCGCCCAGGGCCTTTATGGGATCACGCCCGACTTGTCCACTTTCGGCAAGGTGGTCGGCGGCGGCATGCCGCTCGGCGCCTTCGGTGGCAGACGCGAGATCATGGAACAGATCGCCCCGCTTGGTCCCGTCTATCAGGCCGGTACGCTGTCCGGCAACCCGGTGGCGGTGGCGGCCGGCCTGGCGACGCTCAAGCTGGTTCAGGAAAAAGGCTTCTACGAGGCGTTGACCGCAGCGACCAGGGCGCTTTGCGACGGTCTGGCCGGAGCCGCGCGCAAGCATCGCATCGCCTTCGCCGCGCAGAACGTCGGCGGCATGTTCGGTCTCTACTTTGCCGAGCAATGCCCGGCGACCTACGACGCGGTGCTCGCCTGCGACAAGGAAGCCTTCAACCGCTTCTTCCACGCCATGCTCGACGCCGGCCACTACTTCGCGCCATCCGCTTTCGAAGCCGGGTTCGTTTCGGCGGCGCATTCCGCTGCCGATATCGTGGCGACCATCGCCGCGGCCGACGCCTTCTTCGCCCGCCTCAAGTGAGCGCTGGCTGCGCCTGGAGCGCCGTGTTGATCGTCGGCAGCGTCGGCCGCGAGCTGCTGATCCGCGCCGGGCGGACCAACAACTCTGTGGCGGCACTTGGATCGGGGATCAGGCGCTCTTGCTGACGACCGCTCTCGGGCGCTTGGGCTGACGCTTCTCGAAATGGCGCAGGCCAAAGAACATGATGACTCCGATCAGCATCATGAAGGCCGTAAAGAGCGTGTAGGCAAACCACATCGGCCACTCGAACGCCTGCGCCATCACCGAAAACTCGGACATGCCGCCCATGCCGGCGAGAACATTGATCGGCATGAAGACGACGCTGAGTATCGTCAGCCGTTCGATTTTCTTGTTGGCGTTGATGTTGATCGCGCTATCCGTGGCATCCATCAGGAAGTTGATCTTGTTGAACAGGAAAGCGGTATGGCCATCCAGAGATTCGATGTCGCGCAGAATCTCGCGTACATCGGAGAGTTGAACCTCCGACAGCAACTTGCCACGCATCAGAAAGGACAGGGCGCGCCGGGTATCCAGCACGCTGCGGCGGGTGCGGCCGTTGATGTCCTCGGCCTCGGCGACGCCGGCCAGGATCTGTGACGCTTCAACGTCGGTAATCGCTGACCGCAGTACCTGCGTGCCGACTTGCTCCAGCTCGCCATAGACGCCCTCGAGGGCATTCGCCGAGTACTCCACATCGGCGGCGTAAAGGTCGAGCAGGACGTCTGTGCCGGACTTTACATAACCCGGCTGACTACGGGCGCGCAGTCTTTGCAGGCGAAAGACCGGCAGTTCCTCGCTACGCACCGAAAAAAGGATGTCGTTGTGCACGATGAAGGCAACCGCCACGTTGCGTGACCCTGCGTCGAGATCGAGGAGGAAGTCGGACCGCATGTGGACTTCGCCGTTGTCCTCGACGTAGTAGCGCGCACTGGACTCCAGGTCGGTCAAGTCTTCCGGGTCCGGGATTTCCAGCCCGTAGTGCTTGCCGACCCAGTTGCGCACGCGCGCCGTCGGCGCGACCAGATCCACCCAGATCGGTTTGATGTTGGCGAACAGGGCCGGACGATCGACGGTAATCTGACGGAGGCGGCCATTGTGCAGTTCGAAGGCGTTGACCATGACCTTGCTGCTGGTGTGCTGGCCGTCGCCGATGAGTTCTTCGGCAACGTCCTCGGCCAGCAGATCGAGAATGCCGTCCAGGCGATCCTCGGCGATCTCCTTCCAGGCTATGGCGCGATCGTCTTCCGGCAGAGCGCTGAGGATGACTGCGACCGCCACGGTCGGCAGGCCGGCGAGAAAGGTTCGCAGCCGGAACCTGTGCTCGCGTTGCAGGCCGTCCAGTAATTCCTGGCGGGGACCCTCCTGGTTCCGGGTTTCTTCCTCGTAGACACGAATCTTGGCCACCAGGTCGTGGACTTGGGCGAGATCGTCCTTGACTTCGTTGGCATTTGCGTCGGCTTCGGTCAGATCTTCGTTGGCGTCGGTCTGATGGTCTTGCTGGTTCATGATGAAGATGCTCCTTGCTGTAAATCGGGCAATCGATCTAGCGCCCTGTCGGTTGCAGTTGAAAACGGTAGCCGACGCCGGTTTCCGTCACGATGTGGCGCGGGCGGGCCGGATCGGCTTCCAGTTTCTGCCGGAGACGTCCGATATAGACCCGGAGGTAGTGGTCCCTCTCGCGGTTGGCGGGACCCCAAACCTTGTCCATCAGATGGTGGTGGGTCAGGACGCGGTCGGGATTGATCAATAGCTGGACGAGCAGATTATACTCGAGCGGCGTCAGATGAACTTCGGCGCCGGCGCGCCGGACAGTGCGCCGGACAAGGTCCACCGTGACATCGCCGAAGGCATGCAGGGCGCCGGCGCCGCTGTCGCTTTGCAGCTGGCTTCGCCGCAGCATCGCCCGGACGCGGGCGCGCAGTTCGCCGATGCCGAACGGTTTGGTCAGGTAGTCGTCGGCGCCGGCGTCGAGGGCGGCGATCTTGTCGGACTCGTCGGTGCGCGCCGAAAGGACGAGGACGGGAACGCCCGACCACACGCGAAGCTCCCGGATGAAGTCGACACCGTCACGGTCGGGGAGCCCGAGGTCCAGGACCACCAGGTCCGGTCGCTCGCGGGCTGCGAGGTCGAGACCCTGGGCGACCGATCCGGCCTCGCTGGCCCGGCACGATTCGTCGCGAAGCGCGCTGCAGACGAAGCGCCGGATCTGCGGCTCGTCTTCGACGACCAGCGCGAGAGATGATTGTGTATTCATGGCTCGTCCTCGATCGTGACTGGCGGAGGCGTCAGGCACGGCAGCGTGAACCGCACGCAGGCACCGCCGGCGCGGTTCTCGGCCCGAATGCTTCCGCCATGCGCCTCGACGATGGCCTTGCAGATGGCGAGCCCGAGTCCGGCACCTGGAATGCACGATTCATTCGCGCCACGCACGAAGAGGTCGAACATCGAATCGATGCGTCCCGCCGGGAACTCGGAACCGTCGTTGCAGATCGAAACCTCGAGATGTGCGGATGATTGCCGCGCCGCCAGCGAGATCCGCGCTCCCGGCCGCGCATACTTGAAAGCATTGTCGAGCAGATTGCAGAGGACCCGCTCGATCAGCACGGCGTCGAAGAAGATCAGCGGCAGGTCGGGCGCCAGGTCAATCATGACGTGCCGGTCGGGGGCGACGTTTTCTGCCAGTCGCAGGCTGCTGCCGACGACATCCGCGAAGGGTTGCCAATCGCGGCGCAATGGTGCGCTTGCACTTTTCAGCCGCGCCATGTCGAGCAGGTCGGAGAGCAACTTGTGCATGGCCTGCGCCTGGTCGCGGATAATTCCGGCCGTTTCGGCGGCGTCGGCCGGGAGTGTCTCGCGTCGCTCGGCGAGAGTGTCGGCAAGACCGACGAGTGTGGTCAGGGGTGTGCGCAGGTCGTGCGAAAGCGACGTCAGTACGGAGGTGCGCAGGCGTTCGTCAGCGACCATGAGCTCGGCCCTCTGCGCGCTCTCGGCGTAGTGAAGACGCTCGAGTGCGAGCGCCGCGAGCGACGCCAGCGCCGCGACCGCCTCGTACTGCTCGTCGGCAAGCCGGGTGTGGCCGTCCAGCGGGGTCACCGCAAGCACGCCGCGAACCCGTGTCGGGGCGCGCAGCGGAAAACAGACGATGGCGGCTCCTGCGTGGTCACGCGGATCGGCGGCGACGAACTTGCTTCCCCCCCGGTAAGCCGCCCCGGCGCAGCCCGACTCCGCGATGCTCAGCACATGGTGGCCTCCGGGGTGGTCAGCGAGGCGATCATCGTCGCCGGCGACAAGGAGGTTTCCGCCCAGGCCGCGAGTGCCCAGGTAGCGCTGCGCCGCCTCGAGAATCTGGGTGACGTCATGGGCGCCGGCCATGTCCCTCGCCGCTTCGTAAAGCTGCCGAGTCTCCCGCTCGCGCGCCCGGGCGTCGTCGGTCTTCGCGGCGGCACGTGACACGAGCTGGGCCGTCACCAGGCCGACCGCGAGCATGATCGCGAAGGTCAGCACATGCTCGGCATCGCCGAAGAAAACGAAGTGATGTGGCGTGTCGAAGTAGTAGTCGAACAGCGCGACGCTCAGGAACGAGGCGACGACCGCGGGTCCGCGACCGAAAAAGGTGGCGACGAGAAACACCGCGAGCAGGAAGAGCATGACGATGTCGGGCAGATCGAGGTGATCCCGCAGGGGGAACGCGCCAGTAGCCGTCAGGCAGCACGCCACGACGGCCGCCGCATAACTGGCGACGCGGCGGGTCGAAGCGGACTGCAGCGTGACTGCGAAGGACATGGAATCCGGCCAAGGGTGTCGAGCGGCCGACAGTTTCCCACTCTCCGCATAAATTAGGTGTAAACGTTGCCGGAAATGATTGCTCGATGCCACGCGAGCGCAGAGACGCTGACGGGGTTCGCCGTCAGAGCAAACGCAGTCGGCGCCGTCCTGCCGTGATGTCCCCGGTCAGGGAATCTCCGCAGCCGGCATGCGCGCGAGAATGATCGCGGTCTTGCGCGCGAGGCCGGGCGCGTTGCGATTGCGGTCGTAGAAGCGGGGATTCGGCACCATGCCTGCCAGCCGCGCCGCCTGCTCGGGGCCGAGCTGGGCGGCACCGATGCCGTAGTAGTGGCGGGATGCCGCTTCGGCGCCGAAAACGCCGTTGCCCCACTCGATGACGTTCAGATAGACCTCGAAAATTCGCCGCTTGCTCCACAGGGTTTCCAGCATCAGCGTGATGATGGCCTCCTCGGCCTTGCGGAAATACGATTTGGTCGGCGTCAGAAAAAGGTTCTTCGCCAGTTGCTGGCTGATGGTCGAACCGCCGGCTACCGTGCGCCCGCGTTTCTGGTTCTTTTCCATGGCTTTCTGGATGCCCTCCCAGTCGAAGCCTTCATGGTCGACGAACCTGGCATCTTCCGAGGCGATGATGGCGCGCTTCAGGTGTGGCGAAATCCGCTCGTAGGCCACCCACTGCTTCTTCAGCCGGGCGTCCGGATTGTTCACGCGCAGTTCCCCGAGGCGGATTTCCATGAAGCGGGTGGTGTCGGGTTCGACCCATTTCCACAGCAGCACCCAGCCGAGCAGCCACAGCTGCCAGACGAGAAGAAGGCCGATCAAGCCGAGCAGTGCCCACTTGAACCAGCGGCCCAAACGCCTCATGCCGCCAGTTGTTCGCGCAACGCGGCGAGTACCGGCGCGCTGTCCGGCCGCACCCCGCGCCAGACGAGAAAGGCCTCGGCCGCTTGCTCGACCAGCATGCCGAGCCCGTCAGCCAGATGGGCAGCGCCCTGTTCGCGGGCAAGCGCGAGAAACGGCGTCTCCCCCTTGCCGTACATCATGTCGTAGGCAAGGCTGCCGGGGGCGAAGATGCCTGCCGGCAGCGGCAGCGCCGCCCCGGAGAGGCTGGCCGAGGTAGCGTTGATGACGACATCGAATGTCCGGCCGGCAGTTTTGGCAAAGTTGCCGGCGTCGACCGTGGCAAGGTCGGAAAACTGTCCTGCCAGCGCGTCCGCCTTGTCGCCGTTGCGGTTGGCAATGAACAGGCCGGCCAGTTGACGTTCGAGAATCGGCGCAATCACGCCGCGCGCGGCCCCGCCCGCCCCGAGCAGCAGGACGCATTTTCCGGCCAGCGGAAAGCCGAGATTGACCTCGATGTCACGCACCAGGCCGGCGCCGTCGGTGTTGTCGCCGAAAATCCCGGAGCCCGTGAAATCGAGTGTGTTGACCGCTCCCGCCCGCTCCGCGCGCGCACTGCGGCGTGTGCATAGACCAAACGCCTCCTCCTTGAAGGGAAGTGTGACATTCGCCCCTTTTCCGCCGGCGGCAACGAACTCGCGCGCCGTCGCGGAAAATCCGTCGAGTGGGGCAAGAAGGGCTTCGTAGCTGAGATCCTGATGACATTGCGCGGCGAACCGGGCATGAATGGCCGGCGACCGGGAATGGGCGACCGGATTGCCGAAAACACAATAGCGGTCGGTCATTTTGCCGAGACCTGATCGCCTTGCGTGAAATACCAGGTTCGGGTGATCTCGAGAATGTCGGTATCGCGTCTTATGTCGGGAGGAAACGGGGAGTAGGGTGACGCCATCCGGACGATCCGCCGGGCAGCGTCATCGAGCACCGGGTAACCCGAAGAGCGGTTGATGTCGACCCGGTTGAGACTGCCGTCATGGCCGATTGAAACCGTCAGCACCAGTGAGCCGTATAACTTGCCACGTGCGGCAGCGGGATAGTTCAGGGTGCCGATGCGCTCGACCTTCTGCCGCCAGTTTTCGATGTACTGGGCAAAGCGATATTCTTCCGTTCGCGCCCCGATGAATTTCTTGCGCGGGCGCTTGTTGTATTCATCGACGTTCTTGTTGATCTCGCCCTCCAGTCGCGCCATCGCCCGCGCCGATTCGGCGAGGTCGGCGCCGCTGGTGCTGGCCACGGCCAGTGGCTGGTCGACGGCGTTGCGGGCAACGGCGACGGCTCGTGCCGTCTTGGCCTGGGTCAGCATTTTTTGTTGCTGGACCTCGATTTCGCGTACCC
>WBZP01001186.1_pt1 | contig 33000 bp, 23 predicted proteins | sample 5204301 | NCBI WGS metagenome assembly WBZP01 (sample SAMN12412401, study PRJNA552823) | activated sludge metagenome | isolation source: activated sludge from nitrification reactor of wastewater treatment plant... | place: USA: Pennsylvania | collected 2017 | reverse complement strand
CAGAACGACATCCTCAAAGAGTACATGGTGCGCAACACCTACATCTACCCGCCCGAGCCGTCCATGCGCATCATCGGCGACATCTTCAGCTACACCGCCCGCGAGATGCCCAAGTTCAACAGCATCAGCATCTCCGGCTACCACATGCAAGAGGCGGGGGCCACGGCCGACATCGAACTGGGCTACACCCTGGCCGATGGGCTGGAGTACATCCGCACCGGCCTGCGCGCCGGGCTGGCCATCGACGATTTCGCCCCGCGCCTGTCCTTCTTCTGGGCCATCGGCATGAACTACTTCATGGAGATCGCCAAGATGCGCGCCGCCCGGCTGCTGTGGGCCAAGCTCATCAAGCAGTTCAACCCGCGCGAGGCTAAGTCCATGGCCCTGCGCACCCACTGCCAGACGAGCGGCTGGAGCCTGACCGAGCAAGACCCGTTCAACAACGTCGCCCGCACCTGCATCGAGGCGATGGCCGCCGTGCTGGGCCACACCCAATCGCTGCACACCAACGCCCTCGACGAGGCCATCGCCCTGCCGACCGACTTCTCGGCCCGCATCGCCCGCAACACGCAACTCTACTTGCAACACGAGACGGGCATCACCCAGATCGTGGATCCATGGGGCGGCTCCTATCTGGTCGAGACGCTGACCCATGAGCTGGCCCAGCGCGCCTGGAGCCACATCCAGGAGATTGACAGGCTGGGCGGCATGGCCAAGGCGCTGGAGAGCGGCCTGCCCAAGATGCGTATCGAGGAAGCCGCCGCCCGCCGCCAGGCCCGCATTGACTCCGGCCAGGAGACGATCGTCGGCGTCAATAAGTACCGCCTTGACCACGAAGACCCGATTGACATCCTGGAAGTGGACAACACCGCTGTGCGCGAGCAGCAGGTGGCCCGGCTGGCCGAGGTGCGCGCCGCGCGCGACGCGACGGCCGTGGCCCACGCCCTCGACGCGCTGACGCAAGCCGCGGCCACCGGTGAGGGCAACCTGCTGGAGCTGGCCGTGGACGCCGCCCGCGCCCGGGCCACACTAGGCGAGATCTCCGGCGCGCTGGAGTCCGTCTGGGGGAGGCACAAAGCCGTGATTCGATCCATTGCCGGCGTCTACCGCGCCGAGTTCGGCGAGCAGGACGACATCAGCCGCGTCCGCCGGATGGCCGACGACTTCGCCGTCGTCGAGGGGCGACGGCCGCGCATCCTGGTGGCCAAGATGGGCCAGGACGGCCACGACCGCGGGGCCAAGGTCATCGCCACCGCCTTTGCCGACTTGGGCTTCGACGTGGATATAGGCCCGCTGTTCCAGACGCCGGAGGAAGTGGCCCGCCAGGCGATGGAGAACGACGTCCACGTGGTCGGCGTCAGCAGCCTGGCCGCCGGGCACAAGACACTGCTGCCGCAACTGGCCGCCGAACTGGCCGCGCTGGGCCGCGACGACATCGTGATCGTCATCGGCGGCGTCATCCCGGCCCAGGACTACGACTATCTCTACGCCCACGGCGCGACGGCCATCTTCGGGCCGGGGACGGTGGTGCCGGTGGCGGCGGAGAGGATATTGGGGGAGTTGGGGAGACGGTTGGGACAGTAGTTGCTATTTTGGAATGCCGCTTGAATGTATGACTTTTGTGCATACAATAGAAGGCATGGCACATGAGCTACGAGTGGGACGAGGCCAAGAGGCTGCGGAACCTGGAAAAGCACGACGTTGATTTTGCCGATGCCGTGGCTGTGTTGGAAGATGAGCGCGCTTTATCGTGCGAGGACAGGCAGGCAGTAGGCGAAGAACGGTATGTGATTGTAGGCATGGACTACTTAGGTCGTATTCTGACAGTAGTCTACGCATTTCGGGGCGAAAGGATTCGACTTATTTCTGCCAGGAGAGCCACAGCAGCGGAGAGAGACGCTTATGGACGATGACCAGGAGATGCTAGAAGAGTACGATTTCAGCGATGCGAAGCGCGGACCGGTAGTGTCCACGCCCGGAAATAAGACACGCATCACGATTCGGATTGATACGGATATCCTCGATTGGTTCCGCGAGCAGGTGAATAAGGCTGGCGGCGGGAGCTACCAAGCCAATATCAATCAGGCACTTCGCACGTATATGAAGGGGCAAGACAGAGAGTGGGAGTCGCTTTTGCGTCGGGTGGTTCGAGAAGAGTTACGGCAAGCACAAGAGGTACAGCACTAAATACAAAGTCGGCATTATGTCCGATCTGCGCGTATGAGCCGCCATCAGTCCTACCTCGGCCCTACGCTCTATCTCTGCTAGAATTCCCTTCATGACTCGACACATCCCACGCCGGCGCACCCGTCTGCTGCTGCCGGCTCTCCTGTTCCTGCTGCTCGCCGCCTGCCGCGGCAACGCCGCCAACGACCCCACCCCACCGCCGAACCCGACCACGGCCGCCGCTGCCGCCACACCCTCGCCCCGCCCCGAGGTGTCGCCCACGGCCACGCTCTCCCTGCCCTTCCCCGCGCCGGGCGAGGACACCGGCCGCGCCGACAGCGACCCGACCATCCCGACGCGCACGCCGACGGCCGAGGCCGCGGCCGGCGCGCTGCCCGCCCCGGTCTGCAACGGCCTGACCCCAGCCACGGCCGAAGGCCCCGACTACCTGCCCAACACGCCGGAGCGAACGGCCCTGCGCGAGACGGGCATGGCCGGCGATCCGCTGCTCATCACCGGCTACGTTCTCGACGCCGCCTGCGCCCCCATCCCCGGCGCGTGGCTCGACTTCTGGCAGGCCGACGCCGACGGGGTCTATGACAGCGGCAGCTTCCGGCTGCGCGGCCACCAGTTCAGCGACGCTGACGGCCGCTTCCGGCTGAAGACTATCGTCCCCGGGCCGGTTGGCGGCCGGCCGCTCCACCTCTACGTCAAGGTGCAGGCCCCCGGCGGCCCGGTGCTGACCACGCAGCTCTTCTTCCCCGACGACCCGGCCAACGCCGCCGACGCCGACTTCCGGCCCGAACTGCTGCTGACGTTCAGTGATCCCCAGACAGCAACCTTCGACTTTGTGATCACAATCCAATAAGAAGAGCTCACGCCAAGGCGCTAAGGGGGCAAAGAACGCCAAGAATATCTCACGCAAAGACGCAAAGAACGCCAAGCTTAAGAAGCTTTTTTCTTAGCGTACTTTGCGTCTTTGCGTGAGACTCTTCTTTGCACCTTGGCGTGAGCTTTTCACCCACATCAAGGAAAGAAACCATGCAACCCGACACCCTCCCCAACATCCCCTGGCAAGACCGTCCCGCCGGCAACAGTGACCCGGTGTGGCGCTACGACGCCAACCCGATCATCCCGCGCGACCTCATCCCGTCGTCCAACAGCATCTTCAACAGCGCCGTCGTGCCGTTCAACGGCGCGTTCGCCGGCGTCTTCCGCTGCGACAACAAGAAGCGGGAGATGAACATCCACCGCGGCTTCAGCGACGACGGCCTGAACTGGCGGCTGGAAGACGCGCCCATCGAATGGCAGTTCGACGACCCGGAGCTGAGCCGCTTCGTCCACCGCTACGACCCGCGCGTGACGTGGCTGGAAGACCGCTTCTACGTGACCTGGTGCAACGGCTACCACGGCCCGACAATCGGCATTGGCTACACTTACGACTTCGAGCGCTTCCACTTCGTGGAAAACGCCCTTCTGCCCTTCAACCGCAACGGCGTCCTCTTCCCGCGGCGCATCGGCGGCCAGTACGCCATGCTCAGCCGCCCCAGCGACAACGGCCACACCCCGTTCGGCGACATCTACCTGAGCACCAGCCCCGACATGGTCCATTGGGGCCGCCACCGTTACGTCATGGGCGTCAAGGGGGGCTGGCAGTCCACCAAGATCGGCGCCGGGCCGACGCCCATCGAGACGCCGGAGGGCTGGCTGATGATCTACCACGGCGTGCTGACGTCGTGCAACGGCTTCGTCTACAGCTTCGGCGCGGCGCTGCTCGATCTAGAGCAGCCGTGGAAGGTGCTCTATCGCACCGCGCCCTACCTGCTCTCGCCGCAGACGCTCTACGAGTGCGTCGGCGACGTACCCAACGTGGCCTTCCCCTGCGCCGCGCTCCATGACCGGCCGACGGGTCGCCTGGCCATCTACTACGGCGGGGCCGACACTGTCACCGCCCTGGCCTTCGCGCGGGTGGACGAACTGATCGCCTACGTCAAGGACAATTCGGAACTATAAGAGTTTGGAACCACAGATTATGCAGATTCCACAGATTTAAGAGTCTCACGCCAAGACGCAAAGAACGCCAAGCTCAGCAGGCTGAGCTTGGCGCTCTTTGCGTCTTGGCGTGAGCGTTTTCTCTTAGCCGATGCGTTCCAGACGCCAGTCGTCGAGGAACCAGCCGTTGTTGGCCGTCTCGAAGCGGTTGCGGAAGGCCGCGCCGAGGCGCTGGGCGCCGGCCGTGGTCACGGTGAATTCGTAGACGCGGCTGTTCCTCTGGCCGGCGGTGACGCCCGACCAGTTCGTGCCGCCGTCGTTGTGGATGATGCTGACTTCGCCCGCCAAGGGATGGGTGTTCCAGGTGCGCGCGGCGCCATTGTTATAGTCGGCGACGATGTCGGCAAAGAAGTTAATCGTCAGGCGATAGCGGCCGGGTTGCAGGTACACGTCCTGGAACATACTGAACGACGTCGGCGCGCCGCCCTTGAAGACCTTGAGCGACTTCATGCCGTCCAACACGAACCAGTCCGCCTCGTCACCCGGCAGTTGGCTGCTGCTCACGCCGCGCACCTCCGGCCGGTTGAACAGGCCGCCGGAGCCGGGGTCGAGCGTGTTGGGGCCTTCATCCGTGGCCAGTAGCCAACCGTTGGGAACCTGGAGTTCGTTATATATGTGGAAGTACCAGTCGCCCTCAAAGCTGCCGTTCTTGAACAGATTCGTGTCGGTCGTGGCGACGACGGGCGTGGTGGCGCTGGGAGTGGCGGCCACAACCGTATCGGCCCGTCCGGCCAGCGTCGCGCCGGGGATGAACAGCTTGGCCCCCAGCGACACCAGGCGCGGGTTGGACAGATTGTCATTGGCCTCGACGATGGCCGACATGGCCACGTTGTAGGTCATGGAGATGCCGAACAGAGTATCGCCCGGCTCGACGGTATGGATGACGCCGCTCTGTGTGGCCACGGCGCTGGCCGGCACGGTGTAGGTGCGAACCGGGCGCGGCGTGGCCGGGGCGGGCGTTGGCGTCGGTGCGCCGAGCGGGCCGCTAACGCCGGGGATGACCAGGGGGAAGCCGAGCATGACGGTGCGGCCGTCAGCCAGGTTGTTGGCCGCGGCGATGTCTTCCATGCTGACGCCATAGAGCTGGGAGATCTCCCAGAGCGTATCGCCGGGCTGGACGACGTGAACCACGTCGGCCCGCGCCACTCCTACGCCGACCAGCAGCAGCGGCAGGAGGAGAAGGAGGGATAGTAATCTTTTCGTTGTCATATTGTTTCGTTTCAACCTGTTTTCGTTGCCATCAAATGCAAACGGGCGATATTGTGGCACAAACGAATGCGCCGTGCAAGATCGCCCCCGCGCTACCGGTCGTATCTTTCAGAAAGAACTAAGTCATTCGTCGCGCTTCTGAGCATATTGATCCGGCACGACACCTTCTGTTGGTGGAGAAAGAGGGAGCAAATGACAATGAATCTGTGGAATCTGCGTAATATGTGGTTTCTTCTTTCCGGTATAATCAGTGGATTGTTGAGTCGGAAGGCTTCGATATGCCTCGGCCAACGGGAGACTTATGACCACAAGCCAGCCGGTTCACCCAGAGTTGCGCGAGATCGGCAAGCGGCCGTTCGGCATCTACGCCATCATCTTCCTTTTTCTGCTCTTCGCCCTCGTGGCCGGCTTCGACATCGTGCGTCTGCGCATCGGCCTGCCCACGTCGCTGCTGGTGCGCATTGCCGAATTCATCCCGGAGAGTTCCAGCCTGACCGGGCTGCCGCGGCTGTTTTTCCGCGATGCCGATGTTCTGGTTTTCATCAACTTCGTGGTCATCTTTGTCACGGTCGTGACCGCCGTGGGCCTGTGGTTCCGCCGGCGCGGGGCGTGGGTGTCGGCCATGGTGCTTATCGGCATCGGCCTGGTCTACAACATCTGGAACTACCTGGAGGGCACGCCGCTGTTCGCCAACATGCTCATCAACGTTCTGGCCGTCTTCTATCTGAACGAGCGCAGCGTGCAGGCCTACTTTGAGAAGCACCCGTCTGGCGCGGAGGCGCGGCCATGAGCGATCTCGACCTGCTGCGCCAATACGAGCCGATCGTGCGCTTCACCAACGGCGAGTTGTTCTTCCCGCGCGCCGTGGACGAGTACGTGCGGGCGTGCAGCCTGTGGGAGTTGACGGCCGACAAACGGGCCGTGGAACTGGTTCCCGAAGGGGAGTTGACGCTGGAGAAGCTGGCCACGTTCGACACGCTGCCGGCCGGGCACGTGCTCTATCTGCGCTTCGTGCGCGAGCCGCTGTCGCCGCTGGAGTATCAGCGCTGGATGAACCGGCCCGAACGGCCGGAGTTCAAGGCCCCCGGCCGGCTGGCCCGCGTGCCACTCATTTCGCGCATCGGCGACGCCTTCTTCGATCTGTCGCTGCTGTTGCGCGGCACACTGCCCGGCGGCACGTCGGCGGCGGCCGAGATCGAGACGCGCCAGCTCAACCAGCGCGACCCGCGCACCGTCTACTACGGCCGCGTCGTGCGCGATGGCGGCTGGGTCATTCTCCACTACCTCTTCTTCTACACCATGAACAACTGGCGCTCCGGCTTCTTCGGCGTCAACGACCACGAGGCCGACTGGGAGCAGGCGTTGGTCTACCTCTTCGAGGAGCCGGACGGGACGACGCGGCCGATGTGGGTGGCCTATGCCGCCCACGACTACCAGGGCGACGAGTTGCGCCGCCGCTTCGACGACCCACTACTCTATAAGGAAGGCACGCACCCGATCATCTTCGCCGGAGCCGGTTCGCACGGCAGCTACTTCGAGCCAGGCGAGTACATGATGAACATCGAGCCGTCGTTCCTGACACCGGTCAAGAACGTGCTCAATGCCGTACGCCGCTTCTGGATCGAAACGCTGCGCCAGGGCGACCCGGAGGCGGCTACCCGGCGCATCGAGCAACTCATCAGCGTGCCCTTCGTGGACTACGCCCGCGGCGACGGCCTGGCCATCGGGCCGGGGCAGTCGGTCGAGTGGTCGCCCATCCTCATCTCCGACGACGTGGCCTGGGTCAACAACTACCGCGGCCTGTGGGGGCTGGACACGCAAGACCGCTTCGGCGGCGAGCGCGCCCCCTCCGGCCCCAAGTACAACCGCGACGGCAGTATCCGCATGTCGTGGTACGACCCGCTGGGCTGGGCCGGGGTGGACAAGCTCTTCCCGCCCCACCAGCTACAGGACGAGGTGCGCGAGCGTATCGGCGAGGTGGAGGCCGATCTGCGCCACTTGCGCGGCCGGCTTGAGGCGGAGCGCGAACTGCTGCGCGATGTAGCCCTCGACGTGGAGGCGTTGAAGGCCACCGACTACTTCAGCGCCCTGCATGACGCCCGCTCCAAGGAGTTGGCGGCGCGGCAGGCGGAGTTCCAGGGGCTGGTGGCGCGGGAGACGGAGTTGAGCGAGACGCGGCTGGCGCTGTCGGACTATCTGGCGCGGGTGGCGCAGGGGGACTATGGCCCGCCGACCGCCCATCTGAGGCACCCCCACCACCCGTCGCCGCCGGTGGTGCAGCGCCGGGCGATCGAGGTCTGGGCCGCCGTCAGCGGCGCGCTGGCCCTGATGACCTTCGGCTATCTGCTGGTGGCCACGCCGTCGCACTGGATCGCCTGGGCGCTGGCCGTGGGGCTGGCCTTTGGCGCGGTGGATGCGCTGGCCCGCGGCCGCCTGGCCCGCTTCCTGCTCTCGACAATCATCGCCCTGGCCGTGGTCTGCGCCATCATCCTGTTCGTCGAGTTCTGGCAGTGGATCATCATCGGCGGGCTGGCGCTGATTGTCATCTACATGATCCGCGATAACTTGCGGGAAGTGCGGCGATAGAAGAGAAGAGGAACACAGAGAGGCATAGAGGTGCACAGAGGGACACAGAGGAAGAACTCTTACTCTTCCTCTGTGTCCCTCTGTGCTTCTCCGTGTTCCTCTGTGTTCCTCTTAATATGCCGAAGGCCCGGTAGGCCCAGGGCCGTCGCGCAGGTTCTCGACGGCCCGCTCGGCCAGGGCGCGGGTCAGGGCGGCGTCGGGCGGGGCCTGGTCGGCGTAGACGGTGTGGCTGACGCCGATGACGACGTGCCCCTGCCGCACTTTGACCACGTGGGTCAACAGGCCGCCGGTCGTGTCGCCGCCGGTGGTCAGCGCGGCGGCGAAGGAGTCGTCGCCCAACGGATCGAACGCCAGCGGGGCCAAGGCCGCCGCCGTGGCCGCCTCCCCCTGGCCAATGGCGAAGTCGCCGCACGTCTCGGTCGCGGCGCGCATGTCGGCCAGGGCGGCCGCGGCGGCGTCGGCCGAGGCGTAGATGACGTACTCGATGGCCACGCTGGGCAGGCCGTCCAGGTGGCGATAGCCGACGGTGGCGATGCCGATGCTGCGCGCCGGCAGGTCGCGGCAGGCAAAGCGGTAGGTGTCGGCCGGCCCCGGGGCGCGCGTCTGGAAGTCGGGCGGCGGGTTGATGGCCCAGCCGGTGGGCACGGCGTCTTCGCGCGGCAAGAGCAGCACGTAGTCGGAGCCGACGCGGGTGGCGGCGGGTGGCGGGGTAGGCGTTGCGTCCGCCGCGTCCGCATCTGAGGATGCGGACTCCTCTGATGGCATTGGGGTTACACTTGCGGAGTCCGCATCCTCAGATGCGGGTTCCGTGGTGGGGGCAGTAGGCGCGGCTGTCGTCGTTGCGCCGCCCGCATCTGAGGATGCGGACTCCTCTGATGGTTGTGGGGTCACACTTGCGGAGTCCGCATCCTCAGATGCGACCGTGTCGCCCGCGCCGCCTCCGGCGCAGGCCGACAGGAGCAGCAGAGTCAGGCCAATCAGTGCCACTGTGCGCCGGGTCATGGTACGATTCTCCTGTGGAAAAGGTTCCGGGAGTATAGCGGACGACCGGCCGATTACAACGCCGCCGCCGGCCCGGTCATGGAGTCATCATGAAACATCGCGCCCTACCCTCCGTGCTTCTCCGGCTGGCGGCCCTGCTGGTGGCCGTCGCCTTGCTGGCCCTACGCGCCCCGGCCCAGGCCCAAAGCGGCGACACCCTGCGCGTGGCCACCAAGCCGCTGGCCCCCTTCGTCTTCACCACCGGCGACGCGCCCACCGGCTACAGCGTGGACGTGTGGGCCGAGGTGGCCGGGCGGCTGGGGCTGGCCTACGAGTGGATGACCTACGAGACTGTCGACGAAATCCTCGACGCGGTGCAGAGTGGCGCGGCCGACGTGGCCATTGCCGGCATTAGCATGACCCGCGAACGCGAGAAGGTGGTGGACTTCAGCCACCCCTACTTCGACGCCGGCTTGCAGATCATGGTTCCGGCCGGCTCCTCCTTCGCCTTCCGCCAGGTGCTCAGCCACTTTTTTTCGCCGGGGATGCTGTCGTTTGTGGTCATCGGTCTGGTGGCGGCGGCCATCATGGGCCACTTCATCTACTTCACCGAGCGACGGCACAACCCCGACTTCCAGCACGGCTACGCCCGCGGCATCTGGGAGGCGGTGTGGTGGCTGCTGACCATTGTCGCCAACGGCGAGTATCCCGACCGGCCGACGCGCTCCACCGCCCGCCGGCTGATGACCATTGCCTTCTGGCTGATTGGCTTGCTGCTGGTGGCCCAATTCACGGCCACCGTCACCTCGGCCCTGACCGTGCAGCAGCTCACCAGCGACATCCGCGGCCCGGACGACCTGCCCGGCAAGCGCGTGGCCACGGTGGAAGGCAGCACAGCCGCCGCCTATCTGGATGACATCGGCGTGAGCTTCGTCGGCGTGGCGGTCATCGAGGAGGCCTACGCCCTGCTGGCCGCGGGCGAAGTGGATGCGATTGTCTACGACGCGCCCGTGCTGCGCTACCACAGCGTCAGCGCCGGGCGGGGCGCGGTCGAGGTCATCGAGGGCGTCTTCAAGCCGGAGAAGTACGGCATCGCCCTGCCGCCGGGCAGCGAATTGCGCGAGTCAATCAACGAGGTGCTGCTGGAGATGTATCAGGATGGGACGTTGAGCGAGATTGAGGGGCGCTGGTTTAGCAAATAGGGGCCAGGTTCCAGGTTCCAGGGGCCAGGGGAAGAGCGCTCTTCCCCTGGCCCCTGGAACCTGGAACCTGGAACCTGATCCCCGCTCCCCGTTTGACACCACTCACCGTTGCGCGTACACTCAAACTCGGCTGCCCACGCAGCGACGGCAACCTTAAACAGGAGAGACGGAATGAACGACGCCGCGATTGTCCACGATGCGATTCGCCGGGTGAAAGCCGGTGAATTGAAGCGCCCGACCAACTGCGTCCACATGGACCAGATTCAGGAAGTGACCCCGCGCACGGCCGGCTGTGAGGACTGCCTGAAGATGGGGGCCACGTGGGTGCATTTGCGCGTCTGTCTGACCTGCGGCTACGTCGGCTGCTGCAACAGCTCCCAGAACAAGCACTCGTCGCGCCACGCCAAAGAGACCGGCCACCACGTCGTCATGTCCATGGAGGGGGGCGAAGAGTGGATGTGGTGCTACGAGGATGAGGACTTTATCATTCCACGCCGCCGATGAGCGAATCCTTCGGCCGCCCGCCGAACTCCACCCCTAGCGGGCCAAACGCCGCGCCCGCCGCGCGCGATGCCGGCCGCATCGCCGCCGGCGAACGGCGCGTCATCACCGTCCTCTTCTGTGACGTGGTCGGCTCGACCGCCCTGGCCGGCCGCCTCGACCCCGAAGAGTGGGCCGAGGTGATGAACGAAGCCTTCCGCTACATGATCGCGCCCATCGAGGAGTATGGCGGCATGGTGGCCCGGCTGATGGGCGACGCCGTGCTGGCCTTCTTCGGCGCCCCCCAGGCCCACGAAGACGACCCGCAGCGGGCGGTGCTGGCTGGGCTGGGCATCGTCAACGGCATTCGGCCGTTCATCCACCAGTTCAACCAGGATTACGGCCTGGAGTTCAACGTCCGCGTCGGCATCAACACCGGCCCGGTCGTCGTCGGCGAGATCGGCAGCGGCCAGTCGGGCGAGTACACGGCTATGGGCGACGCCATCAACCTGGCGGCGCGCATGGAGCAGACGGCCGCGCCAGGCACGGTGCAGATCAGCGACGACACCTATCGTCTTATCGCGCCTCTGTTCGACGTCTGGGACTTGGGCGGGGTCGAGGTCAAGGGCAAGGATGAGCCGGTACACGCCTACCGCGTGCTGGGGCTGGAGGCGCAACCGGGCCGGCTGCGCGGGCTGGAGGGGCTGCAAGCGCCGCTCATCGGCCGCCAGCGGGAGATCGCCCGCCTGCGCGAGATTCTGGCCGACCTGCACGACGGCCGCAGCCGCATCTGCTACCTCATCGGCGAGGCCGGGCTGGGCAAGAGCCGCCTCATCGCCGAGGTGCGCCAGGAGTGGCGCGACCAACTGGCGGCGACCTTCGGCGACGTCAGTCCCCTGTGGCGCGGCTGGTCGGAGTTCGTGGCCGTCTCCTTCGGGGCCAGCCGCCCCTACGACATGCTGAAGCGCCAGGTGCGCCACTTCTGCGCCATTCGCGAAACCGACCCGCCGGCGGTCGTCCACGAACGGCTGGAGACGCTCATCGGGGCCTATCCCTCGGCGCTGCACCAGCGCATGCACCGCGTCTTCGGCTTCCTGCTGGGCGACGGCACGGGCGCCGAGTTCCAGAGCGACGCCGGGGCGTTCCAGCGCGAGTTGCGGGCCGTGCTGGAGCAGATGGCCCAGGTGCAGGCGTCACAGGGGCCGGTGGTCTACGTCATTGACGACGTACATTGGGCCGACGTGGCTTCGCTGGAGGCGTTGCGTGCCCTGTTGCCGCTGGTGGCGCGCTGGCCGGTGCTCTTCCTGTTCGCCATGCGCCCCGACTGGAACACGCCCGGCTGGCAGCTCTACCTGGAGGCGCAACTGGATTATCCGGAGTACTGCGCCTCCATCTATCTGGAGCCGCTCTCTTCGGGCGACAGCCGTACGCTGGTCGGCGAGTTGTTGGGCCAGGCCGAAGTGCCCGACGCCGTCTGCGACCTGATCCAGCGTAAGGCCGAAGGCAATCCGTTCTTCGTCGAGGAGACGGTGCGCACCCTGCTGGACAGCGGCGCGCTGCGGCGCGAGGCCGACGGCGTCCACTGGGACGCCGGGGCCAACCTGGAGCAGGTGGCGGCGCTGATCGGGCTGCCGGGCAACGTGCAGGCCCTGCTGACGGCGCGTATTGACCAGTTGAGCGCCGACGTGCGCCGTACGCTGCAACTGGCGGCGGTCATCGGCCGCTCCTTCGCTCTGCGCGTGCTGGAGCGCATCGCCGAGAAGCCGGGCGAGACGCTGGCCGAGCACCTGAAGCAGTTGGGGCAGGCCGATCTGGTGCGGCCGATGGGCGGCGGCGCGGCCGACGACTACGCCTTCCGCCATGCCCTGACCCGCGATGCCGCCTATGAGACCATCCTGCTGCGCCAGCGCCGCCGCTACCACCGCCGCGTGGGCGAGGCGATGGAGGCGCTCTACGCCGACCGACTGACCGACGAAGCGCCGCGGCTGGCCTACCACTTCGCCGAGTGCCGCGATTGGGCCAAGGCGGTGCGCTACCACGCCCTGGCCGGCGAAGCCGCGGCCCGCCTCTACGCCAACACCGAGGCCATCGAACATCTCAGCCGGGCGCTGGACATCTGCCGGGCGACGCCGGAAGCGATTGACGAGGCGCAGGTGGTGGAGCTATACCGGCGGCGCGGCCGGGTGTTGGAGGTCGCCGGGCGGCACGACGAGGCGCTGCGCAACTATGAGGAACTGGAGCGGTTGGGCCGCGAGCGCCACAGCCCGACGCTGGAACTTGGCGGGCTGATGCCGCAGGCGCCGATCTACGTGACGCCGACGCCTTACGTGGACGCCACGCGCGGCGGCGAGTTGGCCGACCGCATCCTGGCCCTGGCCGAGCGCGCTGACCGGCCCGACGCCGCCGCCTACGGTCATTGGGTTCTGCTGCTGTTGCACCTCAACGCCGCCCCGGACGGCGCGCGGGCAGTGGAGGAGGGGGAGCGTGCCCTGGCGTTGGCCCGCCGCCACGGCCTGGCCGAACTGGAATCGTTCGTCATGAACGACATCGCCCGCGCCTATGGGCTGGTCGGGCGCACCGATGACGCCTTTGTTGCCTTCGAGGCGGCCTATGAGCGTTGGCGAGCGGTGGGCAACGAGCCGATGATGGCCGACGTGCTGGGCATTTGGTCGCAGGGCCTGTTGTTGCGCGGCGACCTGGCCGGCGCGGAACGGGTGGCCCGCGAGGGAGTGGACGTAGGCCGGCGCATCAGTAGCCCCTGGGCCGAGGCGTTTCCTGCCCATGCGTTGGGCTTCGCCTTTATGGAACAAGGCCAGACCGACAAGGCGATTCCCCTGCTGTTTCTCGTGGCCGAGTTAGCTCTACAGGCCGGCTTCTATACCCTGGTTGAGGTCCCGACGATCATGCTGCGCTGGGTATTGGGTCGGTCGGACAAGCCCACCCCAGAGCAAGAGCGGCTGGCGGCCATCCGGGCCAAGTTGAGCGAACAGTCGTGGTCGCCGGAGTATGCGCATGTGTGGTCGGCGCTTGACTTGTACTTCGCCGGCGACGCCGCCGCGGCCTACGACCTGCTGGCGGCCGCGGCCAACGTTCCGCCTGACTTTAATCGCATTGGGCCGATGGCCGTCTTTGTGGCTCTCATCTTGCCGGCAACCGCCCTGGCCGCCGGCCGGCCGGCCGAAGCGTTAGCCGCCGTTGAGCGCTTGCTGGCCGAAGAGGCGGCCTTTGGCTTTACGACGCAACACGGCGAGGCCTATCGCCTGCGCGGCGACGCCCTGCGCCAACTGGGCCGCGATGACGAAGCCCGCGCCGCCTACACCCTGGCCCTCGAAGTGGCCACCAAACAAGGCGCGCTCCGCTCCATCGAACCCGCCCGCGCCGCACTGGCGGAAATTAGAAATTAGGAATTAGGAATTAAGAACCACGAGCTACGAACTACGAATGAAGAGCGCGACCAACGACCAACGACTACTGACCTACTGACAACTGACAACTGACCCACTGACCACTGACAACTGACAACTAACATGGCCAGCTACGACTTCCTCCGCAAAATCCCTCTCTTCTCTGCCCTGCCCGACGAAGACTTGGCCAGCCTGTGCCAGATCGTGCGCGAACTCCAGTTGCCTGCCGGTGAAGTGCTCTTCGAGGAGGGCAGCATCGGCGACATGGCCTACATCATCGAGAGCGGCGAGGTGGAGATCATCAAGGTCAGCCAGAAGCGCGAAATCCTGCTGGCCACGCGCGGGCCGGGCGAGGTCTTCGGCGAGATCGCCCTGGTGTTCGATTCGCCGCGCACAGCCACGGTGCGGGCGCGCACGGACACGAGCATGATCGGCATCGGCCGCGAAGACCTGCGCAACCTGTTGCAGATCAGCCCCTCGGCCGCGGCCTCGATGTTCGACATCATCCTGTCGCGCTGGCAAAACACGCAAAACCTGCTGCGCCAGAGCGAGAAGATGGCCCAGTTGGGCACGTTCACGGCCGGCATCGCCCACGAGTTGAACAACCCCGCCGCCGCCGTCCAGCGCAGCACCGAGCATCTCAACACCGTCCTGTTCGACAGCGCCCAAACCTTCATGCGCCTCGTGCGCCAGGGGCTTTCGATGGAGCAGCAGACGACGCTGGAGCAGTTCATCCGCCGCGCCCAGGAGCAGGCGCGGGCCATGCCCGTGCTCGACCCACTGGCCCGCAGCGACCGCGAGGCGGAGCTGGAGGAGTGGTTGGAAGACCGCGGCATTGAGGCGGCCTGGGACTGCGCTTCGACGCTGGTCAATCTGGAGTTCACCGACGAGGAGTTAAACCAGTTGGCCGCCGTCTATGATCAGCGCCAACTGCCGGTCATCATCTCCTGGCTTAACAACAACTACACCATCTTCAACCTGCTGGCTGAGCTACAGCAGGGAGCGCAGCGCATCTCGGCCATCGTCAAGGCGCTGAAGTCCTACACCTACCTCGACCAGGCCGACATCGTGCGCTACAACGTCCACGAGGGGCTGGAGAACACCCTGCTCATCCTGCGCCACAAGCTGAAAGCCGACATCAAGGTCAAGCGCGAGTATGCCCCCGACCTGCCGCAGATTGACGCCCACGGCAGCGAACTCAATCAGGTGTGGACTAACATCCTAGACAACGCCTCCGACGCGCTGCACCACGGGCCGGACGGCGCAGCCCCGCCCGGGGCGATGGTTACTCTGCGCACGCGCCAGGAGGGCAAGTGGATCATCGTCACCATCGAGGACAACGGGCCGGGCATTCCCGCCGACGTGCTGCCGCGCATCTTCGACGCTTTCTACACCACTAAGCCGGTGGGCCAGGGGACGGGGCTGGGGCTGGACATCAGCTACAACATCGTCGTCCGCAAGCACCAGGGCGACATTCGCGTGAAGTCGGAGCCGGGCAAGACGCAGTTCGAGGTCTGGCTGCCGACGGAACTGGAAGGGGAGTAAGCGCCGGGAGCTATGATCAACCGTATTGACGTTTACCCGACCCACCGCCACGGCGAGTACTGGCTGCGCGCCGGGCGGCCCTACCCGTTTGGGGCGACCATTGTGCCCGGCGGGGTCAACTTCGCCGTCTTCTCGCGCCACGCCACTAGTTGTTCGCTGGTGCTCTTCCGGCGCGGCGAGCGCCAACCGCTGATCGAGATTCCCTTTCTCGACGCCTTCCGCATCGGCAACGTCTGGGCCATGGTCGTCTTTGGGCTGGAGATCGAAGAGATCGAGTACGGCTACCGTATGGACGGGCCGCACCGTCCCCACGCCGGCCACCGCTTCAACCCCGACGTGGTGCTGCTCGACCCCTACGCGCGGGCCATCACCGGCCGCACGCGCTGGGCCGAACCTCACGAGGCGGGCGACCCCGCGCCCTTCCGCGGCCGAATCCTGCTGGACGACTTCGACTGGCAGGACGACCGCCAACTGGAGATTCCGGCCGAAGACCTGATCATCTACGAGATGCACGTGCGCGGCTTCACGCGCCACGCCTCGTCGGGGGCCAAGTTCCCCGGCACCTACGCCGCCATCCGCGAGAAGATTCCCTACCTGCTGGAGTTAGGTGTCAACGCCGTAGAGCTGATGCCCATCCAGGAGTTCGACGAGCTGGAGAGCGACTTCCACAACCCCTACACCGGCCAGAAGCTGCGCAACTTCTGGGGCTACTCCACCGTCGGCTTCTTCGCCCCCAAGGCGGGCTACGCCGCCACCGGCGCGCTGGGCATGGAGGCCGACGAACTGAAGGCCCTGGTCAAGCTGCTACACCGCCACGGCATCGAGATCATCCTCGACGTGGTCTTCAACCACACCGCCGAGGGCAGCGAGAAGGGGCCGACCATCTCCTTCCGCGGGCTGGACAACCGCACCTACTACATGCTGCGCCCCGACGGCTCCTATCAGAACTTCAGCGGCACGGGCAACACGCTCAACTGTAACAATCCCGTGGTGCGCAACCTGGTGCTCGACGCGCTGCGCTACTGGGTGTCGGAGTACCACATTGACGGCTTCCGCTTCGACCTGGCCTCCATCCTGGGCCGCGACGCCGACGGCCACCCCCTGGCCAACCCGCCGCTGCTGGAGTCATTGGCCCACGACCCGGTGCTGGGCAAGACGAAGCTCATCGCCGAGGCCTGGGACGCGGGCGGCCTCTACCAGGTCGGTTCCTTCCCGGCCTATGGGCGCTGGGCAGAGTGGAACGGCCGCTACCGCGACACACTGCGCCGCTTCCTGAAAGGGGACATGGATCAGGCCGGCGAGATGGGCCAGGCGCTCAAGGGGTCGCCCCACATGTATCTGGAGCGCGGGCCGACGGCGTCGATCAACTTCGTCACCTGCCACGACGGTTTCACGCTCAACGACCTCGTTTCCTACGCCGAGAAGCATAACCTGGCCAACGGCGAAGAGAGCCGCGACGGAGCCAACGACAACCACAGTTGGAACTGGGGCCACGAGGGGCCAACCGACGATCCGAATATCCTGGGGCTGCGCCGGCGGCTGATGCGCAACGCCGTGGCCATGCTGATGGTCAGCCAGGGCGTGCCCATGCTGCTGATGGGCGACGAGATGGGCTACACCAAGCACGGCAACAACAACACCTATGCCCAGGACAACGAACTGAACTGGCTTGACTGGCAACAACTGCCGGTCAACGCCGACTTGTTCCGCTTCGTGCGCGCCTGCATCGCCTTTCGCAAGGCCCATCCGGCGTTGCGCCGCCGTTACCATCTGCACGAGCGCGACCTGATTGACAGCGGCTTCCCCGACATCTCCTGGCACGGGCTGCGCGAGGGCCGCCCCGATTGGTCGTCCCATAGCCGGACGCTGGCCTTCATGTTGTGCGGGCTGCACGCCGCGCTGCTGCCGGGGCGAACGGCCGACGACTACATCTACGTGGCCATGAATATGCACTGGGAAGCCCATACCTTTGAGCTGCCGCGGCTGCGCGATGGGCGGCGCTGGCTGGTGTTTGCCGACACCTTCCGCGAGCCGCCCAACGACATCTACGCCCCGGGGGACGAACGGCCGTTGCGCACCCAGCGCAACCTGCCCGTCGGTCCTCGTTCCGTGGTCATTCTGGTGGGCCGATGATCCTGGAACCGTTGACAATTCCCGGCCGCCCCGAGCGGCTGTCGCAACTGATGGACTACGTCGCCTGGGCGGCGACGGCCGTCGGCCTGGGCGAGGCGGCCATCTACCGCCTGTCGCTGGCCGTGGATGAGATCGCCACCAACATCGTCCTCCACGGCTACGCCGAAGCCAAACGGCAGGGCGACCTAACCATCTGGGCCGACGCCGATACCGATCGGCTGGCCGTCTTTCTGGAAGACACCGGCCGCCCGTTCGACCCGCGCCAGGCTCCCCAACCCGACAATCTCGATCAGCCCTTGGAGCAGCGGCAAGACGGCGGCCTGGGCATCTTTCTGGCCCTGTGGGGCGTAGACGACTTCGCCTATGACCGCCACGGGGAGGTGAATCGGAGTACGTTTGTGATGAATTTGGGGGAGTAGTGGTTAGTGGTCAGTCGGTCAGTGGTCAGTAGGTCAGTTGTCAGTTGTCAGTTGTCAGTTGTCAGTTGTCAGTTGTCAGTTGATAGTCGTTAGTCGTTAGTCGTTAGTTACGCTCTTCATTCGTAATTCGTAGTTCTTAATTCCTAATTCGTAATTCCTAATTCCTAATTCCTAATTGCATTTATGCCTGTTCACACCGTTCACGTTCTTGTCATCGGCGACAATGAAAGGCAGAGCCAGCGACTGATCCGGCCCTTTGGGGCTTGGGGCTGGGGGGCAGAGCGCGCGCCGTCGGAGCCGGTCGTGGCCCTGGCGGCGCTGCGAACCGGCGTGTTCGATCTGGTCTTGCTCGATTTGGGCGCGGCCGAACGGGACGACTACGCCTTCCTGCGCGGCTGGCGGGCCGAGCCGGCGCTCAACGCCGTGCCCGTGGTCATCACCTCGCGCCCCGGCGTAGCTCTGCGCCGCATGGCCCACTGTGTGGAGCATGGGGCCAGCGACTACATCACCCACCCCCACCAGCACACCCTGTTGCGCGCCCGGTTGCAAAACGTCTTGCAGCGCAAACTGCTGCAAGAGCAGGCCCAGATGGCCCTGGCCGCGTTCAACGAGATCGAGAAGATCGCCGACGACTTGCGGCTGGTCATTTTGCCGCTGGGCGCGGCGCTGTCGGCCGAGGCCAACTTCGACCGCCTCATTGCCCGCGTGGTGGAGGAGGCGCAGACCATCTGCAACGCCGATACCGGTGTGCTCTATCTGGCCGACGACGCCGGCCGTCTCCACTATACCTACGCCCACATCCATTCATTGGGCTTCACCTACACCGATCCGCCCGGCGGGCTGGAACTGTTCGCGCCCATTCCGCTGCGCGACCCGGAAACCGGCGCGCCCAACTCCGACAGCCTGCCCGCCCACGTGGCCCTGACCGGCGAATCGGTCAACTTGACCGATTTGCACAGCGCGCGCTTCGACCTGGGCCGGCTCATCGCCTTCGAGGAGCGCTTCAGCACCTATCGGGCGCAATCCTGCCTGCTCGTCCCGCTGCGCAGTGGTGATATTGTCGGCGCGCTGCTGTTGGCCAACAGCCAGAATCCGTTGTCGGGCGAGGTGATTCCCTTCGATGGGTATCACCAGCAGGTGGCGGAGGCGCTGGCGTCGCTGGCGGCCATCGTCCTCAACAATCGCCGCCTGCGCGAGCGCGAGGCCGACCTGTTGCGCTTCAAGCGCGAGCTGGAGATTGGCCGCGAAATCCAGCTCTCCTTCCTGCCGTCGCGCCTGCCGTCGCCCCTCGGCTGGGAACTGGTCAGCCACTTCCAGCCCGCCCTGGAGGTGGCCGGCGACTTCTTCGATGCGTTCACCTTGCCCCACGGTCACGTGGCCCTGGTCATCTCCGACGTGGTCGGCAAGGGCGTCACCGCGGCGCTGTTCATGGCCATCATTCGCAGCCTCTTCCGGGCGCTGTTCCAACAGAACTACTACCACGCCGGCCCGACGACGGAGGATCCGCTAGCAGCGGGCATGACGCCGTTCTCCTTCGTAGACCGCACCGCGCTGCTCAACGCTGTGCGGCTGACCAACGCCTATCTCATCGCCAACCACGGCGACACCTACGCCTTTGCCACGCTGTGGGCGGCCGTGCTCGACCCGGAGAGCGGCCGGCTGCTGTACGTCAACGCCGGGCACAACCCGCCGCTGGTGCTGGGGCGGCAGCGCGACGGCCGTCGCGCCGTCCGCGAGCGGCTGCAACCGACCGGCCCGGCCATTGGGCTGATGGCCAACGCCGGCTACTGGCTGGCCGAGACGCGCCTGACGCCCGACGATCTGCTCTTCGCCTATACCGATGGGGCGACCGAGGCGCGCAACGCAGCCGGCCAGGAGTTGGGGCTGGAGCATCTGGAGGCGCTGCTGGGCGACACGGCCACGGCCGGCCAGGCCCTGGCCGCCGTCGAAGAAGCCCTGCGCGCCCACACCGGCGACGAGGAGGCGTTTGATGACGTGACGTTGCTGGCCGTGCGTCGTCTGCCGTCATTGTAGCGCGAGTTGCCAACTCGCCTCCGGCAGCGATTGTAGGGCGAGTTGCCAACTCGCCTGCCTGCCGCTTCAAGAGGCGGGTTGCCAACTCGCCCTACAAGGGAGTGGATGTGGGGTATTTCGGTGTGAGGTGTTGATGCGGAAGTATTGGCTGGTTGTGGTGTTGTTGGCAGCATTCCTGTTGGCCGGTTGCGATGGGCGGGGGACGACGGCGGCCGTCGAGGGCGTGGGCGTGGCTTCGGTCGCGGCGTCGCCGACGGCCATCACATCGCCACCCGCCACTGCGCCGTCCGCATCTGAGGATGCGGACTCCACTTTGGCGGCAACCGCTACCCGCCACGCGCCGCCCGCCGCCACCGCGCCGTCCGCATCTGAGGATGCGGACTCCACTCCGGCGGCAACCGCCACCCGCCACGCGCCGCCCGCCACGCCCACCCCCGACCCCTACGCCCCCCTGACCATTGACGCCCTGGCGGCGCGGGCCTATGGCGGTGGGCTGATCGAGATCGTGGACACGCTGGAGACGACCGACAGCCTCACCCGCTACCTGATCACCTACCCCAGTGACGGACTGACCATCTACGGCTACATGAACGTGCCCCACGAGGGGGACAACTTCCCGGTGGCCCTGGTGCTCCACGGCTACATTGACCCGGCGGAGTATGAGACGGTGGCCTATACGCGACGCTATGCCGACGCGCTGGCCGAGGCGGGCTACTTCGTCATCCATCCCAACTTCCGCAACTACCCGCCCTCCGACAGCGGCCCCGACCCGTTCCGCATCGGTTACGCCACCGACGTGCTGAACCTGATCGCCATCATCCGCGAGCAGAGCCAGGACCCGCTGGGCACGCTGCGGCGAGCCGACGCCGACGCCATTCACCTGTGGGGGCACAGCATGGGCGGCGGCGTGGCGCTGCGGGTGCTGACGGTGCTGCCCGCGCCCTACATCCGCGCCGCCGTCCTCTATGGCTCGATGAGCGGCGACGAGGCGCAGAACTACGGCCGCATCCGCCAGTGGGTGGGCAGCGAGCGGGCGCGCTTCGAGTTGGGCGCGTCGCCGGCGATGGTGGCGGCCATCTCGCCGTCGGCCCATCTGGATCGCGTCGAGGCGGCCGTGGCCGTCCACCACAGCGAGGCCGACGACGTGGTGCCCGTGGCCTGGTCGCGGCAACTGTGCGAGGCGCTATCGGCCTTGAGCGCGGCGGGCGAGATTCCCCACCCGCCGGAGTGCCACTTCTACCAGTTGCAGCCCCACACGTTTCGGGGGGATGGGGATGCGCTGTTTATGGAGCGGACGATTGAGTTCTTTGGGAGACATTGAAGACGCTCACGCAAAGGCGCGAAGGGGCAAAGGCGCAAAGAAGAGGGCTTTTCTTAGCGTCCTGGCGTCTTGGCGTTAATCTCTTCCCTTTGCGCCTTCGCTCCTTAGCGCCTTTGCGTGAGCGTTTTCACTCCAGCGCCGCAATCACCACTGCCATATCATCAAACTGCGCCGCCCCGTCCTGATAGGCGGCCAGGTCGTCGAACAGGGCGCGGCAGAAGTCGTCCGGCGACTTGGCAGTGTGGCGCAGCACCAACTCCTTCAGCCGCTCCCCGTCGAACATCGCCCCGGCCGGGTTGACCACGTCGCTCAGCCCGTCGGTGTAGAGCACCAGCCGGTCGCCCGGCCGCAGCGACAGGCGCTCTTCGGTGACGTAGAACGTATCCGCGCCGAACAGCCCCAACGCCATGCCCCGCCCGCCCAGCGTCAGCACCTCCCCGTTGCGGACCAGGAAGGGGCGGTCGTGCCCGGCGCGGGCGTAGGTCAGCCGCCCGGCGACGGGGTCGAGCACGCCGTAGAAGACCGTCACGAACATGTCCTGCTCGCCTAACTCGCGTAGCAATTGGTTGACGGTGCCCAGCACGGCCGCCGGCGAGGCGAATTGGCGCGACTCGGCCAGGATGAGGCTGCGGGCCAGGGCCATGTAGAGCGCCGCCGGCATCCCCTTGTCCGATACGTCGGCGATGACCAGGCCAACGCGGTCGCCGTCGAGGCGAATAACGTCGTAGAAGTCGCCGCCGACGTGGCGGGCGGGGGCGTTGGCCGCGGCGAAGGCCAACCCCGGCACGCGGGGGAAGGTGCGCGGCAACATGCTCTGCTGCACCTGCCGGGCCAACTCCAGCTCGCGCTCCAGCCGCTCCTTCTGGGCGATGCCCTCCTGCGCCTCCTCCAGCGCCTCGACCTTCAGTTGCAACTGCTCTACCAGTCCGGCGCGCTGCATGGCGATGGCAGCGTAGCCGGCCAGCGTTTGTAGTAGGGCCGCCTCGCCGGGGGCGAACTGGTTGCGCCGGGTGGACTGGATGAGCATCAGTCCGGCGGGCAGGCCGTGGGCCACCAGCGGTACGGCCAGCCCGGCGCGCAACGGCGGCGCGTCGGCCGCCACGGGGATGCCCGGCGGCGGGCCGAGGAAGGGCGCGGCTTCGCGCTCCGACAGCCCGTGATAGACGACGTTGCGGGCCAGCCCCAACCCGACCTCGGCCTCGCGCCAGCCCTGGGCGGCCAGCACTTGCGCCCACTCGGTCGAGCGCAGATAGTAGAGCGCGCCGCGGTCGGCTTTACATAACTCCACAGCCACGCGCACGACGCGCGCCCCCAGTTCGCTCAGGTCGTTCCAGGTCAGCAGCGCCTGGCCGATGCCCTCCAGAGAGACGATCTCGCGGGTGCGCTGCTTCAGCAGGTTATTGGCCGTTGTCAGTTGGGCGGTGGCGCGCTCCAGAGCGGCGGTCGTCTCGGCGGCGCGGCGCTCGCCGGCGATGAGCAGGGCTTGGGCGCGGCGCAACTGGTCGGCCTCGAAGTTCAGCGCGTCGCTGAGGGGTAGTTGGCCGCGCTGGGCCAGCATCCAGGCGTAGGCGGCCATCGGCAAGGCGCTGGGCGTCTGCCACAGGTCGCCGGGCGCGGCGCGGAAGAGGTCGAAGACGGCCGCATCCCCCTGGCGGCCCGTCTGGCGGCAGGCGGCGCAGCGGCCGGGGGCAAAGAAGGCCCCGCCGTTGCCGGGCGCGTGCTGGGCGGCCAGAGCGGGGAAGCGGCGGCCGAACGCCTCCAGTTGGGCCAGTTGCTCGGCCGAGACGGTGGCCGGCTGCTTACAGATGGGGCACAGCGCCGGCAGCCGCTGGATGCTGAGCACCCAGCGCAGGGCGGCCAGTTCGTCGTCGGTCGCGCCCATTTCCAGCAGGTAGCGGGCGACGACCGCGCCACAGTAGAGCGTGTCCAGTTGGCTGACGACCAGCCCGCCGGCGCGGGCCACGGCCAGGGCGGCGCTCAGGTTGCCGGCCGTCAGCCGGTCAATGACCAGCAGGCCGGGGCGGGTGGAGTGGCCGCGGATGGCTTCGTCCATCGTCAGCGGCGGCTTGACCAGGATCGTTTCGACGCGCGACTTGAAGCGGCGAGCCAGGTGGAGCACGTCGCGGTCTTCGCCGACGACGACACAGCGGCGGCGCGGGTGGGCCTCCAGCAGTTCGCTGACGAGGACGCGGAAGATGGTGGCCCGGCCGCTGGGCAGGAAGGTCGCCATCGGCCCCGTTGTGGCTTCCAGCGCCGGGCGGCTGTCCAGCCCGGCGACGACGATCAGGCCGGCTGACTCGCCGATTAGCTCCTGGACCAGTCCGTCAATCTCCGGCAGGTGGGCGAAATCGGTGAAGCGGAGCATGGAGGGAGTATACAGTATTCAGGATGCAGTGGGGCAATAGGTCAGTGGGGCAGTAGGTCAGTAGGTCGGTGGGTCAGTCGTTGGTCGTTAGTCGTTGGTCGCGCTCTTATTTTCGTATTTCGTAATCGGTTGGTTTGCACGGTAGGTCAAAGGGAGTATGCTTTGGGGTATCGCGTTCTTTTCCACTGGCCGGTGGGGAGGCGGCGGCGCTGGCCGCTGCGCGACCCGGCCGCCGAGCGCCCCGGTCGCCCACCGCGCCACCATCGCTGCTGAGGGAGCATCACCGTGATCACAAGGAAGTTGCTTCGTCTGATCCCCGTTGCCCTGTTACTTTGTCTGCTGGTGGCCCTGCCGGCCGCCGCGGCGCAGCCGGAGGCGCCACCCCGCGCGCCGTCGGTCTACGACCAGTTGACCAGCCTGCCCCTGCCCGAAGCGCCGCGGCCCGGCGAAGCCACGCTGCCCCCGGCCGGCGACACCGCCGCGCCGCTCGCCGGCGACTACGTTGGCGAATGGAGCCGCTGGGCTATCTCCGGCTATGGCAATGATGACCTGGGCTGGGAGATCTTCGCCGCCGACAGCGGTCTGCACTTGCAGGTGCGGCTGGCCAGCAGTCTGGCGTCGGAGATTCACCCCAAGGCCGACCGCGGCTTCCGGCGCGTCGTCTTCGCCTCCAACCGCGACGGCGACTTCGAGATCTTCTCGATTGATGCCGATGGGAACAACCTGCGCCAGTTGACAGCCAACACGACCGACGACGCCTGGCCGATGTGGTCGCCCAACGGGCAGCGCATCGCCTTCACCGCCTATCGCGACGGCCAGCCGGAAATCTACGTCATGAACGCCGACGGCTCAGCGCAGGAGCGGCTGACCAACAGCCCATCCACCGACGCCATGCCCGACTGGTCGCCCGAAGGGGATCAGATCGTCTTCGCCGGCTACCGCGACGGGGCGCACGGCATCTTCGTCATGGACGCCGACGGCAGCGACCAGCGGCGGGTGACGAGCGCCGTCTATGCCCAGCGGCCGAAGTGGTCGCCCGACGGCAAGCAAATCGCCTTCGACGCCGACGGCGACGGCGACACCTGGCAAGACCTGTTCCTCATGGACGTCAACGGCGGCAACGTGCGGATGATCTACGACGGCCAGAGCCTGAGCGAGATCATGCTCGGCAGTTGGTCGCCCGACAACGACTATCTGGCCTTCACCGACGTGAGCTACATCGAGTACCAGGGCCAGTTCTACTGGACGGAGGCGTGGACGTATCGCCTGTATCTGGAAACCAACTACACCACGCGCCTGATGACCGGCGACACGCTGTGGAACGGCCAGTGGCAGACGACCGACGGCGACCCGCCACAGGTGCGCCTCACCCCGTTGGCGGCGATGACCTCGGCCCGCGGCGTCCTGCTGGATTGGTCGGGCGAGGACGTGGGCGCGGCGGGGATGCTCGACTATCTGGTGCAGGTGCGCGAGCCGTCGGGCCAGTGGCGCACGTTTATGGAGCGGCCCTACAACTGGCCCTTCGCGCTCTATTCCAACGCCGCGCCGGGCACGACCGGGGCCTTTCGCATCCGCGCTCGCGACCAGGCGTTCAACATCAGTCCCGCCTCGGCCGCGGCGCAGACGGAGACGTTCTTCTACAGCGCCCTGCTGGCCGCCCGGGCCACCGACAACCGCGGCGCGCCGCTGCAGGAGGCGCGTTTCGTGCGCCTGCCCGACGGCGGCGATGCGACGACTGGCCGCGATGGGTGGGCGGTGTTGCCCCTGACGCGCTGGGGCTTCCAGAGTGTGGAGCTTTTCCACGAGTACAAGTCGTTGCCAGCCGACAACCGGGTGGCGCGGCCCGGCGCGCGCTATGAGCCGTATCTGCCGGTGGGCAACGTGCTGGCCAACAGCGCGCTCGACGCCGGTCTGGCCGGCTGGACGGCCGCCGGCAGCAACCCGCCCGTGGCCAGCGCCGACGCCTTCCGCGGCGTGGGCAGCGTGCGGCTGGGGTCGGCCTGCGCCGCGCCCTGCCTGGCCCCCGTCGTCTCGTTGGGCCAGCCGGAGTTGACCGTCCACGACGCCGTGGCCGACAACCGGGGCAACGTCCACGTCGTCTGGGAAGGGCGGTTCACCGGGCCGAACGGCCCGGTGCGCGCCACCTACAGTATGCGCGCCGCGGATGGCACGTGGACAGCGGCCGAATCGCTCGATCCCGGCCATGACACCTACCCCGTGGTCATCACCACGGATTTGGCGGGTGGGTTGCACGCCCTGTGGAAGCGCAGCGACAGCGGCGACACGCGGCTGGTTTATCGCTATCGTCCGGCCAATGGGGCGTGGCAGCCGGTCTCGCCCCTACTCAATACGGGCAATCTGGCCGCGCCGAATTATTTAGGCAGCGATAGCCGCGGCAATCTCTTTGCCGTCGGCTGGGAACTGCAAAATGGTTCGGAACCGTATGTGATCGGTAAATTAACCGGCGGGGCCTGGGGCGGGGCTGAGAAGCTCTCCTACCGTCTGAACATTCACGTCAACCCTGTAGCGGCGGACATCGGCCCCGACGATCGACTGACCATTCTAGGCAGCGCTAGTGTGTCCGCCGACGATGCTGAGACGGTTCTACTGACGCGCACGTCCACGGGACAGTGGGGGATGGAGACGGGCCTGCCGTTCGATGTCTACGAATACGTCTACTACTTCGATCTGAGCCGCGACGGCGCGACCTACGTCATTGACGGCAGTTGGGGCGAGCCGACCTACCTCTATCGGCGCGCCCCGGCGGGCGATTGGAGCGAGGCGATGGCATTGCCCATCAACCCCTATATGGTTGACGGCGCGGTGGACGGGGCCGGCCGGCTGCATCTGCTGGGCGGCGATAGCTACGTCACCTGGACGCCGGGCGTCGGCTTCCAGTCGCCCGCGCCCGTGGCCGCTACCTCCGGCCAACTGGTCATTGACGCCTTCGACCTGCCCCACCTCATCGGCCAACCGGCCTACCCGGCCGACAACGAAGTACTCTACATCGGCCCGGCGCTGACGACCGCGGCGGGCAGTAGCACGCTGTGGCAGCAGGTGACGATCCCGGCCAACATGAGCGCGCCGACGCTGGCCTTCATGCAGCGGCGGCACGGCGAGCGGCCAGGCGGCCAGACGGCGCTGCGGGCCACGGTGGACGACGCGGGGGCGCTCACGCCGCTGAACGTGACCAGCGGCGGCCCGGCCTGGTCGCTGGGTTGGGTGGATCTGTCGGCCTGGAAGGGCAAGACGGTCAAGGTCGGCTTCACGCTGACGCAGGCGGCCGGCGAACCGGCGGCGCGGGCCTGGCTGGACGACATCACGCTGTCGCCGGGCCACGCCGACATGGTCTTGGTCGCCACCGCGCCGCGCTCGGTGGGCAAGGGCAAGCCGGCAATGGTGACCATCGAAGTGGGCAATCAGGGTGGCGTGGCCGCCGCCGGGGCCACGCTGCGTGTCGAGCTTGAGGATGAGCTGACCTACATCTCCGCTACCCCGGCGCCGGCGACGGTCAACGGCCATACGCTGACCTGGACGCTGGGCACGCTGCCGGCCTTCTCGACGCCCAGCACCGTCGTGGTCACGGTGCGCGGGCAGACCAACCCCATGGGCCTGACCAGCCCGTACTACATCAACGTTGCCGCCGAAACGACCACGGCCGAGCAACAGTTTGACAACAATGACCGGATCGTGGAGCTGATCATCGCCGAGCAGCAATTCCTGCCGACGATTCGGTAAAGAAGTTTTAACCGCAGATTACACAGATTACGCAGATTTCTTTCTTAAATCTGCGTAATCTGCGTAATCTGCGGATCAGTTTCTTATGTGTGGGCTTCGAGCCGCGCCGCCGCTTCGCGGTCGAGCAGGGCCACGAAGTCGTCATAGAGGGCGCGAGCGCGCTGCGGCGTGCCGTGGATGCAGGTCACGCCCAGGCGGCCGAGTTGCCCCACGCCGCTGAACATATGCAGCACCAGCCCCGTCTGGCACGTCTGGTCGAACGTCAGGCGGTGGAGACTGATCAGGTCGAGCAGGTCATCGGCGGTGAAGATGCGATAGGCCGGCGATTCGACGTGGTCGCTGGCCACGTAGAAGCGCCGTTCGCCGCTCTCGGTGGTGAATTCGCCCGTGTCGGGGTCGTAGATGCCGTCGGTCAGGTATTGCAGCGTCAGAAACGGGTGGGTCGTGCCCCCTTTGCGCAGATTGACCTCGATGGCGTATGGCTCCCAATCGCCGGCGTCGTTCTTGACCGTCAGGAAGTCGAGGGCAAAACGGCCGACAACCCCCTCGCGCACAAAGCGGTCGCCGATCTTGGCCGCCTCGCGGGTGATGAGGCGGCTGTAGGCCGGGTCGGCGGGGAAGATGGCCCCCAGGTAGCTCTGGCCGCTGGGGCCGCCGAGCATCTGGTCGTGGGTCGAGAGGATCTCGACCTTGCCCAGGGGCGAGACGCGCATCTGGACGCTGGGGCTTTCCTTCACTTCGCCTTCGATCATCTCCTCGACGATGGCCCCCTGGTGGGCGACGCCTGCCAGGTAGTGCTCATAGCGCAGATCGGGCAACTCGAAGCGCATGGCCCGCAGCGCGGCGACAATGGCCTCGGCCTCGGCCGCATCGCCCGGCGGCGGCAGCCCGCGCAGGTCAACGACGGCGTTGCCCATGCCCGACACGCCCTGGTTGTGCTTGGTGATTACCCGGCGCAACGTGGGCTTGGCGGCGCGCATGTCGCCGATGGCCCGCACGAAGCCGGCCTCGTCGCTGATCTCCTCCACGCCCAGCGGGTGGGGCAGCCCTTCTTCGGCGAAGAGGCGGCGCGCGCCGCTCTTGCCGCCCAGGGCGAAGTAGCGCGGGTCGGCGGCGTACATGGGGATGTTCAGTTGCAGGGCCAGCTCGCGCTCGGCGTCGGTCGTCAGAAAGGGGACGAGGTGGGCGCGGTCGGGGTCGGGGATCAGCGCGCGGACGCGGCCGACGAACCACGGCCGCTCCAGCACCTTGTGGACCAACGCCTTGTCAGATCCATCCTGGGGGGCGACGAGGTGCAGCCGCTTGCGGGCGTGGCTGATGGTCACGTCGGGCAGTTGGTGCAGGTAGTAGTCAATGACCAGCGGATCGACCTTGCCGGAGGTGATGTAGATCATGTGCAGATTGGGCTGGCGCAGCAGGAAGGTCATGAAGAGGAACCGCTCTTCGTAGATTTGGTGCATCGCGCCGGGAATCTCGATCTCGCCCGACAGCGAGGGCAGAACGACGAGGGTGTTGCGCTCCTGCACGTCACCGCCGGGGTCGGTGCGGCCGATGAGCCGCCAGAGGGGCACAAGCTTGCGCTGGAGTTCGTCGAAGTGGGCGGCGCGGTCGGGGGTTAGTTCCATGGGTCTCCTGGTAGTGGTCAGTGGTCAGTAGGTCAGTGGTCAGTAGGTCAGTAGGTCCGTGTGTCAGGCCCTTCGATGACGATAGCCAGGAGGCCGACCGGCCCGGCGCGGGTTTCGTGCGGCTCGCCGGCGCGCCAGAAGGCAGCCATGCCGGCGACGATGGCCTGACCTGCCCCATCCTCGCCGCTGACCTCGCCGCTGCCGGCGATGATGATGAAAAGCTGGTCGTCTGTGGCCGGGTGGCGGCCGAGATACCCGCCCGACTCCAGCGCGATGCACACGACGGTCGTTGCCCCATCATCGCGCGCCAGCAGCGCCCCGGCCGCGCCCTGGCTGCCGTGGCGGGTGATGGCGCGGCGGGCTTCCGGCGGCAGTCGCAGCAGTCTCATGGCGCGACTCCCGGCGCGGTCGGCGGGCGGTCGAGTGTGGCGCGGATAAATGGACTGCGGGCCAGCGTGTCGGCCAGCCGGGCAAAACCGGCCTCTTCGTCCGGCGGGCCGAAGAGGCCCGGTTGCCAGTCGTCGCCGTCGGCGGTGGGATTGGGCCGACCGACCCGGCGTGTGGCCAGGTTATAGACGCCGTAGACGGCATCCAGCGTGTCGCTCATCCGGCTGTGAAAGGCGCGCCGCAGCACGGCCGCCTCCAGCGCGGCGTGAAGCGTGCCGGTCAGATCGACCAGGGCGGCGCGATAGCCGGGCCGGTCGGCCACGTCATCGCCCGCGGCCCGCCGCAGCGCCTCGGCCGCGCCGCGCACCGGGGCCATGAGCGGCGAGACGACGGCTTGCAGCGGCAGGTTGGCGGCCACGCCCAGGTAGGTGGCGGGGGACAGATAGGCGTCAACGGCCGCGCCGACCGCGCCGCAGCCGGTGTGGCCCAGCACGCACAGTAGCCGCACCGTGCCCAGCCGCTCGACGGCGAAGTTGAGGCTGCCCAGTGCTGTCTCGCCCAGAGCGTTGCCGGCGACGCGCACGACGAACAGATTGTTGGCCGGCTGACCGAAGATGAGTTCCACCGGCGCGCGGGCGTCGGCGCAGCCCAGGAAGGCGGCGAACGGCTGCTGGAGCGGGGCGATACCGGGCAGGCCGAGCGCCAAATCTTCCACGGGGATGTGAATGATCGCCGGCGCGCCATCGCCGGTTTCGGCCAGCAGTTGGGTGAAGGCGCGGTTGCCCTCCATCAGGGCGGCGATGGCTGCGGCCGGCGTGTCGGGGCGCTGGGGCGGCGCTGTATTGGGCAAAGTTGGGTCGAGCATCATAGCATTTCCTTCCGGCCAGCGGATAGTGGGCGCATGTTATCAGGCTAGGAGAAGAATGGCACGCTGATGACGCGGATTGCTGGCAGAGACTCCTGGCAGCGTTCATCAGCGCTACATCAGCGGCATCAGCGTGCCGTTCTTCGGGGACTTTGTTATCATCCGACCCTTCATGCACACGACAGACAGCCTCACAACGGCGCGCGGCCGCCTCTTGGCCGGCCTGGCGCCGTGGCGGGCCGGCGTGGCCCCGCTCATGTCCCTGGCCCACCTCATTCTGGAGGCGAGCTTCAACTTCCTGCCCGTCACCTACGTCCTGCTCATCCCCAAGCTCAGCCTCACCTACGGCCAGATCGGCACGATGGTGCTGCTGATGACCTTCGCCGGCTCGCTGACGCAGCCGCTCTTCGGCTGGCTGAGCGACCGGGGCGACCCGCGGCTGATCGTCGTCGCCAGCGTCGTCTGGGGCGGCGGGCTGATGGGGCTAGTGGGCTTCATGCCATCTTACGGCTGGCTGGTAGCGCTGGTTGTGCTGGCCGCCATCGGCTCGGCCGCCTTCCATCCCCCGGCGGCGGCGCTGGCGGCGCGGACGGAGGCGGCCAACCGCGGGCGGGCGATGTCGCTCTTCTCCGTCGGCGGCAATCTGGGCGCGGCGGTCAGTCCCCTGCTGGTCGGGCTGGCGCTCAGTGTCGGCGGACTGGGGGCCACGGCCGTGCTCATGCCGCTGTCGCTGCTGACCGGGCTGCTGCTGGCGCGGCGGCTGCGCGGCGTGGCCGTGCCGCGGGCGCGGGCCGCGGCCGAAGACCGGGTCGGCGCGCCGGTCGGTTCGGCGGTGGCGCTGGCAACGATCATCGTCGTCACCGGCGCGCGCAGCTACTTCCAGCAGGGGCTGATGACCTATCTGCCGGAGTGGCTGCGCGGCAACGGCCAATCGCTGGCGCTGGCCGGGGCGGCGCTGACGCTGTTCATGGTCGCCGTCAGCATCGGCAGCCTCTTCGGCGGGGCGCTGTCCGACCGGTTCGGCCGCTTGCCGGTCATCGCCGTCAGCCTGGTGGTGATGACCGCCGGCCACTGGCTGCTCATGCGCACGGTGGGCGCGCCGCAGATGGCCGCTGTGCTGCTGGTGGGACTGATGATCGGCGCGTCGTTCCCGGTGACCATCGTCCTGGCCCAGGAGGCCTGGCCGGGCAGCGTCGGCCTGGCCTCGGCGCTGGCGATGGGCATCGGCTGGCTGCCGGCCGGGCTGGGGGCGTGGGTCGTCGGTCGCATCGCCGACGGCAGCAGCCTGACCGCCGGTCTGCACAGCCTGGCCTTCGCGCCGCTGGTGGGGCTGGCGGCGGCGGCGCTGTACGTGGTTGTGGTGCGGAAGAGGGACACGGAGTAACACGGAGAAGAAGCAGAGAGGAACGCTGAGAGACGCGGAGGAGCGCAGAGAGACGCGGAGATAATCGTATTCTCTGCGTCTCTCTGCGCTTCTCCGCGTTTCTCAGCGTCCCTCTTACTCTTCCTCGATTAGCTCGCTCCCAGTCCAGCGGTAGGCCCGCCGGTCAGGGAAGGCGGCGCGCAACCGGGCGTTCTCGGCCGCCCCCAGGTCGCGGGCGTAGACGATCGGCCCGTCGAGCCAGGGCGTGTTGCCGCTGAAGAACGCGCCATACTCCCACCAATTGGCCGCGCCGGCGGCCACGAAGACCAGCGCCGGGGTTTGCATAGCTTCCGCCACCGCCCGCCGCCCTTCGCCGCTGACGAAGTTAAAGCCGCGATACTCCTCAACGCGGCCGGGCAGAGTGACGAGGTTATAACCGACCAACAAGATCAGCACCCCACCTGCCACGCGCCACCCGTCACGCGCCCCCAGCGCCGCCACGCCGCGCGCCGTCAGGATGACCAGCGCCGGCAGCGCGGCGTAGAAGTAACGCGGCCCATAGGCGATGCCATTCGCCCAGTAGGCCACGTAGCCGCCGCCCACGGCCAGCACGACGAGCAACAGCAGCCAGTCGCCCGCCGCCGACCGCCGCAACAGGAAGGCCAGCCAGACGAAGGCCAGCGTTAGCGCCGGCGGCCAGCCGAACAGATCGCGTTGCAGGGCGTCGAGGTTGCGGCCGAGGTTATAGAGGCCGCGGGCAGGCGAATGGCCACGTGGCGGCTGCGCGGGGTCGGTCTGCCAGGTGACGGCCGGCCCGTCCTCCGTCATGCTCATGCTAAAGGTATTCTGCGCCTCGCCAATGCCCGGCCCGAAGCCGACGCGGTCGTAGGGCCAGTAGAGCAGGCGCGGGTCGGCGCGGGCGTCGCCGGTCACTGTAGCTTGGTAGAGGGGCAAGAGGAGAAGGAGCGGTAATGCGGCCAGCAAGACTATCCCGACCTGTGCGACGCACCTTCGGCGTTGCGTCGCGCGTTCTGCGGCCAACCAAGAAGGGGCAACGCTACCCCGTGCGTCGCACCTTCTGGGGTGCGTCGCGCGTTCTGCGGCCGGCCAAGAAGGTGCAACGCA
>WBZP01001185.1_pt1 | contig 33018 bp, 28 predicted proteins | sample 5204301 | NCBI WGS metagenome assembly WBZP01 (sample SAMN12412401, study PRJNA552823) | activated sludge metagenome | isolation source: activated sludge from nitrification reactor of wastewater treatment plant... | place: USA: Pennsylvania | collected 2017 | reverse complement strand
CGGCCGTTCGGCCATCGCCGCGATGCCGTGTGAGGATGGGGAGGCCGCCGCCCCGGGCGGCCCGGAACGGGGGTTCCCCATGCGCCGCACGACCATCGCCGTCACCGCCGGAGCGCTGCTGCTCCTCACCGGCTGCGCGAACGTGTCCTCCGGCACCATCGAGCGCGGCGACGCCCGCTCCGCCGTGCTCTCCGCCGCCACGGCGACTCAGCAGGCCGGCACCGCCCGGCTCTCGCTCGACGTGCGCAGCCTCGGGAAGGACCCGGCGGGTCTCTCGCTCGACGGCCGGCTCGCCCTCGACGGCTCGAAGGCCGACCTGACCGCCTCGCTCCCCTCGGGCACCCTGGGCGGCACGGAGGCGTCGGTCCACGAGATCGTCGTCGACGGCACGGCCTACCTGCAGGTGCAGGGCATCGAGCTGCTCCCCGCGGTGTGGGTGAAGGCCGACCTCGGCAAGGACGGTGCGGGCAGCGCCGACAACCCGCTGGCGCGCCTGGCGACCTCGGGTGGCGTCGACGACCTGCTCGCCGCGCTGCGCGAGGTCGGCACCGTGGAGAAGGTCGCCCGCCAGGAGGTCGGCGGCGTGCAGACCACGAAGTACCGCGCGACCCTCGACGCCTCGTCCTTCCTCAAGGACCTCCCGGCCGTGGGCGGCCTGGACCTCGGCGGCATCGCCGCAGCGGCGAAGGCGCCGGTCGACCTGTGGGTCGACGACCAGGGTCGCCTGGTCCGGGTCGAGGCGACCGTCGGGAGCGGCGACGCCGGCGTCCGGCTCACCCTCGGCCTCGCCGACTTCGGCGCGCCGCTCGACGTGAAGGCCCCCTCGGCATCGCTCGACCTCGCGGGCCTCATGGACGGCCTCGGCGGCCTGGTCGACGGCCTCGGCGGCTGAGGCTCGGCCCGCAGCGCACCGCTCTGACCAGGGCCGATGCTCCGGTCGAGGGGATCCCCTGCTACGCCGCCGGAGGCTGGGCTACCGTGGCAGACGTGTCTTCCCCCACCGCCGGCGAGCGCGTCGAGCGCGCCGATGACGTCGACCTGCGCGAGGCGTCGGCGGCGGTCGCCGTGCCCTCGCACCCGGGCTCGGTGAGCCACGAGGTCACGCTCGTCGACGGCCGGTTCATGCACGCCGAGTGCTCCTGCGGGTGGCGCAGCGCCGGTCGGCGCAACCGGGCCACCGTGCGCGCCGAGGCGCGCGACCACGCGCTGCTGCACGCTGGCACCGACCTCTAGCGCACGCTCAGCCGAGCACGGTCAGCCGAGCTCGACCTTCTGGCCCTTGCCGACCACGATGATGCCGCCGTCGCTGACGGTGTAGCGCTCGCGGTCGACCGCGAGGTCGACGCCGATCTGGGCGCCGTCGGGCACCTGCACGTTCTTGTCGAGGATGGCCCGGCGTACGACGGCACCGCGGCCGATCTTCACGCCCGGCATGATCACCGAGCCTTCGACGTAGGCACCCTCACGGATGTTCACGTCGTAGCTCAGCACCGAGTTGCGCACGTGCGCGCCGGCGATGATCGAGCCCGCGCCCACCATCGACTCGTGGGAGTTGCCGCCCTCGACGAACTTCGCGGGGGGCAGCGGCGGCAGGTGCGACAGGATCGGCCACTGCCGGTTGTAGAGGTTGAAGATCGGGTGCACGGACACGAGGTCCATGTGGGCGTCGTGGTAGGCGTCGAGCGTCCCGACGTCGCGCCAGTAGCCGAGGTCGCGCTCGGTCGTGCCGGGCACCTCGTTGTCAGCGAAGTCGTAGACCTGCGCGATGCCCTGCGCGGTCATCATCGGGATGATGTTGCCGCCCATGTCGTGCACGGAGCCGTCGTCGCCGGCGTCGATGCGCAGCGCCTCGACGAGCACGTCGGTCGTGAAGACGTAGTTGCCCATCGACGCGTAGACGTGGTCGGGATCGCCCGGGATGGTCGGCGGGTCGGACGGCTTCTCCACGAACCGCTCGATCGTGCGGCCGTCGGGGCCGGTCTCGATGACGCCGAACTGGTTGGCCTGCTCCTTGGGCACCCGGATGCCCGCGACCGTGACGCCCGCCCCGGACTCGATGTGCTGGCGGACCATCTGCTCGGGGTCCATGCGATAGACGTGGTCGGCGCCGAAGACGACGACATAGGTCGGGCTCTCGTCGTAGACGAGGTTGAGGCTCTGGAAGATCGCGTCGGCGCTGCCGGTGTACCAGCGCGGGCCGAGGCGCTGCTGGGCAGGGACCGGGGTGATGTAGTTCCCGAGGAGCGTCGACATCCGCCAGGTGGTGGTGATGTGGCGGTCCAGCGAGTGGCTCTTGTACTGGGTGAGGACGCAGATCCGCAGGTAGCCGGCGTTGACCAGGTTCGAGAGGACGAAGTCGACCAGGCGGTAGGCCCCGCCGAACGGGACGGCGGGCTTGGCGCGGTCCGCGGTCAGGGGCATGAGGCGCTTGCCCTCGCCTCCGGCGAGGACGATCCCGAGCACGTCGCGGTTGGCCACGCCCTCACACTACCCAGACCTCTACGCTGACGTACGTGTTGCGTGTAGGGATCCTCACCCGGGAATGGCCGCCGGACATCTATGGCGGGGCAGGCGTCCATGTCGACGAGCTCGTCCGCGAGCTCCGGCCGTTGGCCGACGTCCGCGTGCACGCCTTCGGGCCGACCCGCGACGGCGCCCGGGGGCACCAGGTGCCCGCGGACTTCGCCAAGGCGCCCTCGGTGCTGCAGATCCTCGCGGTCGACCTCGACATGGTCCGCACGCTCGACCACCTCGACGTCGTCCACTCGCACACGTGGTACGCCAACCACGCCGGGCACGTCGCCGGCGAGCTCTACGGCGTCCCGCACGTGATCACCGCGCACTCGCTCGAGCCGCGGCGCCCGTGGAAGGCCGAGCAGCTCGGGGGCGGCTACCGCGTCTCCTCGTGGATCGAGTCGTCGGCGTACCGCGAGGCGGCGGCGATCATCGCGGTGTCCGACGGCATGCGCCGCGACGTCCTCGACTGCTACCCCTTCGTCGACCCCGACCGCGTGCACGTCGTGCGCAACGGAATCGACCCGCACCGCTGGCACCCGGTCGAGAACGCCGACCGCCTCGCGGAGTACGGCGTCGACCCGGACAAGCCGTTCGTCGTGTTCGTCGGCCGGATCACGCGGCAGAAGGGCATCCGCCACCTGCTCGCGGCCGCGCGGGACATCGACCCGTCCGTGACGCTCGTGTTCTGCGCGTCGTCGCCGGACGAGGAGGCGATCGGCACCGAGACCGCGAAGGCGGTCGCGGAGCTCGAGCGGATCCGTCCCGTCGTCTGGATCAAGGAGCACGCGCCGCGACCCGTCGTGATGCAGCTCTACAGCCACGCGCTCGCGTTCCTCTGCCCGTCGGTCTACGAGCCGCTCGGCATCGTGAACCTCGAGGCGATGGCGTGCGGCACGGCGGTCGTGGCCTCCGACGTCGGCGGGATCCCGGAGGTCGTGTCGGAGGGCGAGACCGGTCTGCTCGTGCACTACGACGCCGACGACACCGCGACGTTCGAGAAGGAGTTCGCCGCCGCGGTCAACGGTCTCGTCGCCGAGCCGGCGCGCGCCGAGGCGATGGGGATCGCCGGTCGCGAGCGCGCGGTGGCGCACTTCGGGTGGGACGTGGTGGCGTCGAAGACGGTCGACGTCTACCGGGCCGCGGGGGCAGTGGCGGGCACGACCACGACGTGACGACGCTCGAAGGCCCCGTCGGCGTCCAGCAGCTCGACCGCCGACCGCTGATCGGCTACGCCTTCTACCTCACCGCCGCGACGCTGTGGTCGCTCAACGGCGTGGTCGCCAAGATCATCCTCGAGCACGGGATCCCGTGGTACCGGCTCTCGGAGATCCGGGTGACGCTCGCCGCGATCGTGCTGCTGGTGTGGGTGGCGCTGCGCAACCGCTCTGCGCTCCGGTTGCAGCGCAGCGAGATCCTTCCGCTGCTCGGCTACGGCATCCTCGGGATCGCGGCGACGCAGACCCTCTACCTCGTGGCCCTGCAGCGGATGCCCATCAGCATCGCCCTGCTCATCGAGTTCACGGCGCCGATCATGGTGGCGCTGTACGTGAAGTTCGTGCGCAAGCAGCCGGTGAGCAATGGCGTCTTCGCCGCCCTGGCGCTGGCGATGGTGGGCCTCGCGATGGTGGCGCAGGTGTGGTCCGGGCTCACCCTCGACGGCTGGGGACTGCTCGCGGGCGCGCTCGCCGCGATCGCGCTCGCCTACTACTTCCTGCAGGGCGAGAAGCTCGTCGCGCACCGCGACCCGGTGTCGCTGGTGATGTTCGGTTTCATGGCCGCGGCGCTCTTCTGGATCTTCGTCGCTCCGTGGTGGTCGTTCCCGTGGGAGACGCTGAGCTTCACGGCTCAGTTCGCAGGGGTCGGTCCGGAGCTCCCGTCGTGGCTCTACGTCGGCTACCTGATCATCTTCGGCACGGTCGTGCCGTTCGCCCTGGCCATGGCCTCGATGCGCCACATCAGCGCCTCGCAGGCGTCGGCGGTCGGCATGAGCGAGCCGGTGATCGCCGGCGTCATCGCGTGGGTCGTGCTCGGCGAGATCCTCGCGCCGGTGCAGATCATCGGCGGTGCCGTCGTGCTGCTCGGCATCGTGCTGGCCGAGAGATCGCGCTGACGCCTCCGGTCGCGGGCTAGGTGGCCGCAGGCTCCAGCGCCGCGGCGTCGGGCATGCCGACCAGGAGCAGGTGCGGTCCCCCGTCGACCGGGCGCAGGATCCCCTGCGCGTACTCCGGAAGGACGTCAGGGAGCCCGTCGGGCTCGGGCACGAGGTCCTCGGCCGGGCGCACCGCCACGACGCGGTCGACCACGAGGCCGACGTGGTGGCGGTAGAGCGGGAGCAGCACCTCGCCCGGGAGGTCGGGGTCCGCGCGCAGGTCCACCACCGGGATGGCGCGACCGCGCACGTCGACCAGCGCCACCCCGCGCCCGTAGCGCGGCCGCTGGGCCGAGGCGAGCAGCTCGAGGTGGTCGGGGCGCAGGACCGAACCGACCTCCTCGACGGGTACGGCGTACGACGAGGGGCCGACGGCGAACACGACGTAGCCGTCCGGGGTGGGACGGCGCGCGGGCGCGTCGACGGGGACGATCGTCTCGAGCTCGGCAGGCGCGGGGGCCGCGTGGAAGGACGTGCCCCGGGGCGACGCGGACGGCTCGAGCGCGACCACCGACGAGCCGGTCACCGGTGCGGCGCTCGCGGGGACCGCCGCCGCAGGGGCGTCCGGCGCAGGGGCGTCCGTCGCGGAGGCGGCGGTCGCCGACGCCGGGGCGAACGGCGAGGTCATGATGCGGTGCCTGAGGCCCGCAGGTCGTTCTCGGCGGCGAGGCGCTGGCACAGCGCGACCAGCTCGCCGACGTCGCAGCCGTCGAGCAGGTCGTCGAGATCCTGCGGCGAGGACTCGGGGAGCGTCTGCGCGGCAGCGCGGTACTCGCGCGCGGCGGCGGCGTGCTCGCCGCAGCGGGCCAGCGCACCGGCGAGCAGGAAGCGGGCGTGACCGTTGGTCGGCGCGAGGTAGACCGCCTTGCGCAGGGCGACGAGCGAGCCCTCGTCGTCGCCGACCGTCGCCCGGGCGCGGCCCTCGACGAGGTAGGCGTCGAGCTCGAACGGGCTGGCGTGCGCAGCGGCTGCGGCGAGGCGGGCCGCCTCGGCGTAGCGCGTCTGCTCGAGCGCCTCGCGTGCCAGGCGCAGCAGGTCGTTGGCGTGGTCGGGGTCCGGCACGGAGTCGACGGGGAGACGCGGCTTCGGGTGCGCATCGGGGTACTGGCCGCCGACGTCCGGCGCACGTCGTACGACGCGGCGCGGCGGCTCGGGCGCGACCGGCGGCGGCTCGGGCAGCGGCTCGAGCCCGGCGGCGACGTCCTTGCGGTAGGCGAAGGCGTCCCCGAGCGTCACGAGCGTGAACGCGTCGGTGACCTGCCACAGCGTCTCGGCGTGCCCGACCAGCAGGTAGCCGCCGGCGGCGAGGACGCCGTGGAAGCGACCGACCAGGTCGCGCATCGTGTCGCGGGCGAAGTAGATCGTGACGTTGCGGCACACGACGAGATCGACCTCGCCGGGCTCGAACGGTGGCGCGTCGGCGACGAGGTTGTGCAGGCGCACCTCGACGAGGTCGCGGATCTCCGGGACGACGACGTAGCTGCCGTCCTTCTGCTTCGCGAACCACGAGCGCAGGCGCGCGTCGTCGACGAGCGTCAACGAGCGGCCCCGGTAGCGGCCGCGGCGCGCGGAGGCGACGGCCTGCGACGAGAGGTCGGTGGCGATCACGCGGATCTCGGGAGCCTGCGGCAGGGTCGCCGCGACCTCGCGGGCGATGATCGCGAGCGAGTACGCCTCCTCGCCGGTCGAGCAGCCCGCGCTCCAGATCGTCAGCGGGCGCCCGCGCGCGACCGCGCGACGCAGCAGCTCGGGCATCAGCCGGCGCTCGAGCGCCGCCATCTGCGGCGGGTTCCGGAAGAAGTGGGTCTCGGGGATGGTGACGGCGTCGAGCAGGATCTGCCGCTCGTCCTCGCCGCCGGGGCTGCTGATCTGCGCCAGGTAGGCGCCGAGGTCGGCAGCACCGGTCGCGGCAAGCCGCTCGGTGATGATGCTCGACAGGCCGCGGCGACGGCTCTGGTCGAAGACGAGCCCAGCCTGCTGGGCGAGGAAGCCCGCGAGGGCGGCGTGCTCGGCGTCGGTGAGCTCGTGGGTGCCGGTCGCGACGGTGCTCATGTCACACCGCCTCTGCGACACCGAGGCGGGCGACCGCCGCGGCGATGGCCGGGGCGATACGCGGCAGCGGCAGCTCGAGGTCGGCGGCGTCGAGCGCCACCGCGGCCGCGGGCATCCCCCACACCGCGCTGGTGAGCTCGTCCTGGGCGATCGTGAAGGCGCCGACCCGGCGCAGCGCGAGCAGCCCCGCGGCGCCGTCCCGACCCATGCCGGTGAGCAGGACGCCGACGACGCGCTCGCGGCACGCGGCCGCGGCGCTGCGGAACGTGCGGTCGATCTCGGGGATGTGGAACTGGCCCTCGCGCGGCGCCTCGATCGACATCCGGCAGCCCGGGTCGATCACGAGGTTGCCGTCGCTGGGCGCGAGGACCACGTGCCCCGGGCGCAGCCGGTCGCCGTGCAGCGCGACCGAGACCGGCAGCGGCGAGATGTCGCCGAGCCACTGCGCGAGACCCTCCACGAACCCCTCGGCCATGTGCTGGACGACGACGACCGATGCGGGCAGGTCCGGGGGCAGCTGGCCGAGGAGCGCGGCGAGCGCGGGCGGTCCCCCGGTGGAGGCGCCGATGACGACGAGCGGCGGACGGCGACGGCCCTCGGCGGTCGTGGGCGGCGTGGTCGCGGGTGCGGAGGGATCCGCGGCGTACCCGCGCTCGCGCAGCCGCCCGCGCGGGTGGGTGATCACACGGACGCGGCTCGCGACCGAGATGTGGCGGGCGAGGGTGCGCGCGTAGGTGCCGCTCCCCTGCGCCTCGGTGCCGACCGGGACGACGTCGACGGCACCCGCCGCCAGCGCGAGGTCGGCGTCCTCGGATGCGGCGCCGGTGAGCACGATCGGGGCCGGGCAGCGCGCCATGACGCGCTCGACGAGCTCGAGCCCGCCGGCGGCCAGCGCCAGGTCGAGCAGGACGACGTCGGGCGTGTGCTCGCAGATGGCGACGACCGCGTCGTCGACCGTCCGGGCGGTGCCCAGGACGAGCACCCCGGTGGAGGCGAGCAGCTGGTCCAGGCGCGAGAGCCGCACCTGCGTGCCGGCCACGACGACGACCGAGACGGGGCGCGCGGGATCGAGCGCCAGGCGCTCGTCGGCGTACGACGACCTCACCTCGAGCCTCCCCACCCCGGTGGGGGCCGCCCCCAGGTGGGCTGCCCCTCCCAGGGAACGTCGTCCTGGCCGGGGCGAACTTGAGGTCGCGGAGGTCACCGGTTCGGAGCAATCCCCGCCCGGATCCGGCCGTCTGCGACCGTCCCGGCAGCCGGTGCAAGGCCCGGATCGGCGGGGCGGTGGCGAGGTCCGCAGATCCCCTGACCCCACCGAGATCTGCCCACCTACTGGCCCTTTCCGGGGCCAGAACGGCACGGGAAAGGGCCAGTAGGTGGGCAGATCCTGGCGGTGGGTGCGTCAGCCGGTGGGTGCGTCAGGCGGAGGGGGTGGCGGCGGTGAGCGCGAAGGTGGCGGGCTTGCTGGTGACGCCGCCGTTGCGACCGGTGAGCTTGTAGCTGCCGGCCTGGGCCTCGGGCTGGTCGGCAGGGCAACCCTTCTTCGACAGCTTGCCGAGCCAGGTGACGGTGACCGAGTACGACTGACCGGGCTGGATCGTCTGGACCTGCGCGGCGCCGCCGGGGTTGCAGTCGTCGGACGACCACACCCGCGTGCTGCCGGAGGTGATGACGAGCTCGTTCTGGCCGGCGCCGATGTCGCGGCGGCAGGGCTTGCTCGACGTGTTCTGGATCCGCATCCGCAGGCGCGGGGTGGAGCCGACCGGGTACGACGCGGCGTCGGTCGACGCCGTCACCGCGATGACGTCGTCGGCGCAGAGCGGGACCGCGGTGGTCGAGGGGCTCGCGGAGCCCGACGGCGAGGTCGACGGCTTGGCCGACGTCGCGCTCGAGGACGGGCTCGTCGTCGTCGACGGGGTGGTGGACCCGCTCGAGGTGGGCGACGCCGACGGAGACCCCGCAGCATCCGACGAGCCGCCGGAGCCGAACGCCTTCTGGGCGACCCAGCGCACGCCGAGGAGCAGCGCGACGACGACGAGCAGCGCCAGCAGTCGACGGACCCAGTAGACGCCCGGAGGCAGGGGTCCGCGCGGGTGCATGAGCGTGCTCACGCGCCGCACGCTACCGGGCCGGAGGTGGCGCAGTCCGTCGGGTGCGAGGATGCGCGACGAGATGCCCGAGTCGCCGCTGCACGCCCCGCTGCTGTCCTGGTACGCCGCGGCGGCGCGCGACCTCCCCTGGCGGGCCGCCGACCGCGACCCGTGGGGCGTGCTGGTCAGCGAGGTGATGCTCCAGCAGACCCCCGTCGAGCGGGTCGTCCCGGCCTGGGAGGCCTGGCTGCGCCGCTGGCCGGCTCCCGCGGACCTGGCCCGCGATCCCGCGGGCGAGGCGGTGCGGATGTGGGGGCGGCTGGGCTACCCGCGGCGCGCGCTGCGCCTGCACGCGGCAGCGGTGGCGTGCGTCGAGCGCTTCGAGGGCCGGGTGCCCGCGACGTACGACGAGCTCCGCTCGCTGCCCGGCGTCGGCGACTACACGGCCGCCGCGGTGCTCGCCTTCGCCTACGGCCGGCGCGCGGTGGTGCTCGACACCAACGTCCGGCGGGTCCTGGCCCGCCTGCTCGACGGCGCCGAGCACCCGCGGCCGTCGGTCACGGCCGCCGAGCGCGCCCTCGCGGCCTCCGTCCTGCCCGACGACGACGCGACCGCGGCCGACTGGTCGATCGCCCTCATGGAGCTCGGTGCCCTGGTGTGCACGTCGTCGTCGCCCCGGTGCGGGAGCTGCCCGGTGGCCGGCTCCTGCGCGTGGCTGGCGGCCGGGCGGCCGGCGTACGACGGACCCGCGCGGCCGGTGCAGCGCTTCGCCGGCACCGACCGGCAGGTGCGCGGGCTGCTCCTGGCCGTGCTGCGCGAGGCGCACGCGCCGGTCGACCGCGCGGCGCTCGACGCCGTGTGGGACGAACCCGTGCAGCGCGAGCGTGCCCTCGACGGGCTCGTCGCCGACGGCCTGGTCGACCCGCTCCCCGACGGCCGCTACGCCCTGCCCTCCTGAAGCCCGGCGGCGCCGGGTCCGGCCTGCCTACGCTGACGTCTCCTCGTCACCGACGTCCCGGGAGCCCCGTTGTCCGCCGCCGCCCTGCCCGTGATCGTCACCGGCGCCTCCTCCGGAATCGGCCTCGAGACCGCCGTCGGCCTCGCCCGCGAGGGCCACCGCGTGGTGGCCACCGTGCGCGACCTCGGCCGCACCCAGCCGCTCGACGACGCCGCCGCAGCCGCCGGCGTCGAGCTCGACGTGCGGCGTCTCGACGTCACCGACGAGGCCTCGGTGGCCGAGCTCGTCGACGGCGTGGCGGCGGCGTACGGGGGCCTGCACGGGCTGGTCAACAACGCCGGCGCCGCGCACCTCGGCACGGTCGAGCTCGACACGATGGAGGCGATCCGGGCGGCGTTCGAGGTGAACTTCTTCGGCGTCGTCGCGATGACGCGGGCAGCCATGCCGCACCTGCGCGCGAGCAGCGGGGTCCTCGTCACCATCTCGAGCGTCGGCGGCATCGTCGGGCAGCCGTTCAACGAGGCCTACTGCGGCGCGAAGTTCGCGGTCGAGGGGTTCATGGAGGGCCTCGCCCCGGTCGCCGCCAGCGTCGGCGTGCGCGTGGTCGTCGTCGAGCCGGGCGCCGTCGCGAGCTCGTTCGTCGCCAACGCCGGCGTCGACCCGCAGGCGATGATCGCCGCCGCAGGTCCCTACGGCCCGGCCGCTGCGGGCTACCTCGCGCGCACCGCCGGCGCGTTCGCGAACGCCCAGAGCCCGGTCGACGCCGCGGCGGTGATCGTGTCGGCGGTCGTCGACCCGGCCACGCCGTTCCGCGTGCAGACCTCGGCGGTCGCCGCCGGCTTCGTCGGCGTCAAGCTCGCCGATCTCGACGGCTCCGCGGTCCAGGCCCTGACCTCGTCCTGGGTCGCGGCACCGACCGCCTGATCGGCTGCGGCTCAGCGCTTGCCGTAGGTCCAGGCGCTGTAGGTGAGCAGCGTCGTCGCGGACGCCGGTACGGCCGCACGGAACCGGTAGAGGCCCACCGACACGAGCTTGCCCGCACCGCGGAAGGCGCCGTCGTCGGTCACCCACGACATCGGGGTGTTGTACGAGCGCCAGACGCCGTCGGCACCGCGGCGCTGCACCTGCACGATCACCCGCGCGTCGTCGCGCGCCTCGAACGGCCACCCGCCGCCGGTGAGGTACCAGGTCGTCCCGAGCGCGCACGGGGTCGCGACCGTGGTGCCGCAGGAGCGCCATCCGCCGTAGGCGCCCGACAGCCGCGACTCGAGCCAGCCGCGCACCTTCGCCGGAGGTGTCGACGTCAGCCGGGCCAGCGTGGCCGACCAGGTGGCCGGCGGCTGCGCGCCCTCGTTGAGCGTCGTCGCCGAGCGACCGGCGAAGGTGAGCGCGCCGTCCGAGCCGGCGGCGACGCCGCTCCAGGAGGTCTGCACCGCGCCGGTGGCCAGCAGCGAGCGGACGCCGCCGGTCCCCCACGTGCTGTCGGCGACGCCGTCCGCGCTGGCGTGCGCGATCCGGCCCACCACGCGCGGGAATCCGTCGGCCGAGAGCACGCCGTTGTTCTCCGCACCCGCCACGACGAGCGATCCGTCGGAGAGCCGCTCCGCGCGGCCGACGTAGAACGTCGGGATGCGCAGGACGCCCGTGCCCTTCGCGTAGGTGATGTCGGTGCCGCCCGAGGCGGTGAAGCGCACGAAGGCGCCGGAGTCCTGGTACTCGTCGCCCGCGCCGAGGGTGTCGATCCCGACCCCGGCCACCAGCCGGCGGCCCGACTGCGGCACGACCTCGACCGAGCCCGGCGCCAGGTAGTAGCCGAACGGACGGCGCACGGCGAGGCCGTCGCCGCTGAAGGTCGGGTCCGGGGTGCCGTCGGGGCGCAGCCGGATCGCGCCCATCGCTTGCGCGGCCGGTTCGCTCGCGGTGTGCGTCCCGACGCCGATGACCGGCGAGCCGTCGGCGGTGAGATGCGGGTGGCCGAGGAGGCCGATGGTGGTGAACGGCAGCAGCCGGTAGCCCGTCGGGCCGAGGACGGTGCTCGGCGCACCGGTCGCGGTGAGCGCGGCGACGTACACGCGCATCGGCGAGTTGCGGTTCGGCCGGCCGCCGGAGGTGCCCGAGAAGTAGACATCGGTGACCAGGACCCGGCCGTCGGGGAGGACGGTGCCGTCGAGCGGGCCGAACGCGATCCCGGCGACGCCGGTCTGCGCGCACTGCAGGTGGCCGCCGACGTTCAGCAGCGCCACGCCACCGGTCCCGAACGACGCGTCCAGCGCGCCTGTGGTCGCCGAGAGGCGGGCGACGGCGACGCCGCACTCCGCCCCGGTCCTCGCGTAGCCGCCGATCGCGACGAGGGTCCCGGCCGGTCCGTGCTGCACCTGGGTGAAGACCAGCTGGTAGCCCGCCTTCGTGACCGAGGTGGTCCCGCCCGTGCCGAAGGTGCCGACGGGTGCGCCGGTCGCGTCGAGGCGGGTCACGGTGCCCGGCTTGTCGCCGACCGCGGCGGCGTCGGCCGTGCCGCTCACGGTCACGACGCCGCCGTCGGCGGTCGCGAGCGCGTCGTAGTACTGCACCTGGCCGGTGTCGACCACCGAGCCGCCGGTGCCGAAGCCGGCATCGGGCGCGGGGGCGGCGGCGTACGCCGGGACGGCGAGGCTGGCCGCCAGGACCGCACCGAGGACGGCAGCGGCACGCGGGACCAGCACGGAGCGAGGACGGCGGGGGGTCATAGGGAGCAGTATCCCCCTGCGGCCATAGCCGGCGCCTGGCTGATCGGGCACCGGCCGGTCCCCGACCCCCAGGGAGCAGCCATGATCGAGAGCATCGCCGTGGAGGAGCTCGAGCCCCAGCACGCCGCGGCCATGGTAGGTCGATGCCGCGACGACGAGATCGGCCCGTTCGTGGGCGAGGCGTACGGCGCCGTGATGGCCGCGCTGACGGCCCAGGGCCTGGCACCCGCGGGGCCGCCCTTCGTGCGGTACGCGACCGGCGGCGCCGACGGCATGGACGCCTCCGGCCACGCGTACGTCTTCGGCGTGACCGCCGGGTTCCCGTGCAGCGGACCGGCCGCCGAGGACGGCGCCGTCGTCCCCGTGACCCTCCAGGGCGGCAGCGCGGTGGTCGCGGTGCACGTGGGCGCGTGGACCGACATGGGTGCGGCGTACGGCGCGGTCGCCGCGTTCATGGCCGAGCACGGGCTCGAGGCGGCCGGCGACGCGTGGGAGACCTACCTCGACGGCCCCGAGGTGCAGCTGCACCGCACCGTCCTGCGCGCGCCGTGCCGGCCGAAGGCCTAGCGCACGCCGCCTCCCCGAGAACGGCGAACGGGCCGCCCCCCGAGGGGACGGCCCGTTCGTTCGTGCGGGGTCAGGCGGTCGCGCCGCCCTCGGCGACCGGCGGCTCGTCGGCACCGGCGCCGACTCCCTCGACGATCTCCTCGATGGCCGGGACCTCCGACTTGGTCTCGCCGCGGAAGCTGAAGGCGCGCTCGGCACCCTCGCCCTCGACGTCGACCACGACGATGGAGCCCGGACGCAGCTCGCCGAAGAGGATCTTCTCCGACAGGGCGTCCTCGATCTCGCGCTGGATCGTGCGGCGCAGCGGACGTGCACCGAGCACCGGGTCGTAGCCGCGCTCGGCGAGCAGGTCCTTCGCCGCCCGCGTGAGCTCGATGCCCATGTCCTTGTCCTTGAGCCGCTGGTCGAGGCGGGCCACCATCAGGTCGACGATCTCGACGATCTCGTCCTGCGTGAGCTGGTGGAACACCACGATGTCGTCGACACGGTTGAGGAACTCCGGCCGGAAGTGCTGCTTGAGCTCGTCGTTGACCTTGTTCTTCATCCGCTCGTAGGACGACTTGGTGTCCTCGGAGTTGGAGAAGCCGAGGTTCTGGCCCTTGGCGATGTCCCGGGTTCCGAGGTTCGTCGTCATGATGATGACGGTGTTCTTGAAGTCGACGACGCGGCCCTGCGAGTCGGTCAGGCGACCGTCCTCGAGGATCTGCAGCAGCGAGTTGAAGATGTCCGGGTGCGCCTTCTCGACCTCGTCGAAGAGGACCACCGAGAACGGCTTGCGCCGCACCTTCTCCGTGAGCTGGCCGCCCTCCTCGTAGCCGACGTAGCCGGGCGGGGAGCCGAACAGCCGCGAGACCGTGTGCTTCTCGGAGAACTCCGACATGTCGAGCGAGATGAGCGCGTCCTCGTCACCGAAGAGGAACTCGGCGAGCGTCTTGGACAGCTCGGTCTTACCGACGCCCGAGGGGCCGGCGAAGATGAACGAGCCGCCGGGGCGCTTGGGGTCCTTGAGACCCGCACGCGTACGCCGGATCGCCTGGGACAGCGACTTGATCGCCTGCTCCTGGCCGATGACGCGCCGGTGCAGCTCGTCCTCCATGTGGATCAGGCGCGCGCTCTCCTCCTCGGTCAGCTTGAAGACCGGGATGCCGGTGGCGGTCGCGAGGACCTCGGCCACGAGCTCGTCGTCGACCTCGGCCACGACGTCGAGGTCGCCGGCCTTCCACTCGCGCTCGCGCTGCGCCTTCTCGTTGAGGAGGTTCTTCTCCTTGTCGCGCAGCGAGGCCGCCTTCTCGAAGTCCTGCGCGTCGATCGCGCCCTCCTTCTCGCGGCGGACGTCGGCGATGCGCTCGTCGAACTCGCGCAGGTCCGGCGGTGCGGTCATCCGGCGGATGCGCAGGCGCGCGCCGGCCTCGTCGATGAGGTCGATCGCCTTGTCGGGCAGGAACCGGTCGCTGATGTAGCGGTCGGCCAGCGTCGCGGCGGCGACGAGCGCGGCGTCGGTGATCGAGACCCGGTGGTGGGACTCGTAGCGGTCGCGCAGCCCCTTGAGGATCTCGATGGTGTGCGCGAGCGTCGGCTCGGCGACCTGGATCGGCTGGAACCGGCGCTCGAGCGCGGCGTCCTTCTCGACGTACTTGCGGTACTCGTCGAGGGTGGTCGCGCCGATCGTCTGCAGCTCGCCGCGGGCCAGCATCGGCTTGAGGATCGACGCCGCGTCGATGGCGCCCTCCGCCGCACCCGCTCCGACGAGGGTGTGCATCTCGTCGATGAACAGGATGATGTCGCCGCGCGTGCGGATCTCCTTGAGCACCTTCTTCAGGCGCTCCTCGAAGTCGCCGCGGTAGCGGCTTCCGGCGACGAGCGCGCCGAGGTCGAGGGAGTAGATCTGCTTGTCCTTGAGCGTCTCGGGCACCTCGCCCTTGACGATCATCTGCGACAGGCCCTCGACGACCGCGGTCTTGCCGACGCCGGGCTCGCCGATGAGCACCGGGTTGTTCTTCGTACGCCGCGAGAGCACCTGCATGATGCGCTCGATCTCCTTCTCGCGCCCGATGACCGGGTCGAGCTTGCCCTCGCGCGCGGCCTGCGTGAAGTTGCGGCCGAACTGGTCGAGGACGAGGGAGGTCGAGGGCGTGCCCTCCTGCGGGCCGGCGCCCGCGGCGGCGGGCTCCTTGCCCTGGTAGCCCGAGAGCAGCTGGATGACCTGCTGGCGGACGCGGTTGAGGTCGGCGCCGAGCTTCACGAGGACCTGGGCGGCGACGCCCTCGCCCTCGCGGATCAGGCCGAGCAGGATGTGCTCCGTGCCGATGTAGTTGTGGCCGAGCTGCAGCGCCTCGCGCAGCGAGAGCTCGAGGACCTTCTTGGCGCGCGGCGTGAACGGGATGTGCCCGGACGGCGCCTGCTGGCCCTGGCCGATGATCTCCTCGACCTGCTGGCGCACGGCCTCGAGGGAGATGCCGAGCGACTCCAGCGCCTTGGCGGCGACGCCCTCGCCCTCGTGGATGAGGCCGAGGAGGATGTGCTCGGTGCCGATGTAGTTGTGGTTGAGCATCCGGGCCTCTTCCTGGGCCAGGACGACCACCCGGCGAGCCCGGTCGGTGAACCTCTCGAACATCTGCACTCTCCTCCACAGACGCAGCCGCGCGGCGGCCGGTCTCGCAAGACTAGCCCGGGTTCCCCCAGGCCTCATGTCGCATGAACCCGTGCGGGGGCCGAGACGTTCCGCCACGGGTTACGCCGAGGGTGAACCGGGGCGCTCCGAGCGGCCCGTCCCCCGGGACAGGCTTGCCCCGGCGGCCCGCTCCGCTAGCGTCGGAGCGTGCTCACCGTCGTCATCGGAGTCGGCCCCGGCCTGGGGATGTCGCTCGCCCGTCGTTTCGGGAGGGAGGGCGACGTCGCGCTGCTCGTGCTCGACGACGAGTCCGGCGACCGGTTCGTCGGCGAGCTGGCCGAGCAGGGCACGCACGCCACGGCGTACGTCGCCGACCTGGCCGACGAGGCGTCCCTGCGCGGGGCGCTCCGCACGCTCCAGGAGGCCGTCGGCACGCCCGACGTCGTCGTCTACAACGCCTCGGTCGGCATCGACGTCGGCCCCGGCGAGGTGACGAGCGAGCAGGTGCTCGACGCCCTCGCGGTCGGCACGCTCGGCGCGGTGGCCACCTACCAGGAGCTCGCGCCCGCGATGCGCGAGCGCGGCACCGGCACCTTCGTCGTCACCGGGTCCGGCGTCTCGCTCAACCCGTGGCCGGGCACGATCGCGCTCACCCTCGACAAGGCCGCGCTGCGCGCCTTCGCCCTGGCCGTGTTCCGCGAGAACAAGACCACCGGCCTGCACGCCGGCACCGTCACGATCGACGGACTGCTGCGCAAGCCCGGCTTCGAGCCCGACACCGTCGCCGAGACGTTCTGGGCGTTCCACACCCAGGCCGAGCCGACCGCGGAGCTCGTGCACCGCCCCTGACCGACCCGCTGCCCCGCGTCCGCACCTGCTGCGGACACGCCGCGCTCAGAAGCAGATGGGCACGCGTGACGGCGCAGGATCCGACAGGATCGCGCGCATGCCGGTCCGCGTGCGTCTCGTCGTCGCCAGCGCCCTCATGCTCTTCACCGAGCTCATGCTCATCCGGTGGCTGGGCGCCAACCTCCTCAACCTCGCCTACTTCTCCAACATCGTGCTGCTCGGGTCGTTCCTGGGCATCGGCCTCGGCTTCCTCATGGCCAAGCCCGGCCGTCGGTCGCCGTGGTGGTTCCCGGCGAGCCTCGCGGCCCTCGTGGTGCTGGTGCTCGTGGCGCCCAACGGCATCGACCGCTCCGGCAGCGACCTCATCTACTTCACCGCGATCCAGACCTCGAGCGGCTTCCCGCCGGTCGTCACGCTCGGCATCGTCTTCGCGGCGGTCGCCCTGGTGATGACCGGGCCGGGCCTGCTCACCGCGCAGTGCTTCCTGGAGCTGCCGCGCCTGGACGCCTACCGCTGGGACCTCGTCGGCAGCCTCATCGGCACGGTCCTCTTCGCGGTGATGTCGTTCCTGTCGGCGCCGCCGCTCGTGTGGTCGCTGTTCCTCGCGGCCGCGACGCTCGCGCTGGTGCGGACCCCGCGCTGGGTCGTGTGGCCGACCACCGCCGTCGTCGTCCTGGTGATGCTCTGGGGCTCGCTGCAGGGCGCCATCTGGTCGCCGTACTACAAGATCGACACGATCTTCCGGACCGTGGACGCCCCCGACGGCTCGAGCTACCAGGGCGTCAGCGTCCTGGCCAACGGCATCCCGCACCAGTCGATCGTGCCGATCGCGGCGCGGGTCAACGCGCAGTCCTTCTACCCGCTGCCCTACGAGCGGCGGGCCGGCACCGCGCTCGACGACGTCCTCGTGATCGGCGCCGGCAACGGGTCCGACGTCGCCCTCGCCCTGCGCAACGGCGCGAAGCACGTCGACGCCGTCGAGATCGACCCGCGCATCCACGACCTCGGGGTCGCCTACCACCCCGACCACCCCTACCAGGACCCGCGCGTGACGTCGTACATCACCGACGGCCGCGCCTTCCTGCACAACACCGACACGAAGTACGACCTCGTCGTCTTCGCGCTGCCGGACTCGCTCACCCTCGTCGCGGGCTCCAACCAGCTGCGGCTCGAGAGCTACCTGTTCACGCAGGAGGCGGCCGAGAACGTGCGCGACGTGCTCAAGCCCGGCGGCACGTTCTCGATGTACAACTTCTACCGAGAGCCGTGGCTGGTCGGACGGCTGGCGAACACCGCGTCGGCCGCGTTCGGCCACGCGCCGTGCGTCGACACCTACGCCAACCAGAGCGCCGTCATCACGGTCGGGCTCGCGGCCGCCGACCAGCAGTGCCCGGCCCCGGGCAGCAACGCGACCACGGTCGCCTCGGTCGACGGCCCCGGACCGGTGCACGACGACCGCCCGTTCCTCTACCTGCGCACGCCGACCATCCCCGCGACCTTCCTGCTCACCATCGCCGTGATCCTGGCCCTGTCGCTGCTCGCCGTCCGCTGGGTCGGCGGGCCGCTGCGCCGGATGACGCCGTACGCCGACCTCGCCTGCCTGGGCGCCGCGTTCCTCCTGCTCGAGACCCGGGCGGTCACGTGGTCGGCGCTGCTGTTCGGCACGACGTGGGTCGTCAACGCGATCGTGTTCGCGGGCGTGCTCGTCGTGGTGCTGCTCGCGGTCGAGGTCACCCGCCGGCTGCCACGACGGCCGTCCCGGCCCTGGGCCTTCGGGCTGCTCGCGGCCACGCTGCTGATCGCCTACCTGGTCCCCGTGGGCTGGCTGCTCTCGCTGCCGATCGCCGTGCGCGTCGTGGCGGCGGTGGCCATCGCGTTCGGGCCGGTGTTCGCGTCGAACATCGTGTTCGCGACCCGCTTCGACGACGCCCCGGACCCGACCAGCTCGTTCGCCGCGAACCTGCTCGGCGCCATGGTGGGCGGCTGCCTGGAGTACGTCGCCCTGATCGTCGGGTACCCCGCGCTCATCGGCGTCGCCGCGCTCCTCTACCTGGCCGCGTTCCTGCTCGGCCCCCGCGGTGCGCGGGCGCCGGTCGAGGCGACCGCGGCCCCGGCCACCATCGGCTGACCCCGGTCGTCGGGCAACGACGCGAGGGCCTGGTGGGACCGCACGACGCGGACCCCGCTCCCGTCTGCGGCTAGGGCCGGATCTCCATCCAGCGGTCGGCCTCGACCAGGTCGGTCCAGCCCAGGTCGCGGTAGAGCGAGTGCGCGTCGCGGGTGCGCAGGACCTGCCAGCCCACGATCGTGCTCGAGACGGCGTCGGTCACCGTCTGCATGAGGAAGCGGCCGATGCCGCGCCCGCGCAGCGGCTCGTCGACGACGACGTCGCACACCCACGCGAAGGTGAGCCGGTCGGTCACCACGCGGGCGAACCCGAGCTGCCGGTCGCCGTCGTAGACGCCGAACGACCAGGACGCGGCGATCGTCTGCGCCACGAGGTCGCGCGTGCGCTCGGTGGCCCAGTACGCCTGCTTCACGACCAGGTCGTAGGTGACGTCGAGGTCGAAGCGGTCCGGGTCGTCGTCGACCTCGAGCCCGTCGTCGCGCCGTGCCAGCACCGTCATGCCCGCTCCTCCGCCTCAGCCGTTCCTCGGACTCGGCGCGCCCATGGGCGGCCGGTCGTCCTTCTCCATCCACCGCTCCGCGTGGGCGAGCTCCCGGTAGCCCATCGCGCGGTAGACCTCGTGCGCGTCGAGGGTCGCCAGGATCTGGCGTCGTACGCCGGTAGCCGCCACGGCGTCGGTCACGGTGCGCATCAGCCAGTGGCCGATCCCGCGTCCCCGGTGGGCCTCGTCGACGATGACGTCGCACACCCAGGCGAACGTGACCCGGTCGGTCACGACCCGGGCGAAACCCACCTGCTCGGCGCCGTCGTAGACGCCGAAGCACCACGACGCCGGGATGCTGCGCGCCACCTGCTCCCGGCTGCGGTCGTTCGCCCAGTACCCCTGCCCCACGACGAGGTCGAACGTGGCGTCGGGGTCGACCCGGGCGGGGTCGTCGTCGATCTCGAGCCCGTCGTCGCGACGTGCGAGCACCACCATCAGACCGGCGCTGCCGTCAGGGGTGGGCGGCCTGGAACTTGGCCTGCAGGTCGGCGCTGATCCGGCCGCGCTCGTTGACCGCGATGCCCTGGCTCTTGGCCCACTCGCGCACGGCGGCAGGGCTCGGGCCGTCCGACGTCGACCGGGCGCGGGACCGGCCGGTAGTCGTGCGCCGGGTTCCGGCGCCGAGCCGTCGGGCGTGGCCGACGTAGGTCGCGAGGGTGTCGCGCAGGGCCGCCGCGTTGTCGTGGGAGAGGTCGATCTCGTAGGCGACGCCGTCGAGGGCGAACGTGACCGTCTCCTCCGCCGCACCGCCGTCGAGATCGTCGACGAGGACGACCTGCACCTTCTGGGCCATGGAATTCCCTCCAGGAAATGGGTCGCATATCTGCGCGACTATTCGCAGTGTGCCGATATTCGCTCTCGATGACAAATGCCGGAGAAATCCGAATTCGACGCGCACGGCATTTCCGGAGCAGAAAGCATTCACCCCCGGGCAGGCCGGCGCCGTCGGTGGGTGATGAGGACACGCGAGAAGGCCGCGTCATCACGCATCAATGCTGGCTGGATCGGTGGTTCGCGGGGGTCCAGGTGCCTGGGTAGGGTTGCCTCACAGCGCGCCGACGTCGCCGCGCGTCCCCTCGCCCCGAGCACCACGACCTCGGACGGACGCCGTGACCGAACTCCGATCCCCCGACGCCCCGGTCGTCGCCCCGGGCGCCCCGGCCCTCGGCGGCCTCCCGGGCGACGCGGCCGACGACACCGCGGCCCTGCGCAGCGACATCCGTCTCCTCGGCGAGCTGCTGGGCCAGACGCTCGTGCGCCAGGACTCCGCCGAGCTGCTCGCCCTCGTCGAGGACGTCCGCGGCGCCTCGCGCCACGACCTCGGAGCCACCAGCGACGTGCTCGCCGACATCGACCTGCCGACCTCGATCCGCCTGGCCCGGGCGTTCTCGACCTACTTCCACCTCGCCAACGTCACCGAGCAGGTGCACCGCTCCCGCGAGCAGAAGCAGGCGCGCCGCCTCGAGGGCGACCCGCTGTCGGCCGCGACCCGGCGCATCGACGCCGCGGTGCGCGCCGGCGAGGTGGCGGCCGACGAGGTCGGTGCGGCCATGACCCGGCTGTCGGCCCGCCCGGTCTTCACCGCGCACCCGACCGAGGCGGCCCGCCGCTCGGTGCTGCTCAAGCTGCGCAGCATCGCCGACCTGCTCGACCGCGCCGAGGCCGACGGCGTCGGGCTCGACGACCCCCGCGTCGCGCGGCGGGCGGCCGAGCTCGTCGACCTGCTCTGGCAGACCGACGAGCTGCGCCTGGACCGGCCCGAGGTCCTCGACGAGGCGCGCAACGCGCTCTACTACCTCGACGACCTCGCGCGCGGCCCGGTCACCGCGGTCCTCGACGACCTCGCTGCCGCGCTGGCCGCCGTCGGCGTCGAGCTCCCCGCCGACGCGCGGCCGCTGTCGTTCGGGTCGTGGATCGGCGGCGACCGCGACGGCAACCCGTTCGTGACGCCGGACGTCACGCGTCAGGTCGTCGACATCGTGCGCGACCACGCCGTCCGCGACCTCCTGCCGATCATCCAGAAGCTGCTCGAGGACCTGTCGGTGTCCGAGCAGCACAACGACGTCTCGCCTGCGCTGCGGGCGTCGATCGACGCCGACCTCGCCGCGCTCGACGACCTCGACCCGCGGTTCCGCCGGCTCAACGCCGAGGAGCCCTACCGGCTCAAGCTCACCTGCGTGCACGCGAAGCTCAACCACACGAGAGCGCGCATCGCCGCAGGCACCCCGCACCGGCCCGGGCGCGACTACGCCATGACGCGCGAGCTGCTCGACGACCTGCTGCTCGTGCGCGACTCGCTGGCGGCGAACCGCGGCGAGCTCGCAGCGCACGGGATGGTCGAGCGCGCGATCCGCACGGTCGCTGCGTTCGGCCTGTCGCTCGTCACCCTCGACGTCCGCGAGCACGCGTCCGCGCACCACAGCGCCGTCGGCGTCCTGGTCGACCGGCTCGGCGAGCAGGGCTGGCGCTACCAGGACCTGCCGCGAGAGCACCGGCGCGCGCTGCTCTCGCGCGAGCTGGGGTCGCGACGACCGCTCGCGCCGACGCCGCCCCCGCTCGAGGGCGACGACCTGCGCACCTTCAACGCGTTCGTGGCCATCCGCGAGTCGCTGGAGCAGCACGGGCCGGAGGTCTGCGAGACCTACATCATCTCCATGACCAAGGGCGTCGACGACGTCCTGGCCGCCGTCGTCCTCGCGCGCGAGGCCGGTCTCGTCGACCTCTCGAGCGACGTCGCGCGCATCGGCTTCGTGCCGCTGCTCGAGACCGTCGACGAGCTGCGCCGCGCCGGCGAGCTGCTCGACGGCCTGCTGCAGGACCCGTCGTACCGCCGGATCGTCGAGCTGCGCGGCGACGTCCAGGAGGTCATGCTCGGCTACTCCGACTCCAACAAGGACGCCGGCATCACGACGTCGCAGTGGGAGATCCACCTCGCCCAGCGCCGGCTGCGCGACGTCGCCCGCGCGCACGGCGTACGGCTGCGACTGTTCCACGGCCGCGGCGGCACCGTGGGCCGCGGCGGGGGTCCGACCTACGACGCCGTGATGGCGCAGCCGTGGGGTGTTCTCGACGGCGAGATCAAGCTGACCGAGCAGGGCGAGGTCATCTCCGACAAGTACCTGCTGCCCTCGCTCGCCCGCGAGAACCTCGAGCAGCTGCTCGCGGCGGTCGTCGAGGCGACCGTGCTGCACCAGCAGCCGCGGGCCAACGCCGAGCGCCTCGCGACGTGGGACCCGACGATGGACCTGGTCTCGATCGAGGCGCAGCAGGCCTACCGCCGCCTCGTCGACGACCCCGACCTGCCGCGCTACTTCGCGACGTCGACGCCGGTCGAGGAGCTCGCCGACCTGCACCTCGGGTCGCGCCCCGCGCGCCGCGCGTCCGCCGACGCCGGCATCGAGGCGCTGCGTGCGATCCCGTGGGTGTTCGGCTGGACGCAGTCGCGCCAGATCGTCCCCGGCTGGTTCGGGGTGGGCACCGGCCTGCGGGCCGCGCGCGAGGCCGGGTACGCCGACGTGCTCGCGCACATGCACCGGGAGTGGCACTTCTTCCGCAACTTCATCTCCAACGTGGAGATGACGCTCGCGAAGACCGACCTCACGGTCGCGCGCGAGTACGTCGAGCAGCTCGTGCCGCGCGAGCTGCACCACGTGTTCGACGCCATCGTCGAGGAGCACGACCGCACGGTCCGCGAGGTGCTCGAGCTCACCGGTCACGACGAGCTGCTCGGCTCGAACGAGTCGCTGCGCCAGACGCTCGTGACCCGCGACCGCTACCTGCTGCCGCTGCAGCTGCTCCAGGTGCAGCTGCTGCGCCGCGTGCGCGAGTCACGGGAGTCCGTCGCCGAGGTCGACCCGACCCTGCGCCGAGCCCTGCTGCTGACCGTCAACGGCATCGCGACCGGCCTGCGCAACACCGGCTGAGGGCTACGACCCGTCGCGACGGTCGAGCCCGGAGCCGTCGGGGAGCGTGCGGCCGGTGGGGTCGAACAGCTGCTGACGGCTGCCGTCGGCCGACGTCTCGTCGTCGCGCACCGCGCGCAGGTGGGCCGGGCGGAACCACTGCGGCGTGAGCCGCAGCGTGAGCGCGAAGAGCACCACGGCCAGCAGCACGATCGGCCACGCGCCACGGTCGCCGATCTGCACGGCGAGGGCCGGCCACGGCACCGCGAGCACCGCGAGGACGACGAACAGGGCGCCAGCGAGCAGACAGGCGCCCGCGGCGGCGATCGCGAGGGCGTCGATGATGCGGAGCACCCAGCGCTGCAGCGGCGTCCGGTCGAACTCCGAGACCCGGGCGAGCCGGATCCGCACCACGACCACGGCGACGAGCGCGAGGACCGCGACCGCCACCCAGGGGCTGTCGATCCCGTCGATCACGTCCCCCACCTCCCCCCTCGGACCGAGGATGGCACGGGCTGGCGCCCGGAAGCACCGGGTTCGCGGCGCCGCGCGCTGCGGGCACGGCGTACACCGGACACCGACCCGGCGCGGCGGCCTCGACAGGGGACTGTCGCAGGCCCGAGGCTTCGGCCATGGCCGACGAGTCCCCCGCACCCCGTCCCCCGCTGCCGCCCTTCGACGAGGCCGGCGCCCGCCAGAAGGTGCAGGCGGCCGAGGACGCCTGGAACACCCGCGACCCGCAGCGCGTCGCCGGGGCGTACACGCCGGACTCCATGTGGCGCAACAGGTCCGAGTTCGTGACCGGCCGCGCCGACATCGAGGCGTTCCTGACCCGCAAGTGGGAGCGAGAGCAGGAGTACGTCCTGCGCAAGAGCCTGTGGGCGTACGCCGGCAACCGGATCGCCGTGCGCTTCCAGTACGAGTGGCACGACGCCGACGGGCAGTGGTGGCGGTCCTACGGCAACGAGAACTGGGAGTTCGACGACCTCGGATACATGCGCCGTCGTGAGGCGAGCATCAACGACGTCGCGATCGCCGAGGCCGACCGCCGCATCCACGGGCCGCGGCCCGAGGACGAGCGCGGGATCGACATCCCGCTGGAGTAGTCCGCATCCGGGTGCATCCAGATCGGGGGTGCGGGGCGAAGTAGGGGTGATGCGTCCGACCGGACGACCACCCCGACGAACAGGAGCCCCTCATGCGACTCCCCCGCCGTATCGCCGCCGTCATGGCCGGCACCGCCCTGGCTGCGGGCGCCGTCCTCGCGGCCGCGCCGTCCGCGTCGGCCCTCTCGCAGAGCGAGACCGGCTCGTTCCTGGGCCAGCTGACCAGGACCTACAACGACCCGGTGGCGACGCCGAACGACAACAACCCGTACGACTTCGACATCGTCACCTTCGCCGCCCTGGCCACCGGCGCCGACAAGACGCTCGCCAGCCTGCCGTCGTTCACGCTCTTCGCGCCCAACGACCGCGCGTTCGAGGTGCTCGCCAACAAGCTCGGCCTGCTCGGCAAGAACTACCGCTACGGCGCGACCGTCGACGAGAAGGCGGTCACCCTCGCGCTCGTGAACGCCCTCGGGGTCGACAAGATCCGCCAGGTGCTGCTCTACCACGTGCTCGCCGGCGCCCGCGTCACCGGCAACCAGGTGCTCAGCGGCCCGTTCTACCAGCGGCTCACGATGGCCAACGGCCAGAAGCTGTCGGTCACGGTCCTCTCGCGCTCGGCCGCCTTCCCGGTGATCATCCTGGGCGACAAGGACGGCCAGTGGCTCAACGACTACGTCGTGAAGAGCAAGATCAACTACGTCAAGACCCCGAACGCGGTGGTCCACGGCATCAGCGACGTGCTCCTCCCGACGCTGTAGTCGCGACCGCGCCGCCGCGAGCGCCCCGGACCCCCTGGTCCGGGGCGCTCGCCCGTGCCAGGGCTCAGCCGGTGCGGATGCTCACGTCGCCCCCGGCGCACAGGCCTTGAGGCGCAGTCGGTCCGGGCTCGTCGACGGGTGCGGAGTCGAAGCGGTAGAGCAGGACCGAGCCGCCGAGGGTGCCGACGGGGCAGTAGGCGCGCAGCCACGAGAGCTGCTCCGGCGCGGCGCTCGTGAGGCGCGTCGCCGACACCGCCACCCAGCCGCGCACGTCCGGCACCGGCGTCGCGTCGAGCGACCGGGCGCCGGGCACGTCGGCGTACGACGTCCCCCGCGGGCCGAACCATGCGACGTACGGCGACCTGCCGGGTGCCCACTCCTGCAGCAGCCGCAGGTCCTGGCCCCAGTCGACGTTGGAGTCGGTGGCGACGCGGTAGGCCGGCACGAACGGCGGCGACGTGTACGCCAGCGAGTGCGGCAGCGACGTCGCCAGCATCACGACCGAGGCGAGCGCTGCGACGCCGAGGAGCGCACGGGCCCAAGCCTTCTCGAGCAGCAGGACCACCGGCGCCGCTCCCGCGCACCAGAGCGCGAGCACCGGGAGCAGGTAGCGCACGCCGAGGTCGCGCGGCGAGGTCATGACGACCGCGAGCAGCGTGACCGCCGGGATCGCCAGCACCACCAGCGCATCCCGGCGTCGCTCCGAGGTCGCGTACCGCCAGCAGAGCGGCGCGGCGACGAGCACGACCAGCACGGGGGTCGTCAGCTTCACCAGCAGGCTGCCGGGCCAGAACCACCACTGCCCGCCGACCCAGGCCTGGCCCAGCAGGTAGCCGTGTGCCGGCAGGGTGTTGTTGGTGGCGAGGAAGCGCAGGCCCTCGACGTACGGCGTCGGCAGCAGCCAGGTGCCGTGCAGCAGCTCCGACGGCGCGAGCACGAGGTAGCTCGCCCAGAGCACCCCCCATGCGACGACAGCCGCGATCAGCCACTGCACCGCGCCGCGGTGGCGCCGCTGCGCCACGAGCAGCGGCAGGGTGACGGCGACCAGGACGATCGCCAGCGGCGAGCTCGCGAGGCACAGGCCGAGGGCGACACCGAGCAGCACCGTCGACCGCCGGTCGTCGTGATGCCGCGCATGCAGGAGCGCGCCGGCGTAGACGCAGACCGCGACGGCGAACGGCAGGTCGACGCCGTCGAGATGGCCGAGCCCGAGGGTCAGCGGCGAGACCAGCCACAGCGCGCCGGCGACGAGGCCGCCTGCGAGCGACACGAGCTGACGGCCGAGCAGCACGAGGAGAACGGCGACGAGCACCAGCTCGACGAGCGGGACCAGCCGTGACGCGAGGGTGACGGCGCCGAGCGCGTCGCCCTGGGCGCGCAGGAAGGTCGCGGAGTACACCCGCTCGTCGTTGGCGCCCTCGGCATGGCCGGGCGGCAGCGTGTACGGCGTCAGCAGCACGGGGATCGCGGCGATCGCCTTGGGCAGCGGCGGGTGCTCGGCGTTGAAGGCGAGGTCGTGCTGCGTGAGCGCGAGCAGCCCGGCGGCGACGTAGACGGGTTCGTCGTACGTCGGGGAGTCCTCGCGCGCCTGCACGAACCCCGCGACGAGCACGGCGAGCACCAGGCCCACCAACGCCCCGACCCCGATCCGTCGCCCCATCACCCCACCCCTTCCTCGGTCTCGCTCGGCCAAGTGCCAAGCAGAGGCTCCCTGGTTGGCACTTAGCCGAGTGAGACCCACATGTCAGAGGACGAGGAGCATGCGGTGGTTGCCCAGGGTGTTGGGCTTGACGCGCTCGAGGTCGAGGAACTCCGCGACGCCCTCGTCGTAGGAGCGCAGCAGCTGCTCGAAGACGTCGTGCTCGACGGGCGTGCCCTCGATCTCGACGAAGCCGTGCCGGCCGAAGAACTCGGTCTCGAAGGTCAGGCAGAACACGCGGGCGACGCCGAGGTCGCGGGCGCGCGCGAGCAGACCCTGCAGCAGCACCGAGCCGATGCCGGTGCCGACGTACGCCGGGTCGACCGCGACGGTGCGGACCTCGGCGAGGTCCTCCCAGAAGACGTGGACCGCGCCGCAGCCGACGACGGCGCCGTCGAGGTCGGCCACGAGGAACTCGGTGATGTCCTCGTAGAGCGCGACGGTCGCCTTGGACAGCAGACGGCGCTCGGGCGAGTAGGTGTCGACGAGCGCGCGGATAGCCCGGACGTCGGACGTGCGGGCGGGGCGGACGACGACGCGGGCCGCCGGGCTCATTCGGGCTTCACCAGGGGGAACAGGATCGTCTCGCGGATGTTGAGGCCGGTCAGGTTCATGAGCAGCCGGTCGATGCCCATGCCGACGCCGCCGCTGGGCGGCATGCCGAACTCGAGCGCCCGCAGGAAGTCCTCGTCGACCTGCATCGCCTCGACGTCGCCGCCGGCCTTGAGCAGCGACTGCGCCACGAGGCGGTCGCGCTGGATGACCGGGTCGACGAGCTCGGAGTAGCCGGTGCCCTGCTCGTTGCCGTCGATGTAGAGGTCCCACTTCTCGACGACGCCGGGGATGCTGCGGTGCGCACGCACCAGCGGCGAGGTGTCCTCGGGGTAGTCGTAGACGAACGTCGGTCGGGTGAAGCCGGCGACGACGTGGTGCTCGAGCAGCTCCTCGACGTACTTGCCCGCGACCCACGTCGGGTGCGGCTCGATGCCGACCTCCGCGCAGAGCCCGCGCAGCACGTCGATCGACGTCTCGGGAGTGATCTCCTGGCCGACGGCCTCGGACACCGACGGGTAGACGAAGGCCTCGTCCCACTCGCCGGACCAGTCGTTCTCGACACCGTCGTAGCGGGTGAACTGCAGCGATCCGTACGCCGCGAGCGTCGCCTCCTGGATCAGCTCGCGGGTGAAGCGCGACATGTCGCGGTAGTCGGCGTACTCCTCGTAGAACTCGAGCATCGCGAACTCGGGCGAGTGCGTGGAGTCGGCGCCCTCGTTGCGGAAGTTGCGGTTGATCTCGAAGACGCGCTCGAGCCCACCGACGATGCAGCGCTTGAGGAACAGCTCCGGCGCGATGCGCAGGTAGAGCGGGATGTCGAGGTCGTTGGACTGCGTGATGAACGGGCGTGCGTTGGCGCCGCCGTGCATCGTCTGCAGCATCGGCGTCTCGACCTCGAGGTAGCCGCGGCGCGCGAAGCTCGCCCGGAGCGAGCCGACGACGGCGACGCGCAGCCGCGCCACCTCGCGCGCCTGCGGGCGCACGACGAGATCGACGTAGCGCATCCGCACCCGGGTCTCCTCCGCGAGCGGCTTGTGCTCGACGGGCAGCGGGCGCAGCGTCTTGGCCGCCAGCTGCCACGAGTCGGCCAGCACGCTGAGCTCGCCCCGGCGCGACGTGATGACCTCGCCGGTGACGGACACGTGGTCGCCGAGGTCGACGTCGCTCTTCCAGTCGGCGAGGCGATCCTCGCCGACCTTGTCGAGCGAGAGCATCGCCTGGATCTCGGTGCCGTCGCCCGAGCGCAGGGTCGCGAAGCACAGCTTCCCGGTGTTGCGGACGAAGATGACGCGGCCGGCGATCGAGACGGTCTCGCCCGTCGCGGTGTCCGCCGGCAGGTCGGGGTGCGCCGCGCGCACGGCGGCGATGGTGTGCGTGACGGGGACGCGGACCGGATAGGCCTGCTGGCCGGAGTCGAGCAGGCGCTGGCGCTTCTCCCGGCGGACCCGGATCTGCTCGGGGACGTCGTCGACGACGTCCTCGGGATCGACGGGAGTGCTGGGCTGCTCGGTCATGCGCGCAAGGCTATCGGGGGGCGGCGCCGCGCTCGTCGGGGATAGCGTCGGGCCCGTGACCGACCCGACCTTCGACGACCGCAAGCTGTCGTTCGGCGCTGCGGCCTCGTCGTACGCCGACCACCGTCCCGGCTACCCGGCGGCGGCCGTCGCGTGGGTGCTCGACGGCGCGACCCGCCCGGTCCGCGACGTCGCCGACGTCGGCGCGGGTGCCGGAGCGCTGACCCGGACGCTCGTCGACCTCGCCGAGGACGTGACGGCCTTCGAGCCCGACGCCGCGATGCTCGACCAGCTCGCCGCGCGGGTGCCCGGGGTCCGGACCGTCGTCAGCGCCGCCGAGAGCCTGCCGGTCGACGACGACAGCCTCGACGCGGTGCTCGCCGCGCAGGCGTGGCACTGGTTCGACCACGCCGCGGCCGCCGCCGAGTTCGGCCGGGTGCTGCGTCCCGGCGGCGTCATCGGGCTGCTGTGGAACGTGCGCGACACCCGCGTGGGGTGGATGGCGGCGCTGCAGGACATCATCGGCGGCGAGGACTCGATGCGGATGGTGGCCGAGTCGTCGCAGGACCTCTCCGAGCGGGCCGGCACCGAGGAGATCCGCGAGTTCCTGCCCGCGGTGGAGCGGGCGAGCTTCGAGCACACCGTCCCGGTCACGCCCGACGGCCTCCTCGACCTGGTGTCGACGTACTCCTACGTCCGGCTCTCGCCGCGGGCCGACCAGCTCTACGCCGCCGTGCGCGAGCTGCTCGCGACCCATCCCGAGACCGCCGGCCGCGACGTGCTGGACATGCCGTACGTGACCGCGACGTACCGGTCCCCCGCGCCCTGACCTCGTCCATCGTTCAACGTCACCTGGAACGGCACGCAGTTCCTGATCCAGCAGAACTGGGTCGCGGGCGCCGTCCAGGCCTGCGCGATGTCCTACTGATCCACGAGCACCTCGCCTGAGGCCGTCCCGCAGCTGCGGGGCGGCCTCAGGTGTTCTTGGCGAAGACGATGCGCAGGCCCTGCAGGGTGAGGTCGGCGCGGTGCACGGTGACCGTCTCCGACTCGGGGATGACGACGGGGGCGAGGCCGCCCGTGGCGATCACCTGCTTCACCTCGCCGATCTCGGCCACGATGCGGCGCACGATGCCGTCGACCTGCCCCGCGAACCCGTAGAGCGCGCCGGACTGCAGCGCCTCGACCGTGTTCTTGGCGACCACCGTCCGCGGCGGCACCAGCTCGACCTTGCGCAGCTGCGCCGCGCGCTGCGCCAGCGCGTCCAGCGAGATCTCGACGCCCGGGGCGAGGACGCCGCCGATGAACTCGCCCTTCGCGGACACGACGTCGAAGTTGGTCGACGTACCGAAGTCGACGACGATGCACGGTCCGCCGTAGAGCGTGTGGGCCGCGATCGTGTTGGCGATGCGGTCGGCGCCGACCTCCTTGGGGTTGTCCATGAGCACCGGCACGCCGGTCTTCGCTCCGGGCTCCACGATCACGTGCGGGACGTGGGCGAAGTAGCGCTCGAGCATGCCGCGCATCTCGCGCAGCACGGCGGGGACGGTCGAGCAGAGGGCGACGCCGGTGATGTCGGGGTCGTCGCGCAGCAGCCCGTCGAAGGTGAGGCGGTACTCGTCGGCGGTGGAGCGCGCGTCGGTCTTCACGCGGTAGGACCGCATCAGCTCGTCGCCGTCGAACAGGCCGAGGACGGTGTTGGTGTTGCCGACGTCGATCGCGAGCAGCATGCGGGTCTCCTTGGGGCGCCTGAACTGCTTCTAGCGCAGTTCAGGGCACCTTCAGCGGTTCTAGGGGATCGGGCGGAGGTCGGCGCCGATGTCGAGGACGGGGGCGGAGTGGGTGAGGGCGCCGACGGCGACGTAGTCGACGCCGGTGGTCGCGACGGCGGGCGCGTCGGGGAGCGTGAGCCCGCCGGAGGCCTCGAGCAGGCAGCGCTCGCCGCCCGTGTGCGCGGCGTGCTCCTTGGCGATGCCGACGGCGAGGCGCATCTGGTCGGGCGTGAAGTTGTCGAGCAGGACGAGGTCGGCGCCGGCGTCGAGCACCTCGGTGAGCTGCGCGAGCGAGTCGACCTCGACCTCGACGAGCAGGCCCGGCCACATCGCGCGCACCTTGTCGAAGGCGGCCGCGACGCCGCCCGCCGCGACCACGTGGTTGTCCTTCACGAGCGCGGCGTCGGACAGGAACATCCTGTGGTTGACGCCGCCGCCGCAGCGCACGGCGTACTTCTCCAGCACGCGCAGGCCGGGCGTGGTCTTGCGGGTGTCGCGCACCCGGGTGCCGCTGCCGGCAAGCGCGTCGGCCCACGCCGCCGTCGCCGTGGCGACGCCGGACAGGTGGCACAGGAGGTTGAGGGCGCTGCGCTCGGCGGTGAGCAGCTGCTGGGTGCGCCCGGTGATCGTCAGCAGGACGTCGCCGCGCGAGACTCGGGTGCCGTCGGCAGCGACGACCTCGATCTCGGCGTCGCCGTCGCACACGACGTCGAACACCGCTGCGGCCACCGGGATCCCGGCGACGACACCGGCGGCGCGGGCGACCAGGTCGAGGGTGGACCGCTGCTCGACCGGCACGGTCGCGGCCGAGGTCACGTCGACGCCGCCGCCGAGGTCCTCGGTGACGGTCGCGCGGACGAGCGCCTCGACGGAGTCGGGGTCGAGGCCGGCGGCCTCGAGCGCAGCGGTGGTGGTGGTGCGCAGGCTCATGCGGACTCCTCGGGCCGGGCCGACGGCTGCGGCGGCGACTGGGGCAGCGGGACGGGCTCCTGCTCGGTGACGAGCACGCCGTCGGGGTCGAGCCGCGACACGAGCCGGACGTGCCAGTGCTCGTCGTCGGTAGCGGGGAAGTCCTCGCGCCAGTGCGACCCGCGGGTCTCCTTGCGCATCTTGGCGTTGGCCGCGAGGACGGTGCCGATCGCGTGCAGGTTCGTCGTCTCCCACGCCCGCGTGTGCGGGTCGTCGGTCGTGGTGTGACCGATGGCCGACAGCACGCCGAGGGTCGCCGCCATCGAGTCGCGCGAGCGCAGCACGCCCACGCCCTCCGTCATCGCGGCCTGCAGCGCCTTGCGGGCGCCCGGGTCGAGGACGGCGCTCGGCACCGACGGCTCGACCGGGTCGCGCCGCTCGGGCAGCCCCTCGGCGAGGACGTCGCCGATGCGCGAGGCGAAGACGAGGCCCTCGAGCAGCGAGTTGGAGGCGAGCCGGTTGGCTCCGTGCACGCCCGTGCAGGCGCACTCGCCGACGGCGTACAGGCCGCGCACCGTGGTGCGGCCGTAGGCGTCGGTGCGCGCACCGCCCGAGGCGTAGTGCTGCGCGGGCGCCACCGGGATGAGATCGGTCGAGGGGTCGACACCGATCTCGCGCAGCGAGGCGAGGATGGTCGGGAAGCGCTTCTCCCACATGGCCGACCCGAACTCGCGCGCGTCGAGCCACACGTGCTTCGCGCCGGTCTCGCGCATCCGCCGCATGATCCCCTTGGCGACGACGTCGCGCGGGGCGAGGTCGGCGAGCGGGTGCCGGCCCTCCATGAACCGGATTCCGGCGTCGTCGCGGAGCACCGCGCCCTCGCCGCGCACCGCCTCGCTCACGAGCGGCTGCTGACCGGTCGAGCCCTCGCCGAGCCAGAGCACGGTCGGGTGGAACTGCACGAACTCGAGGTCGGCGACCGCAGCCCCTGCGCGCAGCGCGAGGGCCATGCCGTCGCCGGTCGCAACCGACGGGTTCGTCGTCGAGGAGAAGACCTGGCCGAGACCACCGGTCGCGAGGACGACGGCAGGTGCGAGGACGGCGCCGACGCCGTCGCGGCGACCCTCGCCCATCACGTGCAGCGTGACGCCCTGCACCGCGCCGCGGTCGTCGAGCAGCAGGTCGAGGGCGAGCGCGTTCTCGACGAGCTCGATGCCGGCGCGCCCCTCCACCGCCGCGACGAGCGCCCGCGAGATCTCCGCGCCGGTGGCGTCGCCGCCGGCGTGCGCGATGCGGTCGCGCAGGTGGCCGCCCTCGCGGGTCAACGCGATCTCGCCGCTGGCGTCCCGGTCGAAGTGCGCGCCGATGTCGATGAGACCGCGAACCGCGGCCGGGCCCTCGGTGACGAGCACCCGGACAGCGTCCTCGTCGCACAGTCCGACGCCGGCGACCAGCGTGTCGTGCAGGTGCTCCTCCGGGGAGTCCTCGGGGTCGAGGGCGGCGGCGATCCCGCCCTGGGCCCAGGCCGTCGACCCGGCATCGAGCACGGTCTTCTCGCGTGTCCACGAGAAGCCGCCCCACGCGAGCCCGGCGACGCCGATCAGGATGA
>WBZP01001184.1_pt1 | contig 33033 bp, 27 predicted proteins | sample 5204301 | NCBI WGS metagenome assembly WBZP01 (sample SAMN12412401, study PRJNA552823) | activated sludge metagenome | isolation source: activated sludge from nitrification reactor of wastewater treatment plant... | place: USA: Pennsylvania | collected 2017 | reverse complement strand
AGCGTCATCGTGATCGGGGCCGGATTGGCTGGGCTGTCGGCGGCACGCGAGTTGTCGCGGGGTGGCCGAGATGTCGTCGTACTCGAAGGTCGTGAGCGGGTCGGCGGTCGCCTAGAGGGCGGCACTATCGACGGGCATCCGGTTGAGTTGGGCGGCACCTGGCTCGGTCAGGGCCACGAGCAGATGTATGCATTGGTCCGCGAACTCGGGCTGACCACGCACCGCACCTACAACGACGACGGTCAGTTGCTAGTCGATTTGCTCGGGCGGCAGTCTCGGATGGCGGCGCATAAGGGCGCGGTGCCGAAGTTCAATCCGATCGCGCTAGCCGACCTGGCCCAGGGATTGCTGCGCTTCGGGCGACTGGCTAAGCGGATCTCCGTCGACCACCCCTGGGACTCACCAGGTGCCGAACTCCTCGACGGGCAGACCTTTGAGACCTGGATCCGTCGCAATCTGCGTACGCCGGGTGGGCGAGCCTACTTCCGGATCGCCACCGAAGCCGTCTTCGCCGCCGACAGCACCGACCTCTCGCTGCTGCACGCGCTGTTCTATACCGCCGCCAATGCCGATCTGGAGACCCTGCTGGCGGTTGACCAAGGCGCCCAGCAGGACCGGGTGGTCGGTGGATCGCACCTGATCGCAGAGAAGTTGGCCGATGGCCTCGATGTTCGACTCAACCGCGCGGTGCGCGGCATCAGACAGGACTCCTCGGGGGTGGTGGTCAGCACCCGGACAGGCGAGGCCTTCTCTGGCAGTGATGTGATCGTGGCGATCCCGCCGGTGCTCGCTGGCCGGATCGACTACGACCCGCTGCTGCCGTCGTGGCGCGACCAACTCACGCAGAAGGTGCCAGCGGGGGCGGTCTGCAAAGTGTTCGCCAGTTATCCGACGCCGTTCTGGCGCGCCGCTGGACTCAACGGCCAGGCGGCGTCGGACCGCGGCCCGGTCAAGGTCACCTTCGACGTCTCTCCTCCTGGTGGCGAGATCGGGGTGCTGCTCGGCTTCGTCGAAGGCGGCGAGGCCCGGCGCTGGGTGCGGCTCACCGATGCTGAGCGGCGGCGGACTTTTCTGGACTGCTTGGTGCGGTACTTCGGTCGTGAGGCGGCCACGCCCACGTCGTACGTCGAGAAGGATTGGACCGCCGAAGAGTTCAGCCGCGGCTGCTACGGAGCGCACTTCGCCCCCGGCGTGTGGACCTCATACGGCGAGGCCCTGCGCCCCTCCATCGGCCGGATCCACTGGGCCGGCGCCGAATACGCCACCGAGTGGAACGGCTACATGGAGGGCGCCGTACGCAGCGGTCGTGAGGCCGCCGCCCAGATCCTCAACGCCGAATAGGGGTTTCCAGCGCGCCGAGTAGGGGTTTATGGCGCGTCCAATAGGGGCTTGCAACGGGTCGAATAGGGGCTTGTGTACGCCGCGACAGTAACCCCCCACTCGACCCGCGATAACCCCCCACTCGGCCCGCGATAAACCCCCACTCGACCCGCGATAAACCCCCACTCGGCCCGCGATGAACCCCTACTCGGCAGGGGGAGGGTGATACTTCGGCCATGACGAATGCGATCGACCCGAGCTCAAAGCGCAGGTTCGTCCCTGGTCTTGCGGTGCTGCGCGGATATGAGCGGGCCTGGTTGCGCACCGATCTGTTGGCTGGTGTCACGGTCGCGGCGTACCTCATCCCCCAGGTGATGGCCTACGCGGTGATCGCTGGGCTCGAACCGGTGGTCGGCCTCTACGCGTTCATCGGACCCACCTTGGTCTACGTGCTCTTCGGCTCATCGCGGCAACTCTCGGTCGGCCCGGAGTCCACGACCGCCTTGATGACGGCCGTCGCAGTGGTGGCGCTCGGCGCGACTTCAGGCACCACGGAGTACGCCGCCCTCTGCGCCGCCCTCGCCATCGCCGTCGGCGTGATGTGTGTGGCCGGATGGCTTTTCCGACTCGGATTCTTGGCCGATCTGCTCAGCAAACCCGTGCTCATCGGCTACATGACCGGCGTGGCCGGATTGATGGTGATCAGCCAGATCAAGAAACTGACCGGGATTGCTACCGAGGGCGATTCGCTGATGGCGCAGGTGGCCTCTGCCTGGCGAAACCGTGCCGATCTGCACCTGCCCACCCTCGGTCTCGCCGCCGTGTTGTTGGTGCTGCTCTTTGTGGGCGCCAAACTGCTGCCAAAGTCGCCCAACCCGCTGATCGTCGTCCTCCTCGGGACGGCCGCGGTGGCCTTCCTCGGCTTGGAGCGTTATGGCATCAAAGTGATCGGCGAGGTCCCGGCCGGGCTTCCACTGCCCGCGCTGCCGCTGATTTCGTGGGACCAGATCGTGCCGATGTTGGTGCCAGCGCTGGGCATCGCCGTAGTCGGTTATTCCGACAACGTGCTCACCGCCCGTGCCTTTGCAGCCCGCTCCGGCAACGAAGACATCGACGCCAATCAGGAGTTCTTGGCGTTGGGCACCGCCAACTTGGCCAGCGGGTTCATGCAGGGCTTCCCGGTGTCCAGTTCAGGGTCTCGTACGGCGATCGGGGCCTCCCTCGGCTCCCGGAGCCAGGTGTATTCACTGGTGGCCCTGCTCACCGTCGTACTCACCGTGTTCTTCCTCGGCGGGGTGCTGGCCGCGTTCCCAACGGCCGCCCTGGGAGCCCTCGTCGTCTATGCGGCCTGGCGCTTAGTCGACGTGCCCGAGTGGGTGCGGTTGTGGAAGTTCCGCTGGTCTGAGTTTGCACTGGCCGCGGCGACCACCATCGCCGTGCTGACGGTCGACGTGCTCAACGGAATCCTGGTCGCGATCGGCCTGTCGCTGGCCGACCTGTTGCGCCGCGTCGCCCGACCGCATGCAGCCGTACAGGGCTATGTGCCGGGGATCTCTGGCATGCACGACATCGAGGACTACCCCGAGGTTCACCAAGTGCCGGGTCTGGTCGTCTTCCGCTATGACTCGCCGCTGTTCTTCGCTAATGCCGATGACTTCCGACACCGGGCAGAGTGGGCGCTCAGCACTGCCGAAGCGGGCACACGCTGGCTGTTGGTCAATGCCGAAGCGATCGTGCAGGTGGACCTGACCTCGCTGGATGCGATCGAAGAGCTACGCGCCGAGTTGGCCAGCCGTGATATCCGCCTCGCGGTGGCCCGCGCCAAGCAGGAACTCGTCGAAGAGTTCGACCGAGTCGGGCTGCTCGACCGCATCGGTCGGGCCTACGTGTTTCCGACGCTGCCAACCGCCGTACGCGCTTATCTGATCGACTTTGAAGAAGAGTTCGGTTCCCTGCCTGAAGGTATTGAGATTCCCAAACTTCCCAGTGACGCACTCACCCACACCGATGACTAGGGATCGGTTCGCAGCCACCTCTCGGCAACTGCGAGGAGGCGGTCGTTGGCTTCGGGCTCACCAATGCTGACTCGGACACCGTCGCCGGCAAAGGGACGTACGACGATGCCAGCGGCCTCCGCCGCAGCCCCGAACTCGGCAGCCCGATCTTCAACTGGGAACCAGACGAAGTTGCCCTGGGCCTCCGGCAGTCGCCAGCCCTGGGCCCGGAGCGCCACAGTGACCCGCTCACGCTCAGCAACGATCGCGTCAACCTGACTGAGTAGCGCAACCGAAGCGTTGAGAGCCGCCACCGCAGCGACTTGCGCCACATGGGAGACGCCGAAGGGCAGCGAGCAGGCCCGCACGGCGGCAGCCACGTCGGGGTGGGCGAGGAGGTATCCAACCCGGAGTCCGGCCAGTCCATAGGCTTTGGCCAACGTGCGCATCACGACAACGTTGTCGTGCAGCTGGCGAAGTTCGAGCGCACGAAGCGGATCACTCATCCGCACAAACTCGTGATAGGCCTCGTCGAGGACGACCAGCACGCTCTCGGGCACCTGGGCGACAAACTCGGCGACCTCGGTGTGGGTCAGCGCCGGGCCGGTTGGGTTGTTGGGCGAGCAGAGCAACACGACTTTGGTCTGTTCTGTGATCGCCGCCGCCATGGCAGGCAGGTCGTGGCGTCCATCTTCGGTCAACGGCACCTGCACTGACGTGGCGGCCGTGACCGCTGCGGCGATGGGATAAGCCTCGAAGGAGCGCCACGCATAGATGACCTCATCGCCGGGATCGCAGAACGCCTGAAGCAGGTGATAGAGCACCGCCACGCTGCCCGTTCCTGAGGCCAACTGGTCAGTGGTGACGCCAAGGTGGTCGGCGATCGCGTCGTACATCAGTTGCGCGCCCATGTCTGGATAGCGATTCATCGCGGTGATCCCGTCGGTGGCGGCGGCAACGAGTTCGGGCAGGGGCGGGTGTGGGTTCTCGTTGGAGGACAACTTGAAGGATCCCGGCGCCGAGGGCTTGCCAGGCACGTAGGCCGGGAGGCCGGCCAGATGTGGACGGGGACGTGGAGCGCTCACGGGGGCCGAACCTACTGCACTGGGCTGGGTGGCTGAGTCAGATCCCGTGGTTGCCCGGGACGTCATACGGGGTGGTTGCGCGAACCACCAGGTCGAATGACGCTAGCCGGGACGTCATACGGGGTGGCTCTTCCGGCCACCAACACGTATGACGTTGCCCAACCGTCAGCCCTCTACGATCGAGCCCATGCGCCTGCTCAGTTGGATTCTCGTGAACGCTCTGGCGGTAGGGGCAGCGGCCTGGCTGCTGCCTGGGATCAGCGTCGATGGCGGCACCTGGACTGAGAAGGCGCTGACCCTGCTCGTGGTCGGAGTGATCTTCGGGCTGATCGGCGCCACCGTGAAGCCCTTGCTGAAGACGGTCGGCTTCTGTTTCATCGTCTTGACCCTCGGCTTGTTGCTGCTGGTGATCAATGCCGCGATGTTGCTGCTGACCAGCAAAGTTGCCGACATGGTCGGGTTTGGGCTGCACGTGTCATCATTTGCCACCGCCGTCATCGGCAGCATCATCATCTCGATCGCCTCCGCCGTGCTGGGTGCGATCATCCCGGACGGTCAGGAGTGAGCCGGATCAGCCTTCCGGTTCCGGCTCAGCCGCCAAGCCCGAGTACGCCGTACCGCATTGCCTTTGTCTGCCTGGGCAACATCTGTCGATCCCCGATGGCCCACGTCGTGATGGAGCAGAAACTCGTCGAAGCCGGACTGGGCGATCTGGTTGAGGTGACCAGTTCGGGCACCGGTGGTTGGCATCGCGGCAACCCGATGGACCATCGCGCCGCCGAGACCCTCAGCGGGGCCGGATACGACCCCAGCCTGCATCGGGCACGCCAGTTCGACCGCTCCTGGTTTGACCGCGACCTGATCTTGGTGATGGACCGCGCCAACCTGCGCGATGTCAACAACTTGGGCGATGGCCCCGTGCTCATGTTCCGCGATTTCGACCCGGCCGGTCGGGGTGAAGTGCCCGACCCGTACTACGGCGGCGCCGAAGGCTTCGACAACGTCTTGGCCATGGTGGAGCGCACGTGCGCGGCCATTGTGGTTCAGGTTCGTGGTCTGCTGCGCCAGACTTGAGCGCATGGCCCGGATGCCGCGCGTCGCACAACGCGCCGAGCAGATGCTCGGTTGCGCAGTTGTGTCGACGGCTCCAGTAGCCGGTGGCGACGTCTGCACGACGACGCGGATGCGGCTCGCCGACGGGCGGATGGCGGCCTTCAAGACTCGCCAGAACCCACCGCAGGACTTCTTTGCGCGCGAGGCGGCCGGATTGAGTTGGCTGGCCACCTCAGGAGCGGTCGGTACCGCCGAAGTGCTGGCCGTCGCCGACGACGCGATCATTCTGGGCTGGATCGAACCCGGGCGACCGACTGCGGAGAGCGCCGCCGACTTCGGTCGGTCACTGGCTCGACTGCACAAGAGTGGGGCACCAGCGTTTGGGGGTGCTGTCGATGGGTTCATTGGCGTGCTCCCCTTGCCGAACCGGCCAGCGCCTAGTTGGGCCGAGTTCTACGCCGTACGACGGGTGTTGCCCTACCTCAAACTCGCCAGCGATCGCGGCCAGATCGAGCCGGACGACGCCGCTGCGATCGATTCGATGGTGCGACGGATTGAGACGCTGATCGGGCCCGACGAGCCGCCCAGCCGCCTGCACGGCGACCTATGGAGCGGCAACGTGATCTGGGATCTCGAAGGTCGCGGCCACCTGATCGACCCGGCGGCCTACGGCGGGCACCGAGAGACCGACTTGGCGATGCTGGCGCTCTTTGGACTGAACCAACTGCCACGAGTGCTCGATGCCTACGAGGAGGAGGCCCCGCTAGCTGAGGGTTGGCGCGACCGGATTGCCCTGCACCAGATCTTCCCGCTGCTAGTGCATGCCTGCCTCTTCGGTTCCAGCTACGGCGCCCGCGCCGCCGAAGCCGCTCGGCGGTATCTGTAGGGGCACTTCACATGGGAGTTTGGTACTTCACCTGGCAGATCTGCCGGGTGAAGTACCAAAGTCACAAGTGAACTTGTGACTTTGTTCCCCCCAAAACGCCACTTCTCAGACCAGCCTTAGGGTCGCGTGGCAGGCTGGCCGCGTGACTGATTCCAAACAACACGTGCTCGTGGTCGACGATGACCGTGCGGTGCGAGAGTCACTGCGCCGGTCGTTGGAATTCAACGGTTATCGAGTGTCTGTGGCCAGCGATGGTGCCGAAGCACTCGCTGGGATTGGCGCGATCGCCCCTGACGTCGTGGTGATGGACGTGATGATGCCGCGACTGGACGGCCTGGAGACCACGAGGGCGCTTCGAGGGGTCGGCAACGACGTACCGATCCTGGTTCTCACCGCCCGCGACGCCGTCGGCGAGCGCGTCGAGGGACTCGATGCCGGAGCCGATGACTATCTCACCAAGCCGTTTGCTCTTGAAGAACTCCTAGCCAGACTCCGCGCTCTCCTGCGCCGAAACCTGACCGCCGACAGCGACGCCGACGAACGCTTCAGCTTCGCCGACCTCACGCTGGATCTGGCCACCCGTGAGGTCATCCGCGGCACCCGTCGCATTGATCTGACGCGCACTGAGTTCTCCCTCCTCGAACTCTTCATGCGCCGCCCTCGCCGGGTCCTGGAGCGCGCGTTCATCTTGGAGGAGGTGTGGGGCTTCGACTTCCCGACCACGGCTAACAGCCTGGAGGTCTATGTCGGTTATGTACGTCGCAAACTGGAGGCCAATGGCGAACCCCGTCTGCTCCACACCGTGCGCGGCGTCGGTTACGTCCTGCGCGAGCAGCCCTGATGCAGGGCCTGCACTACCGCCGCTCCCTGGCCAGCCGAGTGGCGTTGTTGACCACCATGGCCGTGGGCGCGGCGGTGGCGGTGATGGCCCTGGCCGCCTATGCCACTGTGCGAGTGCAGACCGTGCAGTCGTTGGACCAGTCGCTGCGACAACGCGCCAACGCCGCCATCTCCTCCGAGGAGGGATTGGCGACGCTGAGTCGAACAAAGGTGCCGTTGTGGGTGTTTGGTGCAGCCGACGTACGCATCGTCTTCGTCGACACCTGGGACGGCGCGGCCAGTGCGGATCTCGGGATGGCGCAGGCGATCAGCGGGCCGGAGATCGATGTTGCCCACGGCCGAACCGGAACCTCAGCACGCACTGTGACGGTGCGGGGCCAACGGTTCCGCATGGTCGCCGTGCCAGCCGGCGACGGCCACCGCGCCCTTGTGCTCGCCCAGTCTCTGGCCCCCACTGAACGCATGCTTGATCGGCTTGGCCTGATTGCTCTCCTGTTTGGAGCGGCCGGGATGATCGTGGCTGCCATGGCAGGGTGGGCGGTGGCGCGCAATGGTCTGCGACCCGTACGCCGGCTCACCCAAGCCGCCGAAGAAGTCGCCCGCACCGGTCACCTCCAACACATCCCCGTGCAAGGCAACGACGAGGTGGCCCGGCTGTCTCGTGCGTTCAACGCCATGCTCACCTCGGTGGCTGCCTCGCAGTCGGCTCAGCGCCAATTAGTGGCCGATGCCGGACACGAACTCCGCACCCCCCTCACGAGTTTGCGCACCAACTTGGACTTGCTGATCCAGGCGGCCGGTTCGGATCGGCTCAGTGAGGAAGCCCGCAGCGAACTGCTCCACGATGTGCGCGCCCAGATCAACGAGATGACCACTCTGATCGGCGACTTGGTCGAGTTGGCCCGCGACGAGCCTGTCGCTGCTGTCCAACAGCAAGTGGAAGTGGCAGGGGTGGTCGAGGCGGCCGTGGCCCGAGTACGCCGGCGTGCACCCGGACTGGTATTCGACGTACATCTGTTGCCGTGGGTTGTGGTCGGTGACGCCAACGCCCTTGAGCGCGCCATCACCAACTTGCTCGACAACGCCGCGAAATGGAGCCCTGAGGGCGGCACGGTGCATGTGGAGTTGAGTGAAGGAACGCTCGTGGTCAGCGATGAGGGTCATGGCATCGCGCCTGATGATCTGCCGCTGGTGTTTGATCGCTTCTATCGATCCTCCGATGCTCGCTCAATGCCGGGCTCCGGCCTGGGCCTCTCGATCGTGAAGTCGGTGGCCGAACGGCACGGCGGTTCGGTCCGGGCCGGGACTGCCCCCGGTGGCGGAGCGGCGTTCTGGTTCTCGCTCCCCGGTGAGCCGGATTCACATGCGCACTCAAGCCGCGTCTCAGCGCAGAATTAGGAAGCCTCCCCACACTTATGCCTATGAGTTCGTTGCCGCCCGACCCCGAGCCCACCATCACACTGCCTGCCTATCCTCCGCCCGCTCCGACCACGCCAGCACCGCGACGATCTCGGGCCCTGTCGGCAGGTGTCCTGACCGGATCATTGCTGCTGGGTGGTGCCGCCGGTCTCGGTGGCGCGGCCGCCTATGAGCACCTCTTCGCCCAGCCCTCTACCTCGACCCCGTCGACGCCTTCCGCACCCAAAGCGGAGGCACCAATCTCGGGCCCTGCCGGCTCGGTCGAACAAGTGGCCGCGACCGTCTTGCCGTCGGTCGTTCAGATCAATGTGGTGACCAGCAACGGAGGCGGCACCGGATCCGGGGTGATCACGACTGCCGACGGGGTGATCGTGACCAACAACCACGTCGTACGCCCAGGAGCTGGCGAGGGCACGATTACAGTGAACTTCCACGACGGTACGTCGGCCAAAGCCAAGGTCCTCGGCACCGACCCGGTCACCGATATCGCGGTGATCAAAGCCGAGGGCAAGAGCGGTTTGCCAGTCGCAGCGATCGGCGACTCCTCGGCGCTGCGCGTCGGAGAGTCCGTGGTGGCGATCGGGTCGCCGTTTGGCCTCGAAGCCACGGTTACTACCGGGATCGTGAGTGCGCTTAACCGAGCCGTCTCAGTAGGCACTCAGGAGGACGCCAATCCGTTTGGGGGCGGCAACAGCGCGGGGAGTACGACGTACCCGGCGATCCAGACTGACGCCGCCATCAACCCCGGCAATAGCGGCGGCCCGTTGGTCAACATGCGCGGAGCGGTGATCGGAATCAACTCCTCGATCCGCACGGCAGGAGCGGCAGAGGGCGGATCAATCGGGCTCGGGTTCGCCATCCCGATCAACTCGATCATGCCGATCGTCGAGCAGTTGCAGAAGGGCGAGGCCGCGACCCACGCCCGATTGGGTGTGTCGGTCGGCAACAACGCTCAGGGGGATCAGTTGGCCACCGGCGCGTTGGTGAAGTCGGTCGAACCGGGCAGCGCCGCAGACAAAGCCGGCCTCAAAGTGGGCGATGTGATTGTCAAGGTCGAGGAGGCCGCAATCCCGAGTTCGGATTCCCTCGTCGCCACCGTGCGGAGTTATCGTCCGGGCGACAAGGTGAAGATCACCTACCTACGCGGGGGCCAGAAGTCCAAGGTGTCGGTGGCGTTGGGTAGCGATCAGGCTGAGCAGACGTCGTAGTCACTTTGGCCCCTTTGGTTAACAAAAGTCACAAGTTAACTTGTGACTTTGTTATCCAGGAGCGCCCCCAAAACTCGCGCCGCCTTCCACCGCGATTCGTGCCACTCCTCCTCCACCGACGACCGCACTGTGACCCCACCTCCGGTGCCTACCTCCCACCCAGAGGGGGTCTTCATCAGCGACCGGATCACCACACCTAGGTCGGCTCGCCCATCGGCGCAAATCCACCCGAACGCCCCCGAATAGATCCCGCGCGGAGCCGTCTCGACGGCATCGATGATCTCCATCGTCCGCAGTTTGGGAGCCCCCGTCATCGATCCGGCCGGGAACAGCGCCCACAACGCCGCCAGCGTCGACACGTCGTCACGCAATTGCCCGCGCACGGTCGAGACCAACTGATGCACGCTCGCATACGACTCCACCGCCATCAGACTCGGCACCCGCACCGTGCCCGGCTCACACACCATCGACAGGTCGTTGCGCAGCAGATCGACAATCATCAGGTTCTCGCCGCGATACTTCGGATCAGTCACCAACTGCGCCCGCAGGCGCTCGTCCTCAGCCGTCGTCACACCGCGCGGCGTCGTCCCTTTGATCGGCTTTGCCTCCAGCCACCGGTCAGCGTCGACGGTGGCGTAGCGCTCCGGACTCGCGCTGAGCAGATGAGTCTCACCATGCCGCAACAATCCGGCGTACGGCGCTGGGTTGACCGCCCGCAGCCTCAAGTACGTCGCCAACGGGTCGGCCACATCCGTGGTGGGCCGAACGCGATAGGTCAGGTTGACCTCATAGGAGTTGCCTGCGCGAAGGTTCTCCTGAACCTCAGCGAAGTCCTCGTCGTACCACGACGGCACCGGCGCATCCACCCCCCGCGGATTGTGTCGCGGCGACAGCGGTTCGTCAGGGTGGTCAAAGAAGGCGACGTCGGTGCACCGCATCCAGACGGCGTCCGGCCCCCGCTCCCACGGCCGAGCTGGGAGGTCTGGCCGGGCGGCGTAGCCGAAATAGCCCACCCAGTGCACTGACGGATCACCAGCGTCGGCAGCGATCTCGCGCTCCAAGACCCCGAAAATCTCATCGCCCACGACCTCTACACGCCCGTGCTGATGCCGGCGTACCTCCCCCGAGGCCGCATCGAAAGTCAGCGAAACGTCTTCGTCGCTGAGCACACCCACCATCGAACGCCGCCCCAACCAGCTGCGCGCGCCCCCGCCGTCGAGCCAGAACACCCGATCCGAGCGCGCATATCCCGCCGTGACTGCGTCGATGACATCGCGGCTCATCAGATCGTCCCGACAAAGTTGGCGATCATCTCGGCGCCGTACTCAGACAAGATCGACTCTGGATGAAACTGCACACCTTCGAGCGGCAGCGATCGGTGCCGGACCCCCATGACGACGCCTCCCTCCGCGGTGGCACTCACCTCAAGTACGTTGGGCACACTCGTTGCCGCCAGCGAGTGATAGCGCACAGCACGAAGCCCTTCGGGCAACCCCGCAAACACGCCCCGACCGTCGTGGCTGATTCGGTCCACCTCGCCGTGGGCGGGTTCGATTCGCTCCACTACGCCGCCGAGGTGGCTCACCATCGCCTGCATGCCCAGACACACTCCCAGTACGGGGAGGCCGAGCCCGAATACGTCGGCGCCCAACGCGAAGTCAGTCATTGATGCGGGGTGGCCCGGCCCTGGCGAGAGCACGACCCCGTCGTACGACGAAAGCTCCTCCACTTGCACCGCGTTGTGCTCCATCACCTCAGGAAGAACACCAGTGACGCCCGCAATCAGGTGCACCAGATTCCAGGTATAGGAGTCGAAGTGGTCGACCACCACTAGGCGAGGCGCACTCATCGGTTCACACTCACAGGTGCAGTGTCAGGGCCGCAACAGGTCGAGCACCAGATCGCGCAGCAATTCAAAGCCGTCTTCGGTCAGGATCGACTCGGCATGGAACTGGATCCCTCGGAAGTGCGGACCGTTGACCTGGTGGATGTCTCCCGTCGCTGCGTCATACGCAACGGTCACCCCGACGGGGAGCACGACCTCAGGGCCAACCCGGCCCACGAACGTGTTGTAGAAGCCGACGCGCTCTCGCCGCCCAAACAGATCCACGTCGCTCTGGGTGCCTTGGAAGACGATGTCCTTGTAGGCCAGCGGGATCCCGAGTCGTTCGCAGAGCACTTGGTGGCCCAAGCAAACCGACAGGAACGGTTGTCTTGTGGCCAGGAGTTGATCAACCGCTCGGCGATAGGTGGCGATCTTGGCGTCGTCGCCGTCTCTGGGATCACCCGGCCCAGGACCGACCACCACGAGGTCGTGGCCGCCAAACGTTTCGGGGGTCCAGTCTTCGCGCTGCACGATGGTCGGGCTCATCCCCAGCACGGAGAAGACGTGCGCGAGCATGTTCACAAAGTCGTCTTCGCCTTCAAGGATCAACACCGATTTGCCAGCCAGTTCGGGGCGCGGTGCCGCACCGGACTGGTCGGTCAACCAGAACCGGCTCAGTCGCGCATTGCGAGTGCCGAGCGCGAGGCGCACATCTTCGTCGGCGGCTAGTTCGGCGATCGCTTCGGACTCAGCTGGCGCCATCGGAACCAGTCCGAAGGCGCTCAAGATCCCGCCTGCTTTGGCGTGAGTCTCGGCCACTTCGTAGTCAGGTTCGGAGTCACGGACCAGAGTGGCTCCAGCGGTCACTTTGAGCTGACCGTCGAGGCTGATCTCCGCCGTACGGATCAAAATCGGACTATCCATCGTCGGCTCCCCATCGGCGGAGCGTCCGAAGAGGGCCAGCGCGGCGCCGTAGTACCCCCGGCCCTGCTGCTCATAATCGGCGATCAATCGGCAGGCATTCTCCACCGGCGCCCCGGTGACAGTGGCGGCAAACATGGTGTCTCGGAGCACCTCGCGTACGTCGGCGCGGGTTCGCCCCGCGAGCAGATACTCGGTGTGCACCAGATGCGTCATCGGTTTGAGGAACGGCCCCAGCACCTGTCCACCTTCGTGGCAGATGTCGCACATCATTTTCAGTTCCTCATCGACCACCATGAAGAGTTCATAGATCTCCTTCTGGTCGGCCAAGAACTCCAGCAGTCGCGGTTTGCGCTCCTCCGGGCTAAGCCCGCGCAGGCGGAACGTTCCAGAAATCGGGTTCATCCGCACGTCCCCGCCGATCACGCTGACGTGGCGCTCGGGGGAAGCGCCGATCAGGTAGCGGTCACCGGTGAAGAAGCAGAACGTCCAGTAGGCGCCGCGCTCGTTCTCCAGCAGTCGTCGCAACACAGTGAGGGCGCAGTCGGCGTCCCAGTCCTTCAGGCGCGCGCGGTAGTGGCGCCCGATCACCATGTTGGCGCCCTCGCCGTTGCCAATCTCGTCATCGATCACTCGACGTACGACGTCGGCGTAGGTGGCGTCATCGGTCTCGAAGCCGCCGGTGTCGTGGAACTCGACTGCGACGTCGGGCAATGCGTCGAGCAGATCGGTGATGCCAACTTCGTATTCGTGGGTGATCTGCATCGAATTCAGCGGAGTGCCGTCGTCGATCGCAACGAAACCGCGCTCGGCCACTTGCCGAAACGGCACCGCCACCAGTCGGTCTGCCTTCGGCCCGCCCTCAGGCTCACCCTGCTCCAGAGGAATGTCGAGCAGAGAGGCCAGGTGTGTCGTCGTACCACCAATGATTCCGACCGTCGGCGAGGCCTTGCGCCGAATCACCGCCCACGCCTGCTCGCCCCGGACCGTCGACAGGGCCTGGGCAGCATTGATCGTCATGGGTGAAACCGTATCTGCCGCCAATCCGCCCCGCCGCCCCCCACCGCTGGTTGAGCAGGCCGAGACGAAACCCCGATCTCGCAGTGCCTCTCCCGATTGTTGGCGCTGGTGTTCGTACCCAGGCGGACCAAAGGCCACCTTCGGGCCTCAGTCGTCGCTCAGCGCGAGGTCTAGAAGCACCATTGGTCCGCCGTGGTACGAATCCGGACCACAAGCACGTCGCTCACCCAACAGAGATAGCGCGACCGAATGGGCACGGCGGGAGAGCCACTTCACCTGGGAGTTTCATACTTCACCTGGCAGATCTGCCGTGTGCAGTAACAAAGTCACAAGTGAACTTGTGACTTTGTTCCGAAAAACGAATTCTCACCGGCCACGACCGTCATCACCTGCGTCGCACGGGTGTAGACCACATACAGCGTCGCCCGACCGGTGGAGGATTCGGCTTCGATCTCAGCCGGCTCAACGACCACGATCCCGTCGAACTCCAGCCCCTTGGTTTCCAACCCGGTCAGTACGACGACCCGCGCCTGTGCGCCACCGGTCAAATCGTCAGTGAGTTCTGGACGGGCCGCCAACCAACGTCGTAGTTCCCCCTGGCGAGCCACCGACGCAACCACTCCGACGGTGCCTTCGACTTCGGCAGCTAGGGCGACGACTTCGTCCCCGACAGCGACTTCGAGGTCGTCGGCGCTCACCACTCGCGGCGGCACCCCGGTCGAGCGAACCGCCTCGGGGAGATCGGCATTGAGGTCGACCGAGCGCGCATAGTCGGCCGCGAAGGCATAGATCTCGGCTGAGTTTCGGTAGTTCTTTGACAGGTGGAACGAGTGGATTTCCTTGGTGCCCAATGCCTCGGCTCGAGCTGCCTCAGCCTCCGCCGGGTCGGGCCACGACGACTGAGCAGGGTCACCGACGATCGTCCAGGTCGCCGTGCGACCCCTCCGACCCACCATGCGCCACTGCATCGGGGTCAGGTCTTGAGCCTCATCAATCAGTACGTGGGCGTAGCCGTCGTCTTCCACCCGGTTGGTCGGCGGCTGCCAACCGCGCGGCCCACCCCATTCGCGCTCGGTCGACAAGACCAGTTCGGAGACGGTGGCGTCGATCCCGAACAACGGGTCTTCGTCAGGGTCGGAGACGATTGGCGGATCGCCGAGCAAGTAGCGCAGTTCATCGACCAACGGAACGTCCTCGACGCTGAGGTCATCGGCCCACGACTTGGCGAGTAGACGCACTGATTCAGCGTCCAGCACGCCGTCAGCCACCCGGCCCAAGAACTCTGGTTCCCGCAGCCAGCCGAGCACGGTGGCCGCATCCAGCACGGGCCACCACGACGCCACGAACTCGGTGAACGAGTCGTCGTCACGCATCGTCTCGGCGAAGTCTTCCTTTGTGCGCTCCCGTGCGCGCTCACCGCGGACCTGACGCCACATGTGGTCGATCAGCGTCGATGCCACCTTGGTGGTGCTGCGGTTGCGAGTCCCGTTGGCGAGCAGTTGCCGTCGTACGGCGCCAAGTTCGCGTCGCCCCATCACGATCACATCGTCGCGGTAGAAGACGCGGTATTCGCGAGGCGAGCCAGGGACCGCTTGGCGCGCAGTGCGACGAAGCAACTCGGCCATCGCCGCCGACCCCTTGACCTCGGCCACGGCGGGGTCGTCGCGACGGCTGGCGTGGACTCCATCGACCACCTCGCCCAACGACCGCAGGGCAACCGCGGTCTCGCCGAGGGAGGGCAGCACTCGCTCGATGTATTTCATGAACACACCGCTTGGGCCCACGACCAGCACGCCGCCAGTCTCGTAGCGGCGCCGATCGGCATAGAGCAGATAGGCCGCCCGGTGCAGTGCCACGACAGTCTTGCCAGTTCCCGGGCCGCCCGAGATCACCACGACCCCGCGCGAAGGCGCCCGAATCGCGCGGTCTTGCTCGGCCTGGATGGTGGCCACAATCGAATGCATCGAGCGGTCGCGCGCTCGGGTCAACTGGGCCATCAAGGCCCCCTCGCCCACGATCGGCAAGTTTGTCTCAATGGTGCCGTCGAGCAGGTCGTCTTCGACACCCAAGACCGTTTCACCACGCGAGCGCAGAATCCGCCGTCGTACGACGCCTTGCGGCTCCGAATGGGTGGCCTGATAGAAGACCGCAGCTGCGGGCGCACGCCAGTCGATGAGGAGTACGTCGTGATTGTCGTCGCGCAACCCGATCCGGCCGATGTAGCGCGGTTCGTGCGTCACCTCGGGGCGCATGTCGAGGCGACCGAACACCAGCCCCTCGTGGGCCGCATCGAGAGAGGCGAGCCGCTTGGCGGCCTGAAAAACCATGGCGTCGCGTTCGACCAGACCACCCTCGTGGCCCAGTCGTCCACGCGAATGTCCCTCAGTGGCGAGCGCCTTCGCCGAGGCGGCCGACCGCTTCAGTTGGGCATAGACCTCGTCGACGAATGCCTGCTCGGCTGCCACTTCACGGGTGGCGGTGTCGAGGTGATCTGACACAGACAGGCTCTTTCGTAGGTGGCGGCGGGCAAGTTGACAAGCTTAGCCGCTCCTCCTCAAAGCTGACCCAGGGTCAGACGCAGGAACGGGTGCCGACGTCGTACGTCACGCCGTCGATGCCGACGAACCAATAACTGAAGTTGCCCTGGCCCAGGCTGAGCTTGAGGACGCCGTGCTTCTTGGAGTTGAAGTACGCCGAGCCGTAGCGGCGCGCGCCCCGTTTGCGAAGTTCCTTGCCGCCGGTGCCGACGACAAATGATGGAATGCCGTCGGTGCGGATCACCTTGCCACCGTCGAGGCGCTTGAACCGCTCGTAGTCGTGGTCGTGGCCAGCGAGTGCGAGATCCACTTTGGCGGCGTAGGCAGCTCGCCAGAACGGTCGCATCACCGTTGAACTGCCGTGCTTGCCCGAGGAGTAGCGCGGGTGGTGCATGGTCATGGCAACGCACTGCTCGCTGGTGTTAGCCAACTGCTTCTTGAACCACGTCAACTCAGCCGCGCAGTCGACTCCGCCGGACACGATCGAGGAGCAGTTGCTGTTGAGTTGCAAAATCTTCCACGACCCCATCGTGGTGGCGTAGTAGCCCTTGTTGGCGGCTGCGTCGGGGATGCGGTCGGCAAAGTACTTGTAGTAGCCGCTGGCGCCAGAGGTCTTGTATTCGTGGTTGCCCGGGATCGGTTCGGTGATCGACTTGAGCGCACCCCAGGTGCCGTCGTACTCACTCATGAAGGCGGCGTAGGTGCCGGTCTCGTACTGCTGGTCGCCGAGGGAGAGCACGAAGTCAGGGCTCATCGACTCGGCCAGTTTGGCAGTGGCTGCATCACGACAAGCCGTGGCCGTGGTGGCGGCCCCGGGGGCACAGGCGACGTCACCGACTGCGACGACAGTGACCGTAGGCGCAGTGGCTGTGGGCATCCGGAGCGAGTTGGCTGTGCCGACTGTTGCAGCGGTCAGCGCGAGGCCAGCGAGGACCGAGAAGGTGATGCGAAGGGGGCGCATCCTTCGAGGGTACGCCGAAATCGGGCGAAATCGTCAATGTGGTTCGAGGGGAACAAAGTCACAAGTGAACTTGTGACTTTGTTACTGCACACGGCAGATCTGCCAGGTGAAGCAGGAATCTGCCAAGTGAAGTGGCCCGGGTGAGCCCCCAACCACCTCAGCAGATGTCGTGGATGAACTCAGCCAGTTGCCGAAGGTTTCGGCACTCCACGATCGGCACGATCCGGCCATAAGCCGCCGCCGCAGAATCACCGGTATTCCAGGAGTTGGGATGCTCGGGGTTGAGCCACCAGGCGTGGCGGGCGTCGTACGCCAGTTGCTTGAGCACATCCAAGGAGAGGTCTGAGTAGTTGGATCGAGCATCTCCCAGAATCAGCAGGCTGGTCCGTGACGTCACTGCGTCGGGGTGCTCTTCGGCGAACCTCGCAAGCGCGCGACCGTAGTTGGTGCGTCCCCACATGCTGGCGTGCGCCGCACTTGCCGCCAGCGCCGTCATCGTGTCGACCGGGTCCGCCCCCGGGGTGAAGTGATGGGTGACCTCGTGGATGTCGTCTACGAACGTGAAAGCGCGGACCCGCGTGAACTGCTCCCGCAGGGCAAAGGTCAGCATCAACGTGAAGTTGGCGAAATTGGCGACACTGCCACTGACGTCACACAAGATCACCAACTCGGTGCGATGCGGCCGCTTTGGGCGATGGTGTGTCGTGACCGGCACACCGCCGGTCTGCATGCTGGCGCGAACCGTACGACGAAAGTCCAGCGGCCCCCGACGACGCGCGTGCTGCTCCTTGGCAAGCCGAGTAGCGAGGCGGCGTGCAAGCGGAAGGATCTCTCGACGCATCTGCTCCAACTCGGCCTTGCGGGCGCTGGTGAAGTCGATCCGGTCGATGCTCGGTCGGATCGAGTTGCGAGCCATGTGAGAGGCGCCCTTCTCCTCAGCCACTCGACGGCGCGCTTCTGCCTCGACGGCGGCGGAGAAACCGATCACTCTTCGCTGCACTACTCGGCGCGCCATGGGCTCGTCGTCACCGGCAGCTACTAGCCCCTGCACCAGGCGCTCGATCAGGCCGGCTGCGTTGACCCGGTGCAACGTCGTATAGGCCGACCAACTCGACAGACCCGGACCGCGGCCGGCGAGACGCCCGAATCGACCGACCCCCTCTCGTGCCAACTGCCCGACCTCGCCGCCCTCCGCCAAGGCCGCTTCAAGGCGCTGCCGAAAATCGGCGAGCTGCTCGGGCCCGTCTGCGGGCAACAAAGTCACAAGTTCACTTGTGACTTTGTTACTGGACCCGGAAGTTTCACGCCCGGAGCCTTCATCCCCGGAAATCTCACCACCAACCCCCTCCCCCACGAGCGCCGGGAAGTAGAGGTCAAACAGCAAATCGAAGCTCGAGCGATGCACTTGTCGCTTCACCAGCGTTGCTGCCAGTGCCGCGCGCAGGTCTTCGCGCTCCAAGACCGGCAACGCGGTGATCGCCCGCACCGCATCCAGGTCCTCACTCAGTGACAAAGGCAACCCGGCCCGCCGCAACTCCTCGACGAACTCGATCTGGCGGCTGAGCAGACTCACGGCAGCGGCTCTCGGGGGTGGTCAAAACCGTAGGCGCAGGGGATCGAGGTCCAGCGGGAAGAGGGAGTCTCACAACCGACCTCGAGCCACGGATCAGGTGTGACCACGGTTCTAGGTCCAAAGCCTCGCGCAGCATCACCCAGCCAGGCTCCCCACCACCCAAACGTCGTGGGTCCGGTGACGACGTGGTCAGCAGTCGACATCATGTGCAGTTGATCAAGTGGGCTCAACCCGAGAACTGCGTGAGCTGGGCCGAGGTCTCTCAAGGAGACAGCGACTGCTTCTGCGCAGAGCGGCACGTCGGAGAACACCATGAAACCGGGATCTGCCAACGTTGCGCAGGCTCGCTGGGCGGCCTCGAGGTACCACTTCAGCCTCACCGCCCACTGGAGTTGCTCATAATCCAGGCCCGCACGCACCACGATCGCGACGGACTCCCTCGACCTCCCTAGAGCGGTGACGCTGCGCATCTGCTCACTCATCGCAGCCGAGGCGGGGTTCAGCGAACTCACGACGCGCTGGGCTTCGTCCTGGAAGTACTGCTCGTTTTGAAAATATCCACGCAGCAGCACCGGCCCGCTTTGTCGGGCCACGTCTGGGTCGAAGGCCCACCAGTGCGGTTCGGTGTAGATGGCACGCCCCAGGGTGAGGTGCTGTAGCGGATCCGGCACGCGTCCAAGGGCGCTCTGTAGGTACGGTCGGGTCCGGCCGTCGAGGGACGGCGGTCGGCGCAGTTTGAGGCTTTCGCGCGAAGTCAGGCGGCGGTATTGGCCATCGCGGAGCGCGAGACGCAGGGGATGATCGCTGGCCGCAATCGACTCCACAAGCACCGGCCCGTCGTCTTGGAGTTGAGCCTTCATCATCGCGAACTGGAAGAGCTGATTGCCCAGGCGTCCCTGCAACTCCACCGCTCGAAGAGAGTGTTCGCGCACCGCCGTAAGCTACTCGATCAATCGATCGGCTCGACGAACTCAATGTGGCGCGACATCAGGGTCACAGCCGAAGTTCTCGGATCGCTCGCACGTGGTCGGAGGCGTGTTTGAGCACCACTCCCAGGGTCTCGCGCACCACCGACGGCTCCAGCGAGCCGATCTCCAGCGCCACCAGCGTGTGTGCCCAGTCGATGGTCTCGGCGATCGATGGCGCCTTCTTCAACTCCACGGCCCGCAGCTTGGCCACGTAGTCCACCACCTGCCCCGCCAGCGTCGCCTCCACCTCAGGCACCTGCGAGCGCACGATCGCGGTCTCGCGTTCGGCAGTGGGGTAGTCCAAGTGCAAGTACAGGCAACGCCGCTTCACGGCCTCACTGAGTTCCCGCGCCGCGTTGGACGTGAGTACGACGAAAGGCCGTCGTACGGCGCTGACCGTGCCCAACTCCGGGATCGTCACCTGAAAGTCGCTGAGCACCTCCAGCAGCAATCCCTCAACTTCGACATCGGTCTTATCGACCTCGTCGATCAGCAGCACGGTCGGCTCGGACCGACTGATTGCGGTCAACAGGGGCCGCCGGAGCAAGAACTCCTCGGTGAAGATCTCGTCATGAGTCTCCGCCCACGACGCCCCCGAGGTCGCTTGGATCCGGAGCAATTGCTTCTTGTAGTTCCACTCATAGAGGGCCCGAGCCTCGTCCAGCCCCTCGTAGCACTGCAGTCGGATCAGGTCCGCGCCCGTTGCCCGCGAGACCGCCTTGGCCAACTCGGTCTTGCCCACACCGGCCGGCCCCTCGATCAGCAGCGGCTTCTCCAACGCTCCAGCCAAGAAGACCGTGGTGCTGGTGGCCGCGTCGGCCAAGTAGCCCACCTCACCGAGGGCACGAGTGACGTCGTCAGGTGAGGCGAACCAAGTCATGCGGGCCAGCGTAGGCCGCGGTCAGGGAGCGACGTATTGGTGGTCGTAGCCGAAGTAGCCAGGGCCAACCAGTTCGAGTCCCTCCGGCGTACGCCACCGGTCATGACACGGCAGCATCACCACGCTGACCCGGAAGCCGTAGCGCATCGCCTCGGTGGTGATCGGCTCACCACTATCCAGGTCGAGCACACAGATCAGGTCCGGCACGCTGGCCACGACGGCCCCGTCGCGGATCGCCACCAAGTGCTCGTTTTGGAACTCCAACGTCATCGACGCGCCGTCGTACTCCTCCAAACCCGACAGCACCGCAGTGCCGCGTGCGAATCCCGCGACCGTACGACGAGACACGTCGCTCACGCGCCCCTTCATCAGCACCTGACCACCCAAATGCTCGGCCAAGGCGGTGGCAGTGTCGCCCTGGGAGTTGGTGCGGACCAGTTCACCCAACGTCGCGGCCAGAGAGAGGGTGCGCGGCACGAGTGCCGAGCGGGCCTGCGCCCCGGTGTGTGGATAGAGGCAGATCGCCGCCGCGCAGCCCATGTCGACGGTGGCCGACCTGGCCAACCGTTCCGACCACGGGTTGTCGATGGTGTTCAGCACGACGGTGTTGCCCTTGTCGTCAGCCATTGCCATCGGCGTCGAGGCGATCCCGTCGAGGGTGAAGAGAACCATCTGTAGTTCGGGGAACGCACGCCCCATGCCGTCGCCGTCGATCAATGGCAGCCCACATTCGGCAGCGGTCGCGATCGGGATCATCGAGTTCAAGCCGCCCGCCTCAAGGCAGGCGATGTGGGTGGCCTCTCGGGGAAGCGACGCAGACAGCGCTCGCACCGCAGTACCGAACTCAGTCCCCGCTGGCGGCTTCTCCACAATCACCGTCGGCGCGCCCATGATCGCCACCGGCAAGACCATGTCGTCGTCGGCAAGCTCGTCGAGATCGACCAAGGTGACTGGCCCGTGGCGCCGGATCGCGTTCTCCGCCAGCAGGCGGCCCAGGTAGGGATCACCACCTCCGCCCGCGCCCAGAATCGCCGCCCCTCGGGCGATGTCGTCGAGGTCTTCTAGACCGATCTGCCGGCTCATCGCAGCTTCCCCAAGTTCACGTCCCCCAGATCCAGGTCACCGACGGCCTTGACCCGCACGCGCACCGCGTTGCCGGGCAGGTAGGCAATCGGGAGTTCGTCGACCTCCACCACGCTGACCGAATCAGGGTCGGCTCCGGCAGCCACGGCTTGGGCGATCGCCTCTTCGCGGGCCTCGCCCAACATCAGGTCACGCGAGGTCTGGTCGCCCGAATAGATCCGATCGATCTCGCCGCTGACCTGCGCGATCGCAGCCCCGATCGCGTTGGCGACCGCAAACTCCTCAGGACGTACGACGGTGTCGAAGCCCGGCAGCGAATCTGGCAGCAACACCGAACCGCCCCCGACCAGCACCATCGGCATCGGCGCCGAGGACGTGCGCATCGAATCTGCCAGGGCCGCCACGCGAGGTGAATCTCAGCTAGCGCCGACGAGACGAGTTCCCGGTCAAGATGCGCCACCGCCGACCGGTCGCCGATGTCGGCCAGGTCTCCGGCCACGGCGATGTCGGTTGCGGTCAGAGTCGATCCGCCAAACACCAACGCCTCTTGGTGAAGGCGGTATCCGGTGGAGCGCGGCCCCACCTCCGGACGCTCGCCCAGGGTGACCAGACTGCCGCCACCAATGCCGATCGAGACCACATCGGGCATCCGGAAGTTGGTGCGCACACCGCCGATGTCGACTTCAGTGGTCGCCGGTCGGGGAAATCCGCCGACCACCGCACCCACATCGGTGGTCGTGCCGCCGACATCCACGACGACGCAGTCAGTGAGACCCGAGAGCAATGCGGCCCCGCGCATCGAATTGGTGGGACCAGCGGCAAAGGTCGCGACCGGGTAGCGACTGACGAACTCAGCATCCATCAAGGTGCCGTCGTTCTGGCTGAGATAGAGCGGGGCACTGAGCCCGGTGCTGCGCAGCGCCTCGGCGAAGGCGGCCGTGATCTGCTCGGCGACAGGGAGCAGCGAGGCATTCATGATCGTGGCGTTCTCGCGTTCGAGCAGGCCGATCCGGCCGATCTCGTGCGACAGCGAGATCCGCAGGTCAGGCAATTGCTCCTGCAGGATCGCTGCAGCCCGCGTCTCCATCTCCGCAGTCAGCGGGGAGAAGATCGAGGTGATCGCGGCAGAGGTGATCCCGAGTTCGCCGATCTCGTCGGCCACGCGCCGCAACTCGGCTTCGTCGAGGTCACTGATCTTGCGACCATCGAATTCGTGGCCGCCATGACACATCCAGGTGTGTCCGCCGATTGCCTGGACCAGATGCTCTGGCCAGGCAGTGAGCGGAGGCACCCCCGCCGCGGCAGGCAACCCCAGCCTGATCGCCGCGGTGGGGGCGAGCCCTCGCGCCTGGACCACGGCATTGGTGAAATGCGTGGTGCCAATCGCGACGGCAGCAATGCCATCGGGCTCGACGCCGGCGTCTCGGATCAGCGTGCCCAGCGCTGACACGATGCCCCCGGTGACGTCCTCACTGGTGGGTGCTTTAACCGACGCCAGTACTCGCTGACCCTCGATCAGTACGGCGTCGGTGTTGGTCCCGCCGACGTCGATCCCGATGTGCATGCGTTGCCTCTCTCCAGGACTCCGACCGGTCAGGTCGAAGGCGTGTCGTGGATGCCGATCCCGCGACCCAGTCCGAGCTTGCCCAAGACGACATAGATGACGAAGGCCGCCACCAACGACACCAGTGCAGGAACATTGACGGCTGGGATCCAGGTCGGGTTCATGGCGAGCAGTTTGGCTACGGCGTACCCGAGCACCCAGGCAGCCAGACCAGCCGGCACCCAAGCAGGCATCCGAGAGGGAAGCGTGCCGGCTGCGCGGGATTCGTCGAGTTCTGTGCGCCAACTCTTCACGATGAAGTAGTCGGCGATCATGATCGCCGCGATCGGCGGGAACACCATCCCGAGTTCAGACAAGAAGGTCTGGAACTTCGACGCAATCCCCAGCGCCGACAGGATCGAACCCAACACGCCGAGCACCACGGCCACCATGGCGCGGTTGATCCGCTTGCCAGTGAAGGTGTGCACAGCGTTGACGATGCCGAGGGACGACGGGTAGAGGTTCCAGTCATTGATCTTCAGGATCGAGGCCACCAAGATCAGAACGCCGAGCGTCCCCACAGTGCCCTGCACCAACCCGACCACGAGCCCGGCTGCTTCGCCCATCTGCTCGGCGGTCACGGTCTTGAAGGTGTGTGCCAACAGAACGCCGATCACACCGACGAAGTACTCCCCCAAGGTCACCCCGACGACGGTCTGCTTGACCACATCCATCGGGGTGCGGTTGTAGCGGGACATGTCAGGGGTCATCACCGCGCCGACGATGAAGCCACCGGCGACCATGGTGATCCCGAACGCCAACGACATTGGCGGACCCGGGTGACGACTCGACATCAAATCGCTGAGATTGTGGTCCTTGAGCGCGGCCGTCAGCGAGAAGACACACAACAGCAGGAACGCCGGCACCGTGACGTAGGCAACCCAGTTCATCGAGACAAAGCCGTAGACCACGATCAGGGTCACGGCGAGGCCACCGACGATGCAGTAGAGCCACAGCGGCCCGCCGAAGATCGACTGCAAGCCGTTGGCGAAGACCTCGTTCTGTACGCCGAACCATCCGGTCAGACTGATCGCCATCGCGATGCCGACCAGGGCCGAGCCATAGCGACCGAAACCAGTCCAGCGGGCCAGCACCGAGGTGCTCATGCCCTCCTTCTGACCGGCGATGCCGACGAAGATGGTGACGATCTCCAGCAAGACTGCGCCGATCGTGATCGCCAGCATGGCCTGCCAGAAGCCCATGGTCAGACCGATCATGGCGGCCAAGAAGAACTGTGCCAGCGCCGACAACTGCCCGAAGCGCTGCAACGCGACGGAGAACCACGAATAGCGCTCCGACTCTGGGACGCGGACGAGTGCGAAGTCGTCGTGTCCGATGAAGGTCGAGTCGAGGTCTGCCTCGCTCGTCGATGGACTGCTGTTGGTCACGTCTGCGACCCTCCCTGATCTGCAGTGGGTGCCCAGCACTGGACACACGGAGACGTCCGCACGCTAGGGACGGCTGGCAACCCAGAGCAATGAGCAGACCGCCCTCGATGCCTGCCATTGTTGTGCATAGTGCACTACAGTCCGGATTCGATGATCCAGATCACCGCTACCGACGTCGATGCGCTCAGCCTCGGCTGCGCGATCTTGGGCTCCGGAGGCGGTGGTGACGTCGAAGCGGCGGCCCTCTTGCTCAGCCGCACGCTCTCGGAGGGGGCGGTGAGGCTAGCCGACCCAGACGAGATCGACTCTGTGGCACCCTGCGCTTTGGTCGGGGCGGTCGGCTCGCCGACAGTGATGCTGGAGCGCATCCCCGGCCATCTCGAATTCACTCGCGCCGTGCGCAGCTTGGAGCGCTATCGCGACCAAGAGATGCAGGCCGTCGCGCCTTTGGAGATCGGCGGCGTCAACGGTCTGCTCGGCGTCAACGCAGCCGCACATCTAGGTTTGCCCCTCCTCGACGCCGACGCCATGGGACGCGCGCTGCCCCACCTTGACCAACTGGTCACCGTCGGCAGCGCCGCGCTCACGCCCTTGGCGCTGGCCCAACCTTCGGGCGGAGTGATGTTGCTCGACGATCTGCCAGACGATGCGGTCGAGCACGCAGTTCGGGCAGTGCTGCCTGCGATGGGGACCTGGGCGGCTGTCTGCCTGCAGCCAACCACCGCGGCAGTGATCGCCGCCACTGCAGTGCGGGGGTCGGTGTCACGAGCGCTGCTGATCGGGCGCGCGTTGATCGCCCACTCGTCCGGGGAGTACGACGAAGCCAGGCTGCGCCGTGAGTGCGGACTCGACATCCTCTGGCAGGGGGTAGTCGCAGAAGTGCACCGCCGCGACCGCGACTCAGCGCTGGGCACGATCACCCTGATCGACCAGGAGTCGACAGCGCGAGTCGACTTCGCCCACGAATATGTGGCCGCCTTGGTCGAGGGCGAAGTGGCAGCGGGCTCACCCGACATCGTCGTACTCCTCGATGAACGCAGCCGCCACCCGATTGCCGTGGACCGGGTGCGCGTCGGGCAACGCCTGCGAATCGCCACACTCCCGGCTCCGCCAGAACTCATCGCCGCAGCCCCTCGACTCGGCGTCACCCGCATTGTGGAAGGCCACCGGTGAACCCAACGAACAACACGGTTGCGGACGCGCTTGATCACGCCGCCCTCGCAGCAGCTGAGGTGATCGGCGGGGCGAAGGGGAGGTCGCGTCCGGTGCATGCGGTGACTCTGCTGGCCGCATCCGACGTTTTGGCCGCCGAACTGCCACGGCATGCGCTGGTGTTGTTCAGTGCCTCCGAGACACCCAACGATCGCTGGCTGCACCGGATCGACCTGCTGCTGCGCCGAGCCGATCGAGCGGGGGCCGCCGCGGTGTTGGTGCATGTCGCAGATGCCAGCCTGCTGCCATTGCCGCTGGCGACCACTCGGCTGGCCGATCGACTGGGTCTGCCTCTGATTGGCTGGCATCAGACTGGCTCGATCTTGCCGACTGCCTTGGCGTTGACGCAGTGGGCCAACGCTGCAGAAATCGACCGGGCGCGTGCACTGGTCGTGGCTGCAGGGCTGGAGGACTCAGGTGGGGGGCCGGAATCCGTCGTACGTCGGTTGGAGCGGGCCGTGGGCGGGGAGGCCGCTTTGGTCTCGCGCGATCACATCGTCGCCGGGGATGTCGACCCCACTGCGGTCACCTGGGCGCGGAGCCGACGGCAGCGCTCAACCGGGGTGCGAGCGGGCCTGCATGTGGCGACCATCCCCTTCGGTGAGGACGCGGACTCCCCGGCGGTATGGCTGGTGGCGACGCGCCACGGCGCCGGCCCAGGCTGGGCGGGTCGAGCGCTCGAAGCCGCCGCGATGTGTCGCGGCGATGTGCTCGCCTGGCTGGCCGAGCAACGCGTGAGCGCCGAGCGCGCGGTGCGCGCCAGAGGATTGCTGCTCGCCGAGATCCTGGAGCACGGAGAGTCTCTGGCTGGAGAGGTCCGGGCGCGCGCCGAAGCGGCCGGATGGCCCTTGGGCGGGTGGCACACCGGAGTGCATCTGCGTCTCGAAGCCGGAACGCTGTCGAGTTGGGCGATTGCCTCGGCAGTCGCCGCCCTCGACACCAGCGGGCTGAACGTGGGCGAGATGGTCGAACGCAGCGACGGCTGGGCAGGTTGGGCGACCAGCAGCCAGGCACCAAGTCCGGCCGCCTTGCGCCGCCTGGGCCGCGGACTTCGGGCGATGGCCGAAGGACTCACCGCCGCCAATCCCGGCATCCGGCTAGCGGTGGGAGTGGGGTCCCCGGCTCGCGACAGCGCCGGGATCGGCACCACGTTGGCCCAAGCCAGGCAAGCCGCGCTGGTCGCTGCCTCCAGTGGCGAGTCCCCTGCCGTGCGGGCGGTGCACGACCTGGGCGCTTCACGTCTGCTGCTCGGTTGGTATGGATCGAGCGCCTTCCGTGACCTAGCCGAACAGATCCTCCGGCCGCTGATCGACAGTGGCGAGGACGAACTGCTGATCACGCTGCGTGCCTATCTGGACCGAGCCTGCTCGGCGGCGCATACGGCCCGAGTGCTCGGCGTACACCGAAATACGATCGGGCAGCGCATTGCCCGGATCGAGCGGATCTTGGGGGTGTCGTTGTCGAGCCCCGACACGCGACTGGCGCTGCAACTCGCGCTGCGGGCACACTCGTGAATGAGGTGTGCAGTCCGCACTTCGGCGGCGGCTTGATCCAGCGGTTTGCACTTTGTGTGGGGTTGGCGCTGGGGTCTCGGGATTGCAGTCTTGACCCATGACCCAAACCGCTCATCAGACCTGGCAGCGCGACCGCCTTGCCTACGTCACCTCGCCCACCGGCAACTTGGCTCTGGTCGCGTTTCAACCTGTCGATGAGACCCCGACCCCGGTCGAGCACCTGCCCGAAGTGACTGTGTGGCGGGTCGGCCAGGAGCAGGGAGTGTGGATCTCGGCACCAGCGTCGGCTGGGGTGTCCGTTGACGGCGCTCCCGTAGAGGGCGATGCTTTCGTGGCGCGACTGCGCGCCGATGGCACCCCGATGATCCGGTGTGGGCAATTCGCCGTTGATGCGTTCTCCCTGGACGGGTCAGACTTCGAACTCCGGATCTATGACTCCCAGTCCTCGGCGCTGTCGTCGTTCTCAGGCATTGAGGTCTATCCCTACGATCCGGCCTGGGTGTTGACCGGCCGGCTCTCGGCGTACGACGACAACAGGTTGGTCCCCTGGGAGTTCACTCGGGCAGAAGACACCGGCCACACCAAGAACGTGCCTGGTGTGCTGGCCGTGGAGATCGAGGGAACCCACTACGACCTGACCGCGTTTGTGGACTCCGGCCAGTTAGTGCTGGTGTTCAGTGACGGGACGACCGCGACGGAGTCCTATCAACCCGGACGCTTCCTGCGGATGACCCTGCCGGGTGACGACGGTGTGGTGACGATGGATTTCAACACCGCATTCATCCCGCCGTGTGGGTTCTCCTACTACTACTCGTGCCCGATTCCGCCCGCCGAGAACCGCATCTCGGCTCCGATCAGGGCGGGGGAGATGAAGGTGGTGTGGCGCGATCGGTGAGTTGGTTTCTGGTGGAACAAAGTCACAAGTGAACTTGTGACTTTGCTACCTCACACGGCAGATCTGCCAGGTGAAGCATCAAATTCCCAGGTGAAGTACCCCTAGCCCACACACTCCGCAGGCAATTCAAACCACCGCAACTCATCGAATCGCTCGTCCACCAGAGCCGCGTGCTCACCCAGGGGAGCAGCCACCGAGAGCAAAGCGCGGGCTTCTTCTAAGTACGTCGCCAGGGCCGACACCGGAGCAGTCACATGATGGCGCGGATAGGTCATTCGCCCATCCCCGTCGTAGGTGACGTCGCGCAACCGAAGCGGCGGGTCAACCGGCCCACGCCGGTGCTTCCAGAGCCCGGTTGCCGCATCGAAGCGATAGTCGCCCAGCAGTCGCCAGCCCTCTTGAGCCACGAGGCGCACGGCCTCGATCACATAGTCGGCCACCGCGTCGTCGACGAAATAGTTGAAGTTCACCCGGACCCAGCCAGGCTTGATCCCCTCGCATCCGGTCGCAATCTGCTCCTCAAACGCGTGTGACCGATCCAAATCGATCCCCAAGAGACGGTGGCCATACGGCCCCGCACACGAGCAACCACCCCGGGTCTGAATCCCAAACAGGTCATTGAGCAGGGCCACGACGAAGTTGTGGTGCAGATAAGCCCCGCTCGGCGCCTTCACCACAAAACTCACAATCGACAACCGCTGCGCTTGCAAGTTCCCCAAGATCTGAATCCCCGGCTCGGCCTGCCACGCCGCCACCGCACGCTGCAATAGCCGCTCCTCCTCGGCCCGGATCGTCTCGACCCCGACCGCCTCCTTCAGACCAAACACCAAGCCGGCGCGGATCGACTCCACGATCGCCGGAGTGCCGCCTTCTTCTCGGTGCTCGGGGTCGGTGAGATAGCGGTGTTCGGTCGGGTTCACATACATCACCGTCCCGCCCCCTGGTACGACGGGAACCCGGTTGGTCACCAACTCCCGTCGTACGACGAGCACCCCCGGCGTGCCGGGCCCACCGATGAACTTGTGCGGACTGATGAAGATCGCGTCCTTGTAGGAGTTCCCTGGCCCATTCATCTCGATCTCGACATACGGCGCACACGCCGCGAAGTCCCAGAAACTAAGCGCTCCATGCTCGTGGAGCAGGTTGGCAATGCCCTCGGTATCGGTCACGATCCCGGTGACGTTGCTGGCCGCAGAGAAGGACCCGATCTTGAGCGGCCGATCAGCATAGGCAGCCAGTTCGGCAGCCAACTGCGCCTGATCGATATGCCCGTCAGCGTCTTCGCGGATGGTGACGACATCAGCAATCGACTCACGCCATGGAATTTCGTTGGAGTGATGCTCGAACGGGCCGATGAACACCACCGGACGTTCGGCGGCAGGGATCTGCTCTGTGAGCGCGTAGCGATCGTCCAACCCAGCCGGAATCCGCAGCCCAAGAATGCCGATCAGTTTGTCAATCGCTGCCGTGCTGCCCGCCCCGGTGAAGATCACCGCCGACGTCTCGTCACCGCCCACCGAACGACGGATCACGTCGCGTGCATCTTCGCGAAGGCGCGTGGTCTGCAGACCCGTGCCCGAAGCCTCCGTGTGGGTGTTGGCATAGCGCGGCAGGACCTCATTGCGGATGAAGTCCTCGATGAACCCCAGCGCGCGCCCCGACGCGGTGTAGTCGGCGTAGGTGACCCGCCGTGGACCATACGGTCCGGGCATCACTTGATCATCACCAATCACAGCGCCGCGGATAGACGCCAGCAGTGCAGAACTCCCCATGGCCTGCACTGTAGGACGACTACGCGACAGCGACCCTGCGCCCGAAGGTCAGCACAAACACCCCGACCACGGCCGCCAGAGTCCCTGAGATCAGCAGCGGCAGGTGTCCATCGGCACCCCAGGCCAGCCCGGCCCACAGGCCTGCAGCAAGTACGCCGACGCCCAGCAGCCCCTGAAACACGCCCTGACCGGTGCCCTGCTGATCACTCGGCAAGATCGACGAAACCCAGGCTTTGCCGACCCCGTCGGTGAAGGCGGTGAACACCCCATAGACCCCGATCAGCGCCACGGCGGCGAGATGGTCGGTGGTGGCCCCCAAGCCGGCGTACGCCAGGGCGAAGACGAGCAGTCCAAGGCCAATCACTTTGTGCGGCCCGAGTCGATCGCTGACCGCTCCGGCCGGGTAGGAGAGTGCGGCATAGACGGCGTTGTAGCCGACATAGGCCAAGATCACGCCGGTCACACCAAACCCGATCTCGTGCAGACGCAGCAGCACCAAAGCATCGGGGAAGTTGAGCAGGCTAAACACTGCCAAGGTTCCCGCCACCTGCCAGAACGGCCGCGGCAGCGGGACTGTGGACCGTTCAGCACGCACCTTCGGCGGGGTCCGCTCGGGCTCTTTGAGCGCAAAGACCAGCAGCACACTGAGCACGGCGGGCACCACGGCTACCCAGAGCGCCAGGCGCAGGTTGCCGTTGAACCATGCGATCGCCGCCAGCCCAAGCAGCGGCCCGATCACTGCACCAGCCGTATCTGCGGCCCGGTGAAATCCGAACGCCTTGCCCCTGTGCTCGGGCGCAATTCCAGCCACCATCAGGGCATCTCGTGGGGCACCCCGAATCCCCTTGCCCAGTCGGTCCACACACCTGCCGAGCAGCACGACCGGCCAGGCGCCTGCGGCCGCCACCAGCACCTTGCCGAGCGCCGCCAGCCCATACCCCGCACCGACCAACGGCACTTTGGCAAACCGGTCCGCGAGTCGGCCGGCGACGTACTTCGTCAGCGCCGCCACACCTTCAGCGATCCCCTCGACCACCCCGACGACCGCAGCCGGCGCCCCCAGCACCGTAGTGAGCAGGATCGGCATGATCGGGTAGAGCAACTCCGACGCAGCGTCCTGGAGCAGCGAGATGCCCGAGGTCAGTTTGAGGTTGCGGGTCAGCCACGGGCGTGAGGACACGGCCACACCTTCCAGTTAGCTCCTGGGCGAGCGTCTCAACCCGCTCGCCTTTGGCGGTCGGCTGCCGTCATTGCGGCAAACTGCGCCCGATAGCGGTGCCGCCACCACTCTTGAACCCAGATCAAGACGATCAGACTGGCAAGACAGAACGCCAGGACCCAGAACGCGAACTCCGACCCCTGCGTGTGATTGAGCCTCACGAGTGGGGCAATCAAGGTGACCAACCAGATGTAGGTGAGCACACGATGTTTGGTGGCGGCTTTGTGGGCGAGGCCGAGGTCACCACGCCGAAGCCGCAGCGCCGCTCGAATTGCCTGGCCGACGAGAAGTGCTACCACCAACGCAGGCACAACGGCGAACCCAATCAGGTCGAGCCAGAACGTTGGAGGCACCGGCGCGAACTCCTACCTGGCTCGAGAAAAGTCGCCTCTGTGACGACACCACCATCATCCACCATCAACCTTCAGCGCGTGGTCAATGAATCAACCGCTGAGCCGTTGGACGTGATCTTCGATACCCTCACGGCGGAGGCGCATATGTCGATAACGGTCGGGCTACTCGTCCTAGCAGCGCTTCTGGGTGTGCTGGCACTCCAGGTCTACGTGGTGCGTGACCTGCGTCGAATCAAGGCCAAGCTCTGGCGCGAACGCAAGCTCAACCGCGACAACGTCAACAATCTCTTCGAGCAATTCCAGCACCTGCGGCTGCTCGAGCACGAAGTGGGACTGCAGCAACCACTGCCACTGACCCGGGGCTGGGCTGGGTCGCCAGACTTCTTGCGATTCATTGCCGACTACGTCGGTCGCCACCACCCCGGTGTCGTCGTCGAATGTGGCTCAGGGGTCTCGACAGTGGTGCTGGCCGCAGCCCTGCGCCGACAGGGATCGGGCCATCTCTACAGCCTTGAGCACGACCCGTCGTACGCCGAGAAGACGCGGCAACTCCTCCGCGACTACAGCCTTGAGGCCCACGCCTCGGTGATCGATGCCCCACTCTCTTCGTCGCGAGCCTCCACGCCCTGGTACGACGAGGCCAGCTTCCCCGACTCCATGCAGCCGATCGAACTCCTAGTTGTCGACGGACCGCCCGGAAGCGTGGCCAAGCAGTCGCGCTACCCAGCGCTGGAGGTCCTGATGCCGCGGATGGCAGCGAGTTTTGCAGTGGTCCTTGACGACGCGAATCGCCCAGACGAGCGACGCTGCATCGATCGTTGGCTGCAGGATCACCCCGATTTGGAACTGTCTCGTGCCAGGGCCGAGAAGGGCCTTGCCGTGCTGGAGCGCCGAGCGCCGAGCGCCGACACCCTGAGCTCAGGATGGCCGCTTGAGTAGCGTCGCCAAGTCGTTGGCGTGCTGTTTGCGCAGTCGCTTGACCTTCCAGATCAGCCAGATCAGAGCGACGACGACCACGGCCGCCAAGACCTGCGACACCGGATCTGCCTGCCGCAGCACGCGGTTGATCAGCATGATCGTGGCGTTAAACAACACCAACCACATCAACCACCGGCCCGGGCCCACAAATCGACTCAGCGGTTCCCAATCCCCCGCCTCCACACCGCGCCGTTCGGCGCGGCGCAAAGCCACCATCACGGCTGCGATCCCGAGGATGTGGATCAGCGGACCAATCGATGACGCACTCACGACTCCAGTATGGGGGCCGAAGGTCGGCAGCCAGATGACTGAATCGCCCGCCGCTGGTTGAGCAGCCCGCGAAGCGGGCATGTCGAAACCAACCCCAAACCCCTGCAGCCCTGGTTTCGACAAGCTCAACCGACAGCAACAGGTTCTCAACCGACGGATCATGGGCTTCGCCGAGCTCAACCGCGAACAAAAACCCTCCGCTGGTTGAGCAGCCCGCAAAGCGGGCATGTCGAAACCAACCCCAAACCCCTGCAGC
>WBZP01001183.1_pt1 | contig 33037 bp, 33 predicted proteins | sample 5204301 | NCBI WGS metagenome assembly WBZP01 (sample SAMN12412401, study PRJNA552823) | activated sludge metagenome | isolation source: activated sludge from nitrification reactor of wastewater treatment plant... | place: USA: Pennsylvania | collected 2017 | reverse complement strand
CCTGGCGCGGGTCCGTTCCAGGATCGCCTGGTTCAGGTCGTCCAGGGCTGCCTCGTCGTCCCGACCCTCGGGGTGGAACCGGAAGCAAGCGATCGACAGCATCGGCTCGCTGAGCAACTCCAGGTCTCGTGTCTCGCGGGCCCGGTCGGCGACCCGTCGGGCGCAGTCGATGTGGCGCACGATGCGGTCGCGTACCCCATCGGAACCCATCTCACGCAGGATCGCCCACACGGGCAGGCCCCGGGCAGGAGTGGAGAAATCCACCCCCCAGTCCGGGGTTCCGAGTCCGAGTACGTCGAACGGCGATCCGGGATCCCCGGCCGTGGAGTCGGTGTCGCGGACCCGGTCGTAGTCACCGGGCTCGATGGTGAATGCACGCCCGAGAACGCCCTCGTCGCGCACGATGGCCGCGCCGGTCCCAACCGGAGCCGCCAGCCACTTGTGCGGATCGATCGCGAACGAGTCGTACTGCGCCGGGTCGCCGTAACGTTCCCGGGCGCGCTCGTCGAGCAAACCCCAGCCACCGTAGGCGCCATCGACGTGGAACCAGATCCCCCTGTCACGCGAGATGCCCGCCAAGTCGCCCAGGGGGTCGACCAGACCCGTGTTGACGTCGCCGGCGCAGCCGACTACTGCGACCTGGGTGCACCCCGCGCCGGCGTCTGCGTCCAATGCCTGTTGCAGTAGATCCAGGTCGATGGTCCCGCCGGCATCCACGGGGATCTCGATCAGGTTCCGGCGCCCCATACCCAGCACCCCGAGTGCGCGACTCACGACATGGTGGGTCTGGGTGGAGCAGTAGACGCGCGGTTCGGCCATATCTGCCACGCCGTCCAGTGAGGGGTGCAGTCCCAGCCGCTCGCCCGCATACTGACGGGCGGCGCCGATCCCGACAAGGTTGGCGGTGGAGCCCCCAGAGGTGAATGTGCCGACGGCGGAGTCGGGGAAACCCAGCAGTTCGATGAGCCAGCGTATGGCCAGGTGATCGACGAAGTTCCCGGGTGTTGCCCACCACTTCTGGGGGACGGCGACCGTCTGTGCCAGATCAGCTGCCACGGCGATATCGCTGGGAGCGGTGGTCACCCACCCGGAGAATCCGGGGTGCCCCAGGCGAAGGCCGTGGCCGATGATGACGTCGCGCAGGTCGCGCAGAACTGCCTCGCGGCCCTCGCCGACGCGGGGGAGAGGCCGGTCGACCAGTGGCAGCCATGCCGACCGAGCGGCGGCGGGATCGGGGCCCAGGAACTGCTGAAAGCGACCGAGCGCGGGTAGAAGGGCCTCAACTGCCGAGACCAGGTCATCGGTGCCGGCGGCATCGGGTCCAGGGGGCATGCAGTCAATCCTTCGAGCCGACGCCGGGCAGGGCGAGCATGCGATCGAGCGCGACGCGGGCCCAGCGCGCAACATCGGCGTCGACCACGATCTGGTTGTCCACACGTCCGGCAGCCAACTGCTCCAACGACCGGTGCAGGTGCGGTAGGTCGATCCGATTCATGGTCGAGCAGAAGCACACCGAGCGGTCCAGGAACGAGATCGACTTGTCCGGGTTCTGCAGGGCGAGCCGCCTGACCAGGTTGAGCTCTGTGCCGATCACCCATGCCGAGCCGGGCTCTGCGGCGTCGATCGTCGAGATGATGAACTCAGTCGAGCCGACCAGGTCCGCTTTCTCCACGACTTCGTACGTGCACTCGGGATGCACAAGCACCGTGACTCCGGGGATGCGCCGGCGGGCCTCGTCGACGGCGTCCGGGCTGAAACGGCCGTGCACCGAGCAGTGGCCGCGCCACAGGATCATCTTGGCCTCGCGCAACTGCTCGACAGTCAACCCGCCGCCAGGTTTGTGGGGGTCGTACACCACGCAGTCATCGAGACTGAACCCCATGTCGCGCACAGCAGTGTTCCTGCCCAGGTGCTGGTCGGGCAGGAAGAACACCCGATCTCCCCGCTCGAAGGCCCACTGGAGCGATTGTCTGGCATTGGACGAGGTACACACCGCTCCGTTGTTGCGGCCGGTGAAAGCCTTGATGGCGGCAGTGGAGTTCATGTAGGTGATGGGAATCGTGGTCGATGTGATGCCCGCCTCGGCCATGACATTCCAGGCGTCCTCGACCTGGGCGATGTCCGCCATGTCCGCCATCGAGCACCCGGCCGCCAGGTCGGGCAGGATCACCCGCTGGTGATCGGCGGTCAGGATATCGGCGGACTCGGCCATGAAATGGACCCCGCAGAACACGATGAACTCGGCCTCGGGGCGGCCCGCCGCCTGCTGAGCGAGCTTGAACGAGTCACCAGTGACATCGGCGAACTGGATCACCTCGTCACGCTGGTAGTGGTGGCCAAGGATGAAAACACGGTCGCCCAGTTCCTGCTTGAACCGACGCACGTCAGCCACCAACTCGGGATCGGAGATCGGCGGAAGTTCGCCGGGACACTCGACGCCCTTCTCTGTGTCCGGGTCGGCGTCGTGCCCCAGCAGCAACAGTGCCAGCGGGGTGGGCTCGGGCTCCGTGAAAGCGGTCACGCGGGCCATTCTGGCACCGCCGCCGGGAGGACGACAGCGGATGGCGTCGTCGTCTTCGGCGCGGACACCCGGGAACCGGTCCTATCGGATCATGAAGCCCGCGACGAGTGCCGGTGGGCCCATCCGAGCGAACGCGCGCCGGCCGCGATACAACCGCCGGCGAAGGCTCGTACAGCGAGTGAGTCGACACGGGAATGGTCCTGCGGGTGGATTCGTTCTACTCTTGAGCAGCGCTGGCTGACGCAGTTGCTCGACGAAGGAGACGTGGATGACCACCGACAGCACGACCGGCCCCGACACCGCCATCACCACGGTGAACCTGACCGATACCGCCTCGTCCAAGGTCAAGGACCTCCTCAGCGCCGAAGGCCGCGACGATCTGGCTCTGCGTATCGCCGTGCAGCCCGGCGGTTGCAGCGGACTGCGCTACCAGCTGTTCTTCGACGACCGCGCGCTCGACGGGGACGAGAAGATCGACTTCGGGGGCGTCAACGTGGTGGTCGACCGCATGAGTCAGCCGTACCTGGGTGGAGCCACCATCGACTTCGTCGACACGATCGAGAAGCAGGGCTTCACGATCGACAACCCCAATGCCACCGGTTCGTGTGCCTGCGGCGACTCGTTCCACTGACAAGAGCGACGACTCGCTCCCCTTCGCCCCCCTGACCCCGGCCGAACTGCGGCCGGGGTCATGGTCTGTAATGGGCGCCATGCGCGTTGTTGTGACGGGGTCCATCGCGACCGACCACTTGATGGTGTTCCCGGGCCGGTTCGCCGAGTCCCTGATGAAGGAACGGCTCGAAGCGATCTCGGTGTCGTTCCTGGCCGACGATCTGCAGGTGCGCCGCGGCGGCTCGGCCGCCAACATTGCGTTCGGCATGGCGCGACTGGGTCTGACCCCCACCCTGTTGGGCGCAGTCGGCGACGACTTCGACGACTACCGGTCCTGGCTGGACCGCCACGGCGTGGACACCGAGTCGGTGCACCAGTCCGACGTCCACCAGACCGCGCGCTTCGTGTGCACCACCGACGCCGACGGCAACCAGATCGCCACTTTCTACGCCGGGGCCATGCAGGATGCGCGCCTGATCGAGCTCGAGCCCGTCATCAAGCGACTCGAGAGCATCGACCTGCTCCTGATCAGCCCCAACGACCCGGTCGCCATGGCCAACCATGCTGAGGAATGCCGGTTCCGCGGCGTCCCGTTCGTCGCCGACCCCTCGCAGCAACTGTCCTCGATGACCGCCGATGAGATCCATCACCTGCTTGACGGCGCCGCGATGCTGTTCAACAACGAGTACGAGTCGGCGCTGATCCACGAGCGGACGGGTCTCACCGACGAGCAGATCCTCGAACGAGTACCTGTGCGCGTCACGACCCTGGGATCCAAGGGGGCGGTGATCCACCAGCGGGGCGCGACCCCGATCGAGGTCTCGGTCGTGCCCGAGGATTCCAAAGCGGATCCGACCGGTGTCGGTGACGCGTTCCGGGCGGGATTCGTCGCGGGCATGACGTGGGGCGCGGGCTACGAACGCTGCGCGCAGATCGGGGCGACCCTGGCGGCTTATGTCATCGAGACGGTGGGCACCCAGGAGTACACCTTCACTCCAGCCGAGTTCAGTACCAGGCTGGCGGGTGCCTTCGGTCCGGACGCCGGTGCCGAGGTGGCGACCTACCTGTCGGGGTCGTGACGCGGGGCCCCTGGCGCCTGCCGGACCCCAGACAGGCACAGCCGGGGGTCGAGCTGCTGGCGTTGAGTGGGCCGCTCACGGCCGACGTGGCCCTGGCGGGATACCGCCGGGGCCTGTTCGCCATGGAGGTGGCCGAGCAGGTCAACGGCTGGTTCTCGCCGGACCCCCGCGGGATCCTGCTCCCGGAGAGCCTGCACATCAGCCGGAGTCTGCGTCGATCGATGCGCCGTTTCCGAATCACGGTGGATCGGCAGTTTGCCGCTGTGGTGCGCGCCTGCGCGGATCCGGACCGCGCCGGCGCGTGGATCAACGCCGAGTACGTGCAGGTGTACCAAGAACTGCACACCCGGGGCCTCGCCCATTCAGTCGAGGTGTGGTCCCGCGACCACCTCGTCGGGGGAGTGTTCGGGGTCGAACTGGGGGGCCTGTTCTGCGGCGAGTCGATGTTCCACCGTCAGACTGACGCGTCAAAGGCGGCCCTCGTCGGGCTCGTCGAGCGCCTGGTGGCAGCGGGACCCCGTGGCAGGATCCTGGACGTCCAATGGTGGACGCCCCATCTGGGCACGCTGGGTGTGATCGAGGTCCCACGGCTGACGTACCTGGACTCGCTTCCCCCGGCCCTAGCCCTGCCCGCCGCTTTCGACTGACGCAGCGACCCTGACCTGAAACCGGGTGTGCCCGGACTCTGCGTGGACCCCGACCAGGACCGCTCCCCGGAGGTCGCACCACGCCGGGATGTCGGTGACTGCCGCGACGTCATCAGCGAGGACCTCGATGAGTTGCCCCGGGTGGTCCCGGGCCGCCCGCGCGAGCATCAGCACGGGCTGCGGACACAACGAGCCGCGGGCGTCGACGATCACGTCCGCAGCGCGGGCGCCACCAGCATCCTGGGTGGGGCTCACAGGTCCGTGGCCCCGGCGTCCGCGCGTGCTCGGGCAACGACCTCGACCAGGTCGGCCACGAAGTCGTCGATCTGCGCGCTGGTGGTTTGTGGGCCCACCGACACCCGGAGGCTGCCATGGGTCAGCGCCCGGACCGCAACCAGCACATGATGGGGTCGCAATGTGTCCGAAGTGCACGAGGCCCCGCTCGCCACCGACCATCCTCGCTGAGCCAGTGCGTCGACCATCTCGTCGGCCGAGACGTAGAGGAAGGAGAACATCGTCAGATATGGCAGCCGATGTGTGGGGTGGCCCAGCACCACGACGTCCGCGATGTCTGCGGTGACACGCTCGCGCAGGTGATCCGTCACAGCGGCCGTGGCAGCCCAGCCGGGATCCGGGTTCTCCAGAGCCAGTGCCGCCGCGGCGATCAATGGCACAGCCGGATACCCCGGCTCGACACCGCCATGGCCGTCGGTCGGTGTCTGTGCGGGCCGGAATCCCCGTGGTGTGCGGACTGCCACGATGGCCACTCCAGGTGGACCACCCCACATGCGGGCCTCGGCGAACGCGATGTCCCAGTCGGGGAACGGCTGTACCCGCCCGGCGACGGCCTGGAGATCGACCACCAACAGATGCCCGGCTGCCTGATCCCGGATCCCGGCCAGCGGTTGCCGGGTTCCGATCTCCAGATTGCCATCCTGCACCACCACTGTTGCCGGGCCGACGGGGTCGGCTGCCAGTAGTGCACCGACTGCCTCGGGATCCACCCGGCCCGCCCGGTCGACCGCCACCGTGTCCAGCGGAGTTCCCTGCGACGTCAGCACATCGGCGGCGCGTAGAACAGACAGATCCTCCACCGGCGACACGACCAACCGGGGGTGCGTGCGCCGGAACCCGGTCAGTGCCCACCAGATCGCGGTGCCCCGGTCACTTGCGAAGAACACCCCGGCGGGGTCGATGGCCAGGCGGGCCGCAACCGATGTGCGGGCCTGGTCCAGCACCAGACGCGTCCGACGGGCTGATGGGTAGCGGCGGCCCGGGTCGGCGGATGCCTGTGGCCACGCACCCGACAACGCCTGCAAAGTAGCGGCAGAGGGCCACAATCCTGTCGCTGTGTCGAGAAAACCGGGCATTTGACTACCGTCCGTAGGGGCGGGGGGCACACCCCTGAAAGTACCTCCCGACCCTCCCCGATAACCGGGGGGTTCCTACGCTAGTCTCGCCACGGAAGTGGTTTGTGCCGTGATCGTCGCGGCTGCCCTGGAAGGGCCCTAACAGAGGGGCTGATGCGGTGTCAGTTCTCGCGGGAGCATCCCGGCGCACACGCCGGTGGGGAATGCTCGGCGTCGGTGCGCTCATGCTCACCACACTTACCGGGTGCACGGCGAACGAGGTCTTCTTCTTCGACATGCCGGAGCCCGCCAGCCAAGAAGCCGAGGTCGTCAAGTCCCTGTGGGACGGCGCCTGGGTGGCTGCCTGGCCAGTGGGCATCTTGGTCTGGGGTCTGCTGGTCTTCGCCATCATCGCGTACTCGCGCCGCCGCCGACCCGACATGCCCGAGCAGACGGCCTACAACCTGCCGCTCGAGGTTCTCTACACGATCGCCCCGCTGGTCATGATCTTCGGTCTGTTCTACTTCACGGCCCGGGACCAGGCGGAGATCCTGTCGGTCGAGGACGACCAGACACACACCGTCAATGTGGTCGGCTTCCGCTGGAGTTGGGCGTTCAACTACACCGACGAGGATGTCTACGACGTCGGCACCCCCGACGAGTTCCCGACCCTGTGGGTGCCTGTCGATGAGAAGGTGCGTTTCGAGTTGACCTCCCCGGACGTCATCCATTCGTTCTGGGTACCGGAGTGGCTGTTCAAGATGGACGTCATCCCAGGCAAGCTCAACCAGTTCGAGATCACCCCGACGCGGACCGGCGAGTTCGCCGGCAAGTGCGCCGAGTTGTGTGGCGTGGATCATTCGCGCATGTTGTTCAATGTGAAGGTCGTATCCCGCGCGGAGTATGACGCCCACATAGAAGAACTCAAGAAGGCCGGTTTCACCGGTCAGTTGGAGACAGGACGGGTCAACCAGTCGGGCGTGCCGGGCCCAGAGGGGTATAAGACGACATGACGATTCTGGCCGAACCTCCCAAGGAATCGACGGAACTCCTTCCGCCGAGGGACATCACCGAGCCGTGGGAGCCAAAGCGCGACCCGCGCATGGGCCGAACCGTGGTGCGGTGGTTGTCGAGCACCGATCACAAGGTGATCGGCTACATGTACCTGATGCAGTCGTTCGCCTACTTCATGATCGCCGGCCTCATGGCCCTGATCATCCGGGCCGAGCTCGTCTCACCGGGCATGCAGTTCGTCAGCCTGGAGCAGTACAACCAACTGTTCACGATGCACGGCACGATCATGCTGTTCCTGTTCGCCACGCCTCTCTTCGTCGGACTCGGCAACGCGATCATGCCGCTGCAGATCGGTGCCCCCGACGTCGCGTTCCCACGCCTGAACATGCTGGGTTTCTGGCTGTTCTTCTTCGGTGGCCTGACGGCTTCGCTGAGCCTGATCACCCCCGAGGGGGCGTTCGCCGGCGGCTGGACCGCCTACGCCCCCCTGTCGAGTTCGATCTACTCCCCGACCGTCGGCGCCGACATGTGGCTGCTGGGTCTGACCATGGGTGGCCTGGGCACGATTCTTGGAGCCGTCAACTTCATCACCACGATCTTCTGCATGCGTGCGCCCGGCATGACGATGTTCCGGATGCCGATCTTCTCGTGGACGACTTTCATCACCAGCGTCCTGGTGTTGATGTGCTTCCCGATCCTGGCCGCTGCCTTGGTTGTGCTCGAGATCGACCGCAAGTTCGGAACGGTGGTTTTCGCGCCAGAGAACGGTGGCGCGATCCTATGGCAGCACTTGTTCTGGTTCTTCGGGCATCCTGAGGTGTACATCCTGGCTCTGCCGTTCTTCGGCGTGGCCAGCGAGATCATCCCAGTGTTCAGTCGCAAGCCGATCTTCGGCTACAAGGGCTTGGTGTTCGCCACCATCGCGATCGCCGGACTGTCGATGGGCGTGTGGGCGCACCACCTGTACGTCACAGGTTCGGTGTACCTGCCGTACTTCGCATTGATGACCATGCTCATCGCGGTTCCGACTGGTGTTAAGTTCTTCAACTGGATCGGCACCATGTGGCGCGGTTCGGTGTCGTTCGAGGCCCCCATGCTGTTCGTGCTGGGTTTCATGGCCACCTTCCTGTTCGGCGGCCTGACCGGCATCATCCTGGCCTCGCCCCCTTTGGACTTCCACGTGTCCGACTCGTACTTCGTGGTTGCGCACTTCCACTACACGGTTTTCGGCACCGTGGTGTTCCTGATGTTCGCCGCCTACTACTTCTGGTGGCCCAAGTGGACGGGTCGCCAGCTCAACGAGACCTTGGGCAAGTGGCAGTTCTGGCTGCTGTTCATCGGCTTCCAGGTCACGTTCCTGTGCCAGCACTGGCTGGGAGTGCAGGGCATGCCGCGCCGCTACGGCGACTACCTGCCGTCCGACGACTTCGGGATGCTCAACCACATCTCGACCGTGGGCTCGGGCCTCTTGGGTATCTCGACCGTCATCTTCATCTTCAACGTGCTGTGGACCTGGCGTAAGGCGCCCATGGTCGGGGTTGATGATCCCTGGGGTTACGGCGCCTCGTTGGAGTGGGCGACGTCGTGCCCACCGCCGCGGCACAACTTCACGTCCATCCCGCCGATCCGGTCCGAGAGGCCCGCGTTTGACCTGCACCATCCCGAGTACGCGCTCAACCCGCCGCCGGTGTCTGCCTCGGCGACTGCTTCGGTGGGTGCATCGGCTTCCGGTCCCGCAGGTGACGCTGCTGCCGCCAGTTCTGACGAAGGAGACAAGCAGTGAAGATCGAGGGCTGGCTTTTTGCGGGTGGAGCGGTCTTCTATGTCTTGGTCGCCGCCGTCTACGGCTGGTTGAGCCAGGATGTCGTCGGCACCGTGCTCTTGTTCTTCACCGGCCTCCTGGCGCTCATCGCCGGCTTCTATGTGCTGTACACCGCCAAGAGCGTCTATCCGCGTCCCGAGGACAGGCGGGATGCCACGATCGACGAGGCCGACCCTGACTACGGGTTCTTCAGCCCGCACTCATGGTGGCCGCTTGCTGTCGGGTTCGGCGCGTTCGTCACGGCGATGGGCTTCATCTTCGCGGCCTGGATGTTCGCATTCGGAATCATCGTGCTGATGATGGCCGTTTCCGGTTGGCTGTTCGAGTACTACTACGGCGATCACGCCCACTGACACGCTGCTGCATATCCTCGCCCCGTGGCCCGGCTGGGCCTATTGTTGAATGTGCCAGCACAAGGACTCTCAGTGTTCGAAGGGTGACAACTGTCACCCTTCGTGCCGCAGGTCACCGCTAGACGGAATCGTGATGTTTGCCGGACACTAAAAGTGGCCATCAAGATCACGAACTGTCAAATGAGAACTTTGGGGAACTGAACCGTGTCGGTACAGAGCAACAAACATGATCCTCGGCCCTCCAAGAAGGGCCGAGTCGCCGTACTCGGTGTCGGCGCCGGTGTTGTGGCACTCGCTGTCACAGCCTGCGGGCCGACTCTGACTCTGGTCAGCGCGCCCTGGGCAGAGTCCCAAGCGGTGATCCAGTCCGCCTTGTTCGGCGAAAAGAACGTGACTTTCGACAAGGCTCCCGTGATCTCGGTCGAGAACGGTCGGATCACCACGGTCCAGGTCAGTTCGGCCGACGGCAAGAAGGTGGGCGGCGAGCCCATCGACGGTGGATCCGCGTGGAAGATCGACACCAGCGACCTGGACTTCGGTACCAAATACACGGTCACGGCCAACGCCGTCGACCTGCGCGGCAAAGAGACCAGTGCGTCAGACTCGTTCCGCACGTTTGTGCCCGAGAACGAACTGACGGTCACCACGAACCTGACCGACGGCGAGACCTATGGGGTCGGCATGCCGATCATCATGACCTTCAACCAGGCCGTGACCAACAGGGCGGCGGTCGAAGAGAAGTTGGGCGTGACCGTCGACGGGTTGCCGGTCGAGGGGTCGTGGCACTGGGACAGCGATACGTCCGTGACGTACCGCCCCAAGGAGTACTGGCCGGCCAACAGCGAGGTCGAACTCGACGCCGAGATCAAGGGCGTCAATGCCGGAAACCAGATCTACGCCTTGACCAACAAGGACGAGGACTTCAAGACTGGTGCCGCGATGATCATGGTGCAGGATTCTGCCCGCCACCAGATGGTCGTCAAGAAGAACGGCAAGACGATCCGAACGATCCCGACTTCCAGTGGCCAGCCGGGCCACGACACGCGATCCGGTACGAAGGTCATCATGACCAAGGAGCCGTACGTCGTCATGGACGCGGCCACGCTCGGCGTCTCCAAAGACGATCCGGACTACTACCGGCTCGAGGTCTACAACGCACTTCGGATCACGTGGTCCGGCGAGTACATCCACTCGGCCCCGTGGTCAGTGGGTTCTCAGGGCTACTACAACGTCAGCCATGGCTGCATCAACGTGAGCCCGGACAACGCCGCTTGGCTGATGGACAACGCCCACGTCGGCGATGTGGTGACGGTCAAGAACACGCCCGTGTCGCACGAAGGCAATGACGGCAACGGTTGGACGCAATGGAACGTCTCCTACAGCGAGTGGGAGAAGGGCAGCGCCCTGAACGGTTGATCCCAAGTCCCGATATACGAGACTGCCGCCGACGGCCCCGTACGGGGTTGTCGGCGGCAGTTCTTTCGTTCGCCGATGCGTTGACCAGGAACGCTGCTACGACTGCAGTTCGGTGGCCGCGATCGCGAAGATGTTGTCGGCTTCGCCGACTGCGACGAGGTGTCCTGCGCCCTCGACCTCGTGCCATACCGTGCCTGGCATCTTGTCGGCGATCTGTTTGTTGAGTTCGTAGGGGATGAGCCGGTCGTCTGTTCCTTGCCACATGTGGACCGGGCGCTCGATCGTGGACACGTCGAAAGCCCACTGGTGGTAAAGGAGCTCGGAGTCGTCGACGAGTCCGATTGAGCCTTGGGCGAAGCATTCCGCAGACATATCGCCCCAGGCGCTCACCATGGCCGGATCATCAAGGAGTCGTTGGTCGTAGTCATTGACGGCCTTGTAGCACGTCGCGAAATACGACTTGCGGAAATGCTTCGCATCCAGGGCGAGCATCTCGTACATGAGGTGGAAGGCGAGTTTGGAATGCATCGCGAGTTTGCCACCCATGGCATCCGCTTTGTCCTGGTACTGCGCCGCCCAGTTGTCGCCAAAGGTTCCGAAGTTGCCGCCCGCGATGCTGGTGACGTGGCGCAGTCGTGATGGGTCGATGTAGAAGGCCGCCGCAATCGGGAACGGGCCACCTTCGGACCAGCCACTGACGCCGAACTGGTCGTATCCCAGCGCGTCAGCGATGGTGGTCATATCGTCGCACCAGCCCTTGTAGCTGCGGTCCTTCTGAGGGCTCGACTGCCCGATACCAGGTCGATCGACAGCCACAAGCCGCAAGCCGTTCGTGATCGCACCGTTTGCCAGCAGTTGTCCTTCAAGACGACAACTCGGGCCGCCATGGTTGTGGATCACCAGCGGTGCACTCGGATCACCGAACTCGATGTAGGCGAGCTTGCGTCCGTCAGGAGTGTCTACTGTCTTTGTCTCCCCAACGTGAGGAAGTTCGGTTACGGCCACTGTTCTGCTCCTGCCCGCCTGGTGATCGCCTGGGTGTGAGGTCGCCCGTCTGCGGGCGTGTTCGGCAGATTCTTGCTTACTGCGACTTCGGGTTGCCACACCACGAGCCGCCCGGCCCAGGCGATCCCCTCCGAATCACCGAGCGGATACGGCGTGCACCCCCGATCGGCGCACCACCAGGTCCGTCCGGTCCCGCAACCTTCGTGGAGCGGTCGGCTGAGTGAGGCCTCTACCGAAGGCGCATGGGGGAGTCCGGTATCGGCCCCAGCGTTCGCCTAGCCCATCTCGACAGGGTCCACCAGGGCTCCGATGGGGCCGAGCCACCACCGCAGGGTGCGCCACAACCAGCACATGCCACGGTGGCCCAGTAGCGCCTGTACGAGCGCCGAAGCGACCAAGGCGATCAGGAGGAGCCCAACGGTCCACGAGAGCAGCACAGGGGCTATCCACGCCTCCAGGGCCAGTATCACGGCGACCAGGACGAGCGCGAAGATGACGCTCGTGAGAGCCGGTACCAAGCCCAGGGTGGGGTGCCAGGTGGGATTGTGCGGCTGGTCATGCCCGGCGGTGCACCGTCGCGGCCCAGAGACGACGGCAGTCGGGTCGTCATCCGGGCGCAGGGGCTCGGTCGGGCGTGTGGCCATGGATCCACTCTACGAGCCAGGGCCGAGGCGGCGGACGTTCGCGGACGCACAGAACGAAGGAGGCCCTCCCCGGTGGGGAAGGGCCTCCTCGCTGAGTGGGGCAGATCAGCTGGGCTGATCTCCTTCGGGGTCGGGCTGCGGCCGGTTGGTGGCGGGCCCGCCGACCCGGTGCAGCACCGAACCGTCATGCGCCACCTCGAGGCTGTCTTCCTCGGTGAGGATCGGCGCCTCGATGGCCATGTCATGGGCCAGGTGCTCGTCTGCGTGCTCGATCTCTTCGCCCGTGGGCTTCCCGATGGAGTCTCCGAACAGGAACTGGGAGACCTTGGCCCGTCGCTTGTCGCCCTTGAGTTTGGGGTTGCGAACCCCGGAACTATCGGTCTCAGGCGGCATCGAGACCGGCTTGACGTCGGGCTTGGCCTCGATCTTGGCGCGCTCCTCGGCGTTGAGCGGCGCGTGGATCTCGATGAACTCGCCGTGGGGCAGGCGCATGATGCGGCCCGTCTCACGACCGTGGAGCAGTTTCTCGCGGTCTCGGCGCTGTAGCGACAGGCAGATCCGTTTGGTGATCAGGAACGCGATGGGCGGGAGCACGATCAACGAAATCCGCAGGAACCAGATGATCGAGTTGATCGACAGGTCGAACCCGACGGCGATGATGTCGTTGCCGCCACCGATCCATAGGAGCGTGTAGAAGGTGATGGCCATGACACCGAGCGCTGTGCGTGTGGGTGCGTCGCGCGGCCGGTCGAGCAGGTGATGCTCCGTGTTGTCCCCGGTGGCCCAGCGCTCGATGAAGGGGTACCCCATCAGCAGAACCGTGATGATTCCGGGGATGACGAGTGAAGGAATCAACACGTTGAGGCTCAGCGTGTACCCGAGTGCTTGGATCTCGAGGTTGGGCATCACACGTAGGGCGCCGTCGAGCCAGCCGATGTACCAGTCCGGCTGGGTGCCGGCTGACACTTGGTCGGGTGTGTAAGGCCCGAACAGCCAGATCGGGTTGAGTTGCACCAGTCCCGCGATGATCACGATGATGCCGAAGACCAGGAAGAAGAATCCGCCCGCCTTGGCCATGTAGATCGGCATCAACGGGTACCCGACCACGTTCTTATTGGTTCGGGCGGGACCGGGGAACTGAGTGTGCTTCTGGACCCACACCATCATCAGGTGGAAGGTGATCATCGCCAGCAGGATGCCTGGGATGAGCAGGATATGGATGCCATAGAGCCGGGAGATGAAGTCGGTGCCGGGGAACTCTCCGCCGAACAGGAAGAAGCTCGCCCAAGTCCCAATGACCGGTATCGACAACACGATGCCTTCAGCGATCCGGAGGCCGGTGCCGGACAGCAGGTCGTCGGGAAGGGAGTAGCCCGAGAAGCCGGCCATCAACGATGTCATGGCCAGGCCGACACCGATCAACCAGTTCATCTCGCGGGGTTTGCGGAAGGCGCCGGTGAAGAACACTCGGAACATGTGCACCGCGATCGCGGTCATGAAGAACAGCGCCGCCCAGTGGTGGATCTGCCGCATGAGCAGGCCGCCGCGGACCTCGAACGAGATGTTCAACGCTGAGTCGTAGGCCTCGGACATCTTGACGCCCTTGAGCGGGATGTAGGGGCCGTCGTAGATGACCTCGACCATGCTGGGCTTGAAGAACAGCGTCAGGTAGACACCCGAGATCAGAACCACGATGAACGAGTAGAGCGCGACCTCGCCGAGCATGAAGGACCAGTGGTCGGGGAAGACCTTGTTCAGGTTGCGCCGCAGGAAGCCGTTGCTACCCAGGCGCTCGTCCATGTAGTTGGCGACGCCGGCACCCTTCTCCTCGATGGGTGTCAGTTCGGAAGTGCTCATGAGTAGCTCTCCTTCAGCTCCCAGAAACTGGGTCCGACGGGTTCCTTGAAGTCACTGACCGCGACCAAGTAGCCCTCGTCGTCGACCGTGATCGGCAACTGCGGCATGCGCCGTGCGGCCGGCCCGAAGACGACATTCGCGGAGTCCGCGAGATTGAAGGTCGACTGGTGACAGGGACACAACAATTCGTGGGTGCGCTGCTGGTAGAGCGAGATGGGGCATCCGACGTGTGTGCAGATCTTGGAGAACGCCAGGATTCCCTGGTAGTCCCAGCCCTCACCCTGCTGCGACTGGATCTCTTCGGGCGTCATGCGAACCACGATCGCCGCAGCCTTTGCGCGGGCGTTCAGGTTCTGATCCTCTTCTTCCACGAGCGGTAGGTCCGCGGGGACCACGTTGACGAGGCCACCCACGGGGATCTCGTCGGCTTTGACGGGCTGGTACGTGATGTCGGTGACCAGGCGCATGCCCGGCCGCCACAACGTGGTCAGCAGTTCCTCGGAAGGCGTGGTGACGCCGGGCGGAGTCAGCCACAGGTCGCGCAGGGACACGATGAAGGGGATAGGCACCAGAGCCATCGCCGCCAGCATGGTGCGGCGGATCATGGGGTACTTGGCGAACCCACTGGACTCCTTGCCGACTTCGTAGATATCGGCGGCGACCGCGGTGTCTTCGGCGTCGGTCTTCATGGGGTGGCGCTCCTGCACCACCTCGACATCGCTCATGAGCTTCTTGGCCCAGTGCACCGCCCCGGCGCCGATCAGGAAGATCGCCAGTCCGAATGTCAGGCCCATGGCGGCATTGAGTGCGCCGATTGCACCCACGAAAGGCAGTGTGATGACCTCGTCGCGTGGGATCGCGATGAACGCCACGATGAACAGGATCACCATGACCACCGACAGGATGAACATGATGCTCACCTGTCGCACAGCGCGGGCCTGGGCCCGGGGATCGGTGTCCGTGCGGCGCAGATGATGGGCTACGTCGGCCTTGGGCCACGCGCCGGGACGCACAGCCTGCTCCGTCGTTGTGGCAGCCAGTTCGCCGTTGTCAGCCCCGGGGGACTGCGCCAGCTCCTTGCCGGTGGGATTGTCAGTCATCGAACCTTCGCTCCGATCCAGATCGCACACGCCACGACCAGCAGCAGCCCGCCGATCCACATGAACAGGCCCTCGGTGACCGGTCCGAACCGGCCCAGCGCCCAGCCGCCCGGGTCATCGGAGGTTTTGAGGCCTTCGATGTAGGCAGTGATCGCCTTCTTGTCCTCGCTCGGCAGGGTGCTGTCCGCGAACACGGGCATGTTCTGGGGCCCGGTGAGCATGGCCTCGTAGATCTCCTGGGGGGTCGCCTCCATCAGGTTGGGAGCGTACTTGCCGTTGCTCAGGGCTCCTCCGCGGGCGGCCGCCTGGTGGCACTGCGAGCAGTTCGCACGGAACAACTCGCCCCCGACCGCGACGTCGGAACCGGAGAAGTCGAGGTCCTCGGCGGTGGGGATCGCCGGACCGGGGGCCAACGAGGCGACGTAGGCGGCCATGGCGGCGATGTCGGTCTCGGAGTAATCCCGGGGCTTCTGGGGGGCTTGGGCGCCGGGGTTGGCCAGAGGCATACGCCCGGTGGACACCTGGAAGTGCACCGCAGCCGAACCGACGCCGATCAGCGTGGGCCCGTTGTTGGTGCCCTGCCCGGCGATGCCGTGACAGCTGGAGCAGCCCTCGAGGAACAGCTTCTTGCCGTTCAGGATCTGGGTGGCGTCCTCCTGCTCAGAGGACTGTGCCTGGGTGGCCGAGTTGGCGACGGCGTACAGGGCGCCGGTCACCAGCAAGCCCACCAGGATGACGACAAGCGCCGCAGCGGGATGTCGTCGATGGCTGGCGAGGGTCTTCACGGTGTCAGTTCACCTCTCGTCTTGGCGGTACTGGTCAGGCCGGTCATTGCAGGATGTAGATCATCGCGAACAGGGCGATCCACACCACGTCGACGAAGTGCCAGTAGTACGACACGACGATCGCTGACGTGGCCTCTTGATGGGTGAATCGCTTGGCCATGTAGGTGCGGGCTAGGACGAACAAGAAGGCGATCAGACCACCGGTCACGTGAAGGCCGTGGAAGCCGGTGGTCAGGAAGAATCCCGAGCCATAGGGCGAGCCGGAGAAGCTGAGTCCCTCGTGCAGCAGGGAGGCGTACTCGTAGCACTGGCCGGCGACGAAGATGGAGCCCATCACGAAGGTGATGGCGAACCAGAAGCGCAGCCGGTCTCGGTCACCCCGTTCTGCGGCGAAGACGCCCATCTGGCACGTCACCGAGCTCAGCACCAGGATCGTGGTGTTGGCGGCGGCGAAGGGAACGTTGAGTAGTTGGGTGTCCTCGGCCCAGATCTCGGGGTTGACCCCTCGGAGAGTCAGATACATCGCGAAGAGCCCCGCGAAGAACATCAATTCACTGGACAGCCAGACGATGGTTCCGACAGAGACCATGTTGGGCCGATTGGCAGGAGCATGCGCCTGCTGTTCTAACACCGTTGCAGTAGCCACAGGCGGATTCTGGCACCTTTGGCCACCGTCGGATACTTGACCCCCCGATAGTCGTCACCTTTTTCTTGTGCGTCCGCCGGAAAGATCACCATGCGTGGCCCGAACTACGCAGTGCTACACCCATCGTGACGGAGGTGCCGCCCGTTCCCGCCGGCCGCCGGCCTGCGAGGTGGGGCGGTCGGACCGGACGGTGAGGACGGGGCGTCCGAAGGGGCGGTGCGGTCAGCCATCGTGAGCACGACCGAACCGGCTCAGTTCGACAGATCCTCGACCAGGGCCGCTCGCGAGGCTCCCTGGATGGGCCCGGAGTCGCGATAGCGCGGATGGTCCACCGACAGGGTGACGGCAACGCCGAGGTCGCAGAACGCGGCCGCGGAGGCGTCGTCCAAGGGGAACTCGAGGAAGTGCACGGCCTGGGTGACCGTGCTGGGTCCGTCTTCGTCCGGGCCGGGGACCTCGACGCCCGTGATGGCGGAATCGCCGACGTTCATGATGATCTGGTGCTGGATGCCGGTCAGGCGCTCGAGGTCCGAGCGAACAGTGCGGATGTCGTCGTTCTCGATGAACAAAGTGGCCACGAGTCGGCGGGGACCGGGCAGCAGACGGTTGTAGGCGGCGACCTCTTCAGCGATCCCGGCCGGGTCGTCGACGCTCTCGACCGTGATCATCTCCTGCACCTGGTAGCGCAGGGTCTCGGTGTTCTCGAAGGCCAGAAGGAGTTGATCGCCCACCCTCACCCGCCGGACCGCTCGGATCGGCATCATGTGTGATCGGGTCTGTGCCCGCACGGGGCGGTACTGGTCGGGGGTCAGGATCTGATCGGCGCTCAGGGCGGTCACGGTTCCTCCGGATGGTTGTGGACGTTCAGTCGCGGGAGGGGAGCTGATCGGCAGCCCGCCCAGGGGATTCCTGCGCGGGCTGCCGGACTCCTCAGCGGGACCTCAGCCCGCGTTGACCTTGTCCAGCGCTTTCTGGAACCTGCCGGCGTGGGTCTTCTCGGCCCGGGCCAAGGTCTCCATCCAGTCGGCGATCTCGTCGAAGCCCTCTTCGCGGGCGATCTTGGCGAAACCCGGGTACATGGCGGTGAACTCATAGGTCTCGCCTGCCACAGCGGATGCCAGGTTGGTGGCGGTGTCGCCCAGCGGCATGTCCGTGGCGGGGTCGCCGACGGGCTTCAGGAAGTCCAGGTGCCCGAACGCGTGGCCGGTCTCGCCCTTGGCGGTCTCTTCGAACAGTTCGGCGACGTCGGCGTGGCCCTCGGCGCCGGCGATCCTGGCGAAGTAGAGGTAGCGGCGGTTCGCCATGGATTCGCCGACGAAGGCGTCCTTGAGGTTCTGGTGGGTCTTGGTGCCTTCGAGGCTCATCGCATAACTCCTACGCGTTGGATGTGACGTTTCTGTGGACAACTCTTCCACGACCCTGCCCGGCCGCCGGTGGCTGTCCGAATGACGGGGTCGCTCACAGTATTGCCCAGTGCCGGATCAGCAACCACCGTGCGGCCAGGATGCGGATGGGAATCGCGCCAGCCGGCGTCGGCGCGGCTAGGATCGGCGGCATGACCGACGCTGTCCATCCACTGCGCATCCTCGTGTACTCCGACGACCGCAACACGCGGGCCCGGGTGAGGTCTCTGCTGGGACCCCGCCCGAGCGCGGAGCTGCCCGCGGTCGAGTACGTCGAGTGCGCCACCGAGCCGGCCGTCATCCGGCGCATGGATGCCGGTGGGATCGACCTGGCGATCCTGGATGGCGAGGCAGTACCAGCTGGGGGTATGGGGGTCTGCCGGCAGTTGAAGGACGAGATCTACGAATGTCCTCCCGTGCTGCTGATCGTGGGCCGTCCCGCCGACGCGTGGCTGGCCACCTGGTCGCGTGCCGACGACGTCGCCCCGCTCCCGCTCGACCCTCTGGAGTTCCCTGAGTCGGTGGCCACCTTGTTGCGTCGGCGGATCGCGGCAGTCCCGAGCGCCTGATCGACTGCCGTTCCCGGCGCCGCGCTGGCCCCGCGTACCCTTGCCCGCGTGAGCATGTCGCCCGAGCCGCCCTCCCCATCGAGCCCCGAACGATCTGTTCGTCCCTCGTGGCCGCTGGTGATCGACCAGTTGCTCGGCGAGGAGCCGGTCACATCCGACGAGGGTGTCCGTTGGGCGATGGACCAGATCATGGCGGGTCAGGCGACTCCCGCCCAGGTCGCGGCATTCCTTGTCGCCATGCGCAGTCGTGGTGTGGATGGCGAGCAGTTGGCCGCACTGGTCGACGTCATGCTGGGTCATGCGGTGACGATCGACGTGCCGGGGCCCGCCGTCGACACATGCGGTACGGGCGGAGACAACTCGGGGTCGGTCAACATCTCAACCATGGCTGCGGTTGTCGTGGCTGCCAGTGGCCGTACCGTGGTCAAACACGGCAATCGGGCCGCCTCGTCGCAGTCGGGGTCAGCGGATGTCCTCGAAGCCCTGGGGGTGGTCGTCGACCTGGCCCCTGACTTGGTGCCCGCCTGCGTGGACCAAGTCGGTATCGCCTTCTGTTTCGCGCAGGTGTTCCACCCAGCCATGCGGCATGCGGGACCCGTGCGCAAAGAATTGGGCATTCGGTCCGTCTTCAACTTCCTGGGGCCATTGGCCAACCCGGCCAGACCGGGCGCACAGGTGGTAGGAGTGCCGGATCCTGTCATGGCGGCTGTTGTGGCCGACGCGCTGGCGCGCCGTCGCACCACGGCATTGGTGGTGCGGGGCGACGACGGAATGGACGAGATCACCACATTGGCACCCACCCGTGTCTGGGACGCACGTGGTCCCGTGGTCACCGAGTCGGTGATCGACGTGGCCGATCTCGGGATCCCTCGACCGCACGCTGGCGCGCTCGACGGCGGATGTGCCGACTCCAACGCCGATGTGATGCGCCTGGTGCTGTCAGGAGGTACTGGTTCCGGCGACACCCAGGCCATCCGAGACGCCGTGGCGGTCAATGCAGCCGCGGCGATGGTGGTCTACGACACCGTCATGGGTGCGCTACCCGTGGACGAACCACTGATGGTCGCACTGGCACCGCGAGTGGCGAACGCCCAGGAGCTCATGGAGAGCGGGGCAGCGGGCAGGACCCTGGATCGTTGGATCGCTGTCACCCGGCAACTGGCTGGGAGAGAGCCAGTCGGCTCCTGATCGGTGCAGCCCCCGCCAGAATCCCGGCGGGCCGCCGCGCGGGGCGGTCATCGGAGCGCGAGGCCCGGACTGTCGCCGGACGCACGAGTCCGCTGAGCGTCGGATGGGCGCCGGTACGTGGGTGCACCAGGACTCCGTCGAGCATGACCAGCCGAACGCCGGGCTGCCACAGCCACGACAGAACCAGGCGGCTCTCTTCGGGGCTGCTGGACGTGAGCGCGCCGGAGGGTGGTGCCACCCGTTCTGCGGTGGCGACGGCGGCCTCGAGCACTGCGATCGGGTCGTCGTCGGGCCGCGCCCTGGCTGAGCCCGCGAGTCGGCCATGACGGATGACATGGATGTGCCACTCAGAACCGATTGCCTGTGCCGCCACGATCTGCGGACAGTCACCCACCATCGCCAGTTGATGCCCGTGATCGGCGGCGAGCAGGAACGACCGCAGATCGTCGCGCAGGGCGGCGGCATGCTCGAAGCGTTCGGCCGACGACAATTCCGTGAGGCGCTGTGTGACCGCCCGCACGACCGGGGAGTGATCAATCCCCATGGACAAGCGCGCAGCACCTGCGACGTCTGCGTAGGGGCCCAAAGCGTCGGGGTCCCGGCATGGGGCCAGACACGTGCCCAACTCCGCCCGGATGCAGGCGGGGGTCCGCTTGGTGCGGGACATCCGGGCCGTGCACGTGCGTAGTTCGTGAGCCAGCAGCAGGACGTCGATGGCTCGCTGGGCCACGCGCCGGGAGGGGAACGGTCCCAGGTACCCCTGCGCCAAGTTCGCTCCGGGCGGCAGTGCCGAGACCATCGACAGCCGCGGCGCGGCTTCGTCGGTGAGCCGCACCCACACCGACTTGTCGGCATTGCGGGACCGTCTGTTGTACGGCGGCTGCTCGGCTGAGATCAGACGGACCTCGCGCACGGAGGCTTCGAGTTCAGTCGCGCAGGGAATGGCCTGAACATCGTGTGCGATCCGGATCATCTCAAGAATCCGCCCGCGGCTTTCGCTGCTGGTGAAGTACTGGCGTACGCGGGTTCGGATCGATTTGGCCTTGCCCACGTACAGCGTCTGACCGTTCGGACCCCGGAACCGATACACCCCCGGTCCACTGGGCAATCCGTCGGCCAAGGTCCTCTTGGTGCGCTGTTCCGGTCGCACCCGTGCAGTCAGGGACACCAGGTCATCCAGGTGATGGGCGCCCAGGTCGCCGGCCCGCTCCAGCAGCCCATGCAGCACGTCAACGGTTGCCCGGGCGTCGTGCAGCGCGCGGTGGTCCGGCGTCGTGGTAGCCCGGAAATGCCGAGCGAGAGTGGCCAGTCTGTTGTTCGGGACCTCGTCGCGGTGAAGCAGCACCCGGGCCAGTCTGGCGGTGTCGACCACACGGAACCCGGGCCACGGGGTGTCGAGACCGGCTGCCGCCGCTTTGAGGAAGCCTATGTCGAAGGGGGCGTTGTGGGCGACGAGCACGGCATCGCGAGCGAACTCAAGGAACATCGGGAGCACTGCGCTGATCGGCGGCGCCGACGCCACGGCCGCCGACGTGATCCCGGTGAGTGCTGCGATGAAGGGTGGGATCGGGACCCCTGGATTGACCAGCGTCTGGAACTCGCCGGTGACCTCGCCGCCCCGCGACCGCACGGCGCCGACCTCGGTGATGAATGAGTTCTTGGGGGACCCACCGGTGGTCTCGAGATCCACGACGACGAAATCGACCAGCTGCAACGGGGCCGCCAGATCGTCGAAAGTGGGCTGGATGACGCTCATGTCCATACCTGGACCGTAGGACGGGGGTCCGACAGGTCCCGGTCGTCGGATCCCCGGATACCCTGGCTGCCGTGACCGTTCCCACGCCCCAGCCCCCACCCACGCCTGCGTCGCCGTTCGCGATTCCTGACGCCGCCAGCCGCTGGCGCTGCGGGCATTGCGGCAACCTGACCCGGTTCGACGTGGCACGGTCCCGCAAGGTGGCGGAGTACTGGCACTTCTCCATGTCAGGTGAACCACAGGTCGAGGAGACCCAGGTACTGGGGGAGGTTGTCGAGCTGGTCACATGCCGCTGGTGTGGAGCATCCGATCGAATCGAGATTGTGCCCCGCCCCACCGGTGACGAGGACATCCCCGAACAGGGACTCGGCGGCACCCCGTGAACCTTGCATCGAGCCGTTTGTCGGAGTTGGCTCGAAGGTGAGTGTCGGAGGTACTCGCTAGCGTCCAACTCGCACCCGGAAGCCGCCACCTTGCGGCACGAGAAGGAGTGATCGTGGACCCGAATGCCCCCGACGCCGGTATCGACAGCGACAGCGACATGGACATGGACAGCGACAGCGACGTGACGGCCCTGGACAGTCACAGCGTCTTCGGTGGGCCTGCCGATATCGCGATCGACTGCGCAACGTGCCCTGTTCGCGCCATCGCCTGCGACGACTGCGTCGTGAGCGTGCTGCTGGGGCCGCCGCAGTTCGATCAGGAGGCCGCTGATGCTCTGGTTGTACTCGCCGATCGTGGCCTGGTCCCGCCGCTGCGCGATCCGAGGGACTCCCGCTCCCGCACGGCGGGCTGACGTCACCGCGGTCGTGTGCGTGGCTTGCCCCGTTCCGGCACACCCCGTTCCCGTACACCACCATCGCGGACACCACCGTCGCGGGCACGGTGAAGAGGATCCCCGACATGGCAGATGGCGGCTGCCCCACGGGCAGCCGCCATCCAGTGGGAACAGCAGGCAGAACGGCTTCGGTCGTCAGGCGTAGAGTGCTTCGACCTCGTCACCGAACTCGGCCATGACGACGTTGCGCTTCAACTTCATCGACGGCGTCAACTCGCCACCTTCTTCGGTCCAATCGACCGCCAGTACCCGGAACTTCCGGATCGACTCCGCCTTGGACACGGCCTTGTTGGCTCCGTCCACCGCCTTCTGGATCTCGGCGGTGACCGCTGGATCGTCCACAAGTGCCGACACAGGAGTGTCGGCGGGCTTGCCGTGATTCTCCAGCCACGCGGGCAGTGACTCGGTGTCCAGTGTCACCAGACACGCGATGTAGGGCTTGGCATCCCCGACGACCATGCATTGGCTGATCAGGGGATTGGCGCGCAAGCGGTCCTCGAGCACGGCGGGAGCGACGTTCTTGCCGCCCGCGGTCACGATCAATTCCTTCTTGCGGCCGGTGATCCTCAGGAAACCCTCGTCGTCGATCTGCCCGATGTCTCCGGAGTGGAACCAGCCATCGGGCTCGATGGCCTCCTTGGTGGCCTTCTCGTTGTTCCAGTAGCCCTTAAAGATCTGCGGCCCGGCCAGCATTATCTCGCCGTCCTCGGCGATCCTGACCGACGTTCCCGGGATCGGCCGACCGACGGATCCGACCTTGAGGCCGTCCGGACGGTTGACCGTCGACGCCGCTGAGGTCTCGGTCAGGCCGTATCCCTCGAGGATGGTGATGCCGATGCCCCGGAAGAAGTGCCCGAGCCGATCGCCGAGCGCGGCGCCACCGGACACGGCGTGCTTGACGTTGCCACCCATCGCCTGCCGCAGTTTGCCGTAGACGAGTTTGTCGAACAGCGCATGCTTGAGTTTGAGGAACAACCCCGGGCCGCCGGTGTCCAGGGCCTTGCTGTAGTCGATCGCGGTCCCGGCGGCGGCGTTGAAGATGTTGCCCTTACCGCCCGCCACCGCTTTCGCCTGTGCGCTGTTGAACACCTTTTCGAAAACGCGAGGGACGCTGAGCAGGAACGTCGGCTGGAATGACGCCAGGTTCGGCAGCAAGTTCGCCACGTCGGCGGTGTGGCCCAGCCGGATCCGTCCTCGGATGCACGCGATCTGGATGACTCGACCGAACACATGGGCAATGGGCAGGAACAACAGGGTCGAATGGCCCGGTGCGAAGACCTCAGGGGCGCCGGCGATGACGGCATCGACCTCGAACATGAAGTTGCTGTGCGTCAGTGTGCAGCCCTTGGGGCGGCCGGTGGTGCCGGACGTGTAGATGATCGTGCAGACGTCGTCGGGGGTCACACTGGACCGGCGCGCCTCGAGATCGTCATCGGACACCTCTGTGCCACCGGCCTTGAGATCATCGATCGCGCCATCGTCGATCACCCAGGTGCGGGTCACCCCCGGAAGTGAGTCGGCGACCTGCGCGAACGTCTCTTTGTGCTTGTCGGACTCGAGGAACACCCCGACGGCGCCCGAGTCTCCCAGGATCCACTCGACCTGCTCGGCGCTGGAGGTCTCGTAGATCGGCACGGGAACAGCGCCCGCGTACCACAGCGCGTAGTCGGCCAGGGTCCACTCGTATCGGGTTCGAGACATGATGCCCACGCGATCGCCCACGTCGACCCCGCTGGCAGCGATGCCTTTGGCGACCGCGCGTACCTCGTCGGCGAACTGCTTGTAGGTCATGTCCTTCCAGCCGTCCCCCGCGGGCAGGGAGATAGCGGGTTGGCCGGCAGCTACGCGCTCGCTCTCGAGCAACTGATCGGTCAGGTTCCCTTCAACGGGCGGTGACACCAGCGCCGGTTCGGTGAACTCCTGCATGTTCGGCTCCTTGTGCTGTGGCGGATTGCACAACATTACGTGCTGCGGTCTGCGAGCGCAGCCCCACCCCCGCCCGGCGAGTCCCGATTTGCAGATCAGGCATTCTGTCGGTGACCGGAGGCAGACGCAGCGTTGGCGAACATCTGTCACCGGCCGGACGATCTGCGGCAAAATGGGCCTATGCCGGTTGTGGATCTGGTCGACGAGACCTTCATCGTCGCGCCGCCCGCTGCGCTGGCCTCGGTGGTGGCCGACCGCCGCCGCTGGGTCACGTGGTGGCCCGACCTATCGCTCGACGTGTTCATGGATCGTGGCGAGAAAGGGATCCGGTGGTCGGTCACCGGGGCGCTGGTGGGGTCGGTCGAACTCTGGCTGGAACCTTTCGGCGACGGGGCGATCGTGCACTACTACCTGCGGGCCGATCCCACTGCCGGCGATTCCCGGACGGAGCCACGCAGCCTGCCCGACTCCCCTCGGGGTCGACGTACCGCCGACCGGTTGCGCCGGCGTCACGCTCTGCACTGGAAGCAGACAGTGTGGGCGCTCAAGTACGAGATGGAGAGCGGCCGGGCTCCGGGTGCGGGGGAGTGGTAGGCAGTGACCGACACTGACCGCTGCCCGTCGTGTGGCGCCACTGTGGCCGCCGGGGCCTCCTGGTGTTCGCTGTGTCTCGCCCCGCTGGCGGGACCGGAGGAGTCTGCCGCCGCGCCACCGGTGACCCCACCTGCGGCACCATCGCCCATCGACCCTCGGATGCTCCCGCCCCCCCAGGGCGCCGCGGTACGTCCCCAGGCCACAAGGTCGCCTGCAGCGCCGGACCTGCCACCCCCGGCTGCGACTTCGCCGATCCTGCCGCCGCCCCCCGACTGGCGAACTCGACCGCCGGCGATCAGTCCCGACGTGGGGCCCGGTTCGGTGGCCGGTGCCCTGCCGGCCGACCCCGACGCGTGGGTGGCGTTGCTCGCCGAGGAGGAGAGGCGATCCGCCCCCGCAGTGCTGGGCGTGGCGACCAGTCGGTCGCAACGGGTCGTGATCATGATCGGCGGCGCGTTCGCGATCATCACAGTGCTCGCCGTGGCCATGGTCCTGCTGTCGGTCGTGGCGGGTTGACCCGGTATGCGGATCCATGCCGTCTCGGACGTTCATTACCGCACCGAAGGCCTGGCCGAGGCGGGTGCGGACAGCGATCTGTTCATCTGCCTGGGGGATCTCGTGTTGTTCCTGGACTACGACGATCCGCAGCACGGGATCTTTTCTGACACCTTCGGGCCGGACAACGCCCGGCGCTACATCCAACTCCGTTATGAGCAGCGATTCGATGAAGCCCGGTCGTTCAGTCGCGAGTTGTGGGAGGCCTTGGGTGCCGAACCGTGGACCGCGATCTCGGAAAGGGTCAATTCCCAGTACGCGGAACTGTTCGCTGTCATGCCGGCCGGTTACCTGACGTACGGCAACGTGGATGTGCCGGCCCTCTGGGCGGATCACATCACGACCGACCACCATGTGCTGGATGGCCGGACCGTCACCGTCGGCGGGATCCGGTTCGGATTCGTGGGCGGTGGCCTGCGGACCCCCATGCGCACACCCTTCGAGATCAGCGACGAGGAGTACGCGGCCAAGGTCGAGGCGTTGGGACCCGTCGACGTCCTGTGCACTCACATTCCCCCGGACGTACCCGACGCCACTTACGACGTCGTCGCGCGTCGGATGGAGCGCGGCAGCCGGGCTCTGCGGGAGTACATCCAGGATGTGCAGCCGCGCTATGTGCTGCACGGCCATGTCCATCAGCCCCAGTTCCGGCGAATCTCGATGGGTCGCAGCCAGATCATCAACGTCGGTCACTTCCGGTCGGTGGGCAAGCCGACGGTCCTGACGATCGACTGAATCGCTGCTCGCCCTCGTCCCCGCTTCGTGCCGCGCTAACCTCGGGGTATGGCGGAACGGACCCAGGCGGAGCTCGAGATAGCCGCGCCCCCCGCCGCAATCATGGCCACGATCGCCGACATCGGCTGCTACCCGCAGTGGTGCCCGGGAGTCAGCTCAGCCCGGGTGCTCGCGGAGTACCCCGACGGGCGACCACGCGAAGTCGAGATGGTGTTCGACTCGGGTCCGATCCAGGACACACATGTGTACCGCTATGACTCGTGGGGCGACCGCGAGGTTCGCTGGCACCTGACCCAGGGCCAGACCGTGAGCGGTTTGTGGGGTGTCTACGCGTGCCACACCTTGGAGCCTCGGCGAACGCTGGTGTCCTATCGACTGGCCATGGATCTGACGGTCCCGATCATCGGCGCGCTCAAGCGCCGGGCCGAGAAGGTGATCGTGCGGACCGCGCTGAAGGGTCTCAAGGAGCGGATCGAGTCGGGCGCGTGACCCGGGTCCTGCTGTTCACCGGCAAGGGCGGGGTCGGCAAGACGACATTGTCCGCTGCCAGCGCCGTCGCCTGCGCCGACCGTGGGTTGCGCACCTTGGTCATGTCCACGGACCCGGCTCATTCTCTGGCCGACGTACTCGATGCCCATGTGAGTCCCGGGGTTGCGGTGCCCTTGGCCGACAACCTGTGGCTGGAGCACATCGACTCCCGCATGCTGCTCGAGCGGTCGTGGGGAGCCGTTCAGGACTACCTGCTCAATGTTCTGTCGTCGGCCGGTGTGGACGCCGTGTCAGCTGAGGAGTTGACTGTCCTTCCTGGCGCCGAAGAGGTCCTGGCGCTGCTCGAAGTGCGGGACAAGGTGCGGTCCGGCGCGTACGACGTTGTGGTCCTGGACTGCGCACCCACTGCCGAGACCCTGCGTCTGCTGGCCCTCCCCGAGGCACTGGACTGGTACATGCGTCGGATCTGGCCGCTGGAGCGCCGGGTGGTGACCGCGCTGCGGGCGCCGCTGTCCAAAGCGACCCGGGTGCCCATGCCAGACACAGGGGTGTTGGACGCGGTCGAGAAGCTTCACGGGGATCTGGCGCAGGTGCGCGACGTGTTGACCTCGGACGAGGCTTCTGTCCGGCTGGTGATGACGCCTGACTCGGTCGTTCTGGCCGAGGCCCGGCGCACCCTGACGTCGTTGTCCCTGTACGGGTACCGAGTCGATGGCGCCCTGGCCAACCGAGTGTTTCCGACCGGCCGTGACAAGTGGCGTTCGGGTTGGGCCGAGGCCCAGCGGGAGCGGCTCGGGCAGGCCGGCGCCGACCTGGCTCCGATCCCGCTGATCGCGGTGCCGTACCAGGACAGCGAACCCGTGGGCGTGGCGCAACTGCGGGACTTGGCCGCCCAGGTGTACCCGGACGGGGATCCGCTGGGTCTTCCGGCGGTGGAGCCGCCCCTGCAGTTGGAGCGGCTCGGTCAGCAGATCGTGCTGGTCCTGCAGCTCCCGCTGGCCGCCAGGGGCGACGTCGATCTCGCTGAGCGGGGCAATGAACTGATCATCACCGTAGGTGCCTACCGTCGGGTGCTGGCGTTGCCTGGAGCGCTGCAGCGCTACGGGATCGCGGGAGCGGGGCTGGTCGATGGCGTGCTGCGGGTGCGATTCTTGCCCAGGGACAAAGGACGGCAGTGATGACCGACACACCGTGGTGGCACGACGAGGACGGTAACCCGTCGGGTGGAGACGCTCTGGGTTCGGCGGCGACCGAAGCGGCCCGGCTCTTCGAGGTGCTTCGCGACCGCATGATGACCGACCCCAACACGCTTCGGGCCGGTATGCGCATGATGGAGGCGTTCACCACACTGCGGGGCGGCGGCGGTCATCCGGTGCAGCCCGGCGAGGCTCCCGAATGTGTCTATTGCCCCGTGTGCCAGGCCATCAGTCATGCCCGCAACCTCGACCCCCAGACGATAGAGAAGCTCACCGCCGCAGCGATGGAGTTCGCCGAAACGATTCGGCAGACGGTGTCCCAGCCGCCGGCCGACGCTGAAGATGCAGGTGTGCGCCACGTCCCGCTCGACGACGATCTATCCGACGGGGCCGAAGAACCGGTCACTGACGAAACCGTTGTGGACGATGATTTCCTGGGCTGGCCGGTCGACGACGATCCTGGCGGTTCGGGGTCAGGGCCGGGGTCTCTGCGATAGGCGCGCGGGTCGGCGCTCGTGCCCAGGCCTGCGGTCAGCACGCAACGGGCTTCGAGCGGGTAAACCGCCCGCTGTCTTTAGTAGCCTCCGAGACACTACTTGGAGGTTGCAGTGGCCAAAGGCAAGAAGAGCGGTTCGTTCACGGCGGGCGTCGACATCGGCGGCACCAAGATCGCGGTCGGGATCGTGACCCCTGATGGCGAATTGGTCGACAGCAACCGCAAGTCGACGCCGGTGCGCGATCCCGATGCCGTGCTGGAGGTCATCGTCGAACTGCTGGATGGTTTCTCGGAGTACAAGATCGAGGCGGTGGGTATCGGCGTGGCGGGCCTGATCGACTCGTCACGTTCCCGTGTCATCTTCGCCCCGAACCTGGGTTGGGTCGAAGAGCCCCTGCGTCAGCAGGTGGAGCGCGCCGTCGGGCTGCCCACGGTCATCGAGAACGACGCCAACGCAGCAGCGTGGGGTGAGTACCGGTTCGGCGCCGGGCGTAACCGGGGCGATCGCGATCTGGTCATGGTCACCGTCGGCACCGGCATCGGGGGCGGCATGGTGCTGGGTGGTGCGCTGCAGCGCGGTGCCAACGGAATCGGGGCCGAGTTCGGACACCTGCGCTTGGTGCCGGATGGCCGGCTGTGCGGCTGTGGCCGGCATGGTTGCTGGGAGCAGTACGCGAGCGGCAACGCGCTCGTGCGGACAGCGCGCGGACTCGCGTCAGAACGTCGGCCCGAGGCCAGCGTCATGCTCGGACTCGGCGACGGCACCCCCGAGGGGGTGCAGGGTCCTCACGTCACCGAGGCGGCACAGCGGGGCGACGAGGTGGCTATCGAGGCGTTCGAGGTGATCGGCGCCTGGCTGGCCCGCGGAATGGTCGAGGTGGCCACGCTCCTCGACCCGGCTGCCTTCGTCATCGGAGGCGGTGTCGTCGAGGCCGGTGATCTGCTGCTCGCGCCCGCCAAACGTGAGTACGCCGCCCAGCTGGTGGCAAGGGCACAGCGTCCGATGACCGACATCATCCCCGCCGAGTTGGGCAACCTGGCAGGGATCGTCGGCGCCGCCGACCTGGCCCGCGACCACGGGCCTCTGCCAGATGTGGTGCGTCCTGCGGCCGCCCGTTCGGCCGCAGGAACGGAGCGCGAAGCCGCTGTTGCAGCTGCCACCGGATCGGCCAAGAAGGTCGCCAAGGCGGTCGAGAGCAGCACCGCCGCCGCCAAGTCGGCAGCCTCCCGCAAGTCCCCGTCGGTCGCCAGCAAGACACCCAAGAAGTAGGTCCCACAGGTTGAAGCAGGGTCCGGTCCGTGCCTACGGAAAACGTGCCGTGGTGCGGCTGAGTCAGCTGCTGCGGTAGCCCGGCACCAACTCCATGGCGAGTTGCTCCATGAACAGCCCGATGTCAGTGACCACCCCGACGGCCTGCGCCGAGCCACGGTCGGACAGTTTGGTGACAGTGGCCGGGTTGATGTCGACACACACCAGTGGGATCGACGCCGGCATCAGGTTGCCTGTGGCGATCGCATGCAACATGGTGGCCACCATGATCGAGTAGCCGACGTTGTCGAGTGAGGCCCGCATCGCGCGCTGGCCGTCGATCACGTCGGTGTACACATCCGGCAGGGGGCCGTCGTCGCGCACCGAGCCCACCAGCACGAACTCCTTGCCCTGAGTGACCATTGCGTGCATGATCCCGCCAGTGATCAGGCCTTCGTCGACGGCCGCCTTGATCGAGCCCGCCCGGCGGACGCGGTTGATGGCCCGGAGGTGATGCTCGTGGCCGTGTTCCACGCCGGTGGCATCCGACAGATCCACACCCAGCGAAGTGCCGTACATATTCGATTCGATGTCATGGGTGGCCAGCGCGTTGCCTGCGAACAACAGATCGACGAAACCCGCGTTCACCAATGCGACCATGGCGGGTCCGGATCCTGTGTGAACGATCGCCGGACCGCCGACCCATAGGATCTTCTTCCCGTCGGCCTTGACCCTGCGGAAATCCTCGGCGATCAGTCGCACCTGCAGTGCCTGGGGCTTCTCGCTGGACACTACGGAGTTCATGAACTCGAAGTGGCTGTCGTCGGGGTTCATCTTCAGCGGCTCGGTGATCACGCGTACTCCGCGGGGTCCCACAATCACCTTGTCGCCGACCAGTATGTCGGCCATCGGACGTGTGCGCGGGATTCCGTCGTCCTCGATGACGATGCCGCAATCCATCTCGGGGTTCTCCACGGTCACCCAGTTGCCGTCGACCATGACTTGGGTCTCGAGATTGGTCGAGGAGTAGAACCCGAGAGGCAGGCTTCCTTCGACGTCGGCGATCACGATCTCGGGCTCACCCGGATCGACCAGGTTGGCACCGAACTCCTGAAGCCGGTTGATCACCTCACGCAACTGTTCCTGGGTCTCGGCGGACACCATGATCTGGACCCACGACTCGTCCTTGGCGTGCTTTCCGATCTCGAAGCGCTCGATCACGAAATCGGCGTCGCCCTCGAGGATCTCGTTGAGGACGCGGGGGAGTTCGCGGGTATCGAGGATGTGTCCTCGCATTTCGATGCGCTCGCTGATGGGCACTGGGGATCCTTCCGTTCGGTCGTTGGTCAGCCTGCCAGATTCAGGGGCGACGTGGTGCAGCGGCGAGAGGACGCGTGGGTCGTGGTCGGCACATCGGCCCTGCGAGCCTCCCTGTTCGCGTGTCACCGCCGTATTGGGTGGGCTTGTGGGGATCCCCGTTCAGACGACCGCGCCGTCGTCCCATCCGTCCTCGTGGTGGTTGCGGTCCTCCATGCGGAACACCAGCGTGGCGAAGCCGCCGAAGAACAGGATCAACCCCAGCGAGTTCAGGAAGCCAGGAAGGCTGAACACCACTGTCAGGATCAGCAGAAGCGGTCCGCCGATCACGGCGAACCAGGCGGCCTTGGCGATCCGGTCACGGGGCCGGGGCAACGGCGGCGGCACCGGGGGGACGAAGTCCGAACCGCCATCGTCGGGGTGGTCGGCGAGGGGGTCGGCGTAGCCGAAGGTCGGCCGGGCGTCGATGAGTCCACCGGGCAGTCCCGAACCGGGGTCGTCTGACCGGATCAGCCGGCCGGACAGCGGCCCAGGCTGCGGCGGGTCGGCGCGATCCACCAGGAGTTGGGGCAGAACCAGCCCGATCACAGCGCGCGCGTGCTCGTCGTCCTCAGCCTGAACCGATACGGCCACGCTGCCATCGGGTTGATCGGCGGTCGAACTGGCGAGTCCGGCGTCGGACAGCAGTTGACGTACGTGAGCGACCAGCCCGGGGTCGACTCTGCACAACAACAGCTGATCGGTCACCGATGCTCCTCAGCCTGCCACTCGCTCGACGAACGAGGTGGTGTCCTCGATGACGGTCTGGGCGTCGTTGTCCAGCAGGGCGACGTGATAACTGTCGGGCAGGATGACCTGATGCCGGTCGACGCTGTTGACGTGCTCCAGGATGTAGTCGGAGTTCTCGGGTTCCACAACGTGGTCGTCGATGCTGGTGAACACCAGGATCGGCTGACTGATCCCGGCGATGTCGGGCTTGACGTCGTCCCACATCTGGTTGAGCGAGTACGCGGCCTTCAAGGGGATCTTGTCGTAGGCCTGCTCGACCTGGCCGTTCTGCTTGATGTCACTGGCAATGCCCGGCCAGGCCGGAAGGACGCGGGCGAGGACGGGAAGCAGGTGCCGGTCGATGCGGGTCGTGTACACGGAGGGGTTGAGGAGTACCAAGCCCGAAATCTGATCGCCGCGGTCGGCGGCAAGCCTCAGAGTCAGGGTCCCCCCCATCGAGAAGCCGAAGACGACCACCGAGTCGCACGATGATCTGAGCTCGTCGAATGCCCGGGCGACCTCGGCGTACCAGTCGTGCCACGTGGTGCGGTTGCACTCTGACAATGACGTGCCGTGGCCGGGCAGCCGGGGTGCCGATACCGAGAACCCAGCAGCTCCCAAGTGGTCGGTCAGCGGCTTGAGACCCGCGGGCGTACTCGTGAATCCGTGGATGACCAGGACCCCGGTCCGGCCGCCCCGGATCCTTATCGGTTCAGCACCCGGCATGAGTGGCATCGCAGTCCTCCTGATGTCCCACCGACTGGTGTCCCGCTGACCTCCCAGGGGATCTCCCCATCGTCGCACGCCGGACGCTGCGATCCCACGGTGGTGGACCGTCGATCGCGGGCGACCGTGCGGCGGCGAGTCGGTGGTCCAAACAGGCATTGCTGCCCGTCTGTGGGGCAGGGTGGAGTTCCCGGCCACCGTCAGGCGTATGGTCGGGCCGGAACAGGGAGGAGCGCCAGGTGTTGTATTGGTTCCTGAAGCGCTTCCTGCTCGGCCCCTGGCTCAAGGTCCTGTTCCGACCTTGGATCGAAGGTCAGGAGAACATCCCGGACGACGGACCCGCGTTGCTCGTGAGCAACCACCTGTCGTTCTCCGACTCGAT
>WBZP01001182.1_pt1 | contig 33051 bp, 36 predicted proteins | sample 5204301 | NCBI WGS metagenome assembly WBZP01 (sample SAMN12412401, study PRJNA552823) | activated sludge metagenome | isolation source: activated sludge from nitrification reactor of wastewater treatment plant... | place: USA: Pennsylvania | collected 2017 | reverse complement strand
TAGGTCTCGAGCTCCCACACCCGGTCGGGTGCCTCCTGCGCGTGCAGTTCGGCCATCCGCCAGTTGTTGAGGAACTTGCCGCCGCGCATGGTGTCACCGAAGTGCACCTGCCAGGAGTCCTTGGTGTTGACGTTGCGCATCGCCGCCGCGCAGCCGCCCTCGGCCATCACGGTGTGCGCCTTGCCGAACAACGACTTGGTGACCACGGCGACCCGCAGGCCGCGCTCGCGCGCCTCGATCACCGCTCGCAACCCTGCACCGCCGGCACCGATCACGACCACGTCGTATTGGTGCCGCTCTAACTCACTCATTAACTCTCACTTCGTTCTTGGGGCTACGTCAGGGAATGATGGGCAGGTCGATACTCGGGTTGATGGACACCATCATGATGTAGAAGTCGGTGAGCATCAGCGTGCCGAGCGTGATCCATGCATAAAGCTTGTGACGAGTGTTCAGCTTGCTGATCTGCGTCCACATCCAGTACCGCACCGGGTGTTTCGAGAAGTGCTTGAGGCGCCCACCGGTGACATGGCGGCACGAGTGGCAGGACACTGTGTATACCCAGAGCAGGGTCACGTTTACCCAGAGAATCAGGTTGCCCACACCGAACCGGAATCCGTCGTGATTCCACATCGCATGAATCGCGTCGTAGGTGTTGATCACCGAGATGATGCCCGCGATGTAGAAGAAGTAGCGGTGCGTGTTCTGGATGATCAGCGGGAGTCGCGTCTCGCCGGTGTACTTCGCGTGCGGTTCGGCGACGGCGCAGGCGGTCGGGGACTGCCACACCGTGCGGTAGTAGGCGCCGCGGTAGTAGTAGCACGTCAGCCGGAACAACAGCAGGAAAGGCAGGGACAGCGCAGCGTAGGGCAGCCACCACACGTCGGGGAGGAATGTCCCGAAGTGCGCGGCACCTTCCGGACAACCCGATCCCGTCGCCGCGTCGTAGTTCACCACGCACGGTGAGTAGAACGGCGTCAGGTAGTTGTACTTCTCGACGTAGAAGTGGTCCTGCATGAACGCCCGTGCCGTCGCGTAGATCACGAAGGCGGCGAACCCGAGGTCGGTCCATATCGGCGCCTTGAGCCAGTTGTCGGTGCGCAGCGTCTTCTGCGGGATCGCGGCGCGGGTGGGGGAGAAGACGCCGGTGCCCTGGCCGGGCCGGTTTGTTGCGGGCGCGCTCATGTATTCGGTTTCCTTAGCTCGGACAGTGGGGCTGGAGGCGGGAGCGGCTGAGCTGGGGGCTCACCTGTGGTGCCCACCCACACCTTCGTCGTCGATGTCTCGCCAGAATTCGCTGTCGTACTGCGTGTCCGGAACCGGAATCTTCTCGCCGGCCTGCGTGACGGTGCAGCGCTCCAGATCCAACTCGTTGGCATCGTGATCGAGAAACTCGACGTCATGGATGATGCGCTCGGCGTCCATGGCGATGCGCCGCGTGGCGGGGTTGTCGCCGAAGCGGGAGAGCAGTGAGTCGACGCAGCGGCGCAGTCCGCCGATCAGCGTGTGCAGTTCGTCGAGTTCGGTGGTGCTGGACAAGCGACCTCCTTGGGCTGAAGGGTGTCATCGGTCACGGTACGACACTTGATGCTAGCCATTTCACCGCCCTGGCGTGACACACATCACGTCATCTGTCGCATCCCCGTCTACCAGGCCAGATGTGACCCCGACGTGACTTCGATTACGCCCGTGTATCGCCGTGATCCGGAACGTCCGGTCGGCGGGCGGGCCTACCAGACGTCGCCGTCGCGCCAGTCGCAGGCCAGCGCACCGTTGAGGTCGACGTCGATGTTGTTGGGCAGGACCAGGACGGTGCCGTCGTCGTCCGGGGTGCGGGTCGGCCCCGCGGGGGCGAGCACCGAGGTGGGGCCGAGCCAGCGCTGCCAGCCGCGGGCGGTGTAGAAACCGTCCGCATCGCTCGACGCGGACAGCGCACCCGTCGAGTACGCGCCGCGGATCACCTGCTCGACGGCATCCATGACCGCGGTGCCCAGCCCCTGGCCGCGCCACTCGGGGTCCACCGCCACTGCTTCCACATAGCCGCACCGCAATGCGACGCCGCGGTGCAGCAGTCGGCGCTGCACCACCGCGGCGTGGGCGATCATCGCGCCGCGGTGCAGGATCAGCGCGTGCATGCCGCCCAGCGCGTGTTCCCAGTCGTGCTCGCTGAAGTGCCCGTCGAACGCCGCGGCGAGCATCAGCTTGGCGTGCTCGCGGGTTTCGTTGTCCAGATCCGCGGTGTGAACCAGGCGGGCGGTGTGGACCTGGGATTGCACACCTTGAGTTCTACACCCGCGGCCGACTCCAGTGCAGCCGCACCGTCTGGCCCGGGCGGATCTGGGCCGCCTTGTCGGTGTCGGCGTCGATGACCACACCGGCGACCGGGTAGCCGCCGGTGACCGGATGGTCGGGTCCCAGGATCACCGGCAGCCCGTTGGGCGGAACCTGGATGGTGCCGCGGGTGGCGCCTTCGGACGGCAGCTGCCGGTGCGGATCCCGGTAGCGCATCGGGGTGCCCGTCAGCCGCATCCCGACCCGGTCGCTGCGGTCAGAGGCCACCCATACGTTGTGGACCAGCGCGTCGGGATCGACGAACCAGTCGTCGCGCGGGCCCGGCACGACTCGCAGGTCGAGCATCTGACCCGTAATGGTGGCCACCGGCGCCTGCTCGATTTCGGGATAATCGTCGGTGTGTGGCCCGACCGGCAGCACATCGCCGGCCCGCAGCGGACGCGGCCCGAGCGCGGACATGACGTCATAGCTCCGCGAACCGAGCACCGGCTCGAGGTCGATGCCGCCGCGTACGGCCAGGTAGCTGCGCAGCCCGGTGTGCGGCGATCCGAGTGAGATCACCGCCCCGTCAGGTACATGGTGAATACTGTTGGTGCCGAATGGTTTTCCGTTCACCGTGGGGGTGGCGTCGGCTCCGGTCACAGCGATGTCGACATCCCCGCCGCGCACCCGTGCGGTCAGACCGCCGAACATCACTTCCACGGTCGCGCGGTCGTCGGGGTTGGCCACCAGCCGGTTGGCCAGGGTGTGTGAGCGGCGGTCGGCGGCGCCTGAGCGTGTCACCCCCAGATGTGCCATCCCGATGCGGCCGAGGTCTTCGACCAGGGCCAGCGGGCCGGTGCGCAGGATTTCCAACGTGGTCATGGCATTCTCCTCAGACGGCCCGGAACTGCACCCACATGCCCGGGATCAGCAGTGCCGGACTCGGTCGGTCCAGATCCCACAACTGCGCGTCGGTGCGCCCGATCAGCTGCCAACCGCCCGGCGACCGGCGCGGATAGACGCCGCTGAACGCCCCGGCCAGCGCGACGGCGCCGGCCGGCACGGTGGTGCGCGGTTCGGCCCGGCGTGGCACCTGCAGGCGCGGGTCGCCGTCGACCAGATACGCGAAACCCGGTGCGAATCCGCAGAATCCGACCCGCCACGGGGTCGCGGTGTGGGCGGCGATGACGCCGACGGGGTCCAGTCCGGTCAGTCGGCCCACCTCGATGAGGTCGGCGCCGTCGTAGACCACGTCGATCACGATGTCGGGGCGGCCGGCCGGGCGGTCGTCGCCGGGATTCCGCGGCACGCCGAGCCGACCGAGCCGCTGCCGGGTGGGTGCCTGGTAGCGCGGGCCGGCGAGTTTGATCAGTACGGTGTGTGCGCCCGGCACGACGTCGACGACGCCGGGCAGCCGGGCGTGTTGCAGCGCGGCGGTCCACGCCAGGACCGCGGTGGTGTCGGCGCATTCGAGCAGCAGGGCGCAATCGCCGTAATCACGCACCATGTCAAGGAGTTTCAGGTCCAGAGTGGCGCTCATGTACTGACGTTACCGCCGAGTAGGAACAACGGCCAGGGGCTTTACCGGACCGCCAGAGGAGCCTTAACGAAGGCTCATCATGTGCGGTCACACCATCGGCTCGTAGGTCGGTTCGTGGTGCTTCACGTACGCGATCACCCGGTAGGTGATGGGCAGCATGACCACTTCGACGGCGGTTTTGTAGAACCAGCCCAGTGCGGTGTAGACCGCGAAGTCGCGGAACGTGTTGATGCCGATCGCACTTGCGGCGATCGAGCAGAACACCAGCGTGTCACCGAGTTGGCCGGCGAACGTCGAGCCCACCAGGCGGGCCCAGAGGTGCTTCTCCTTGGTCCGTTCCTTGATCGCCACCACCGCCCAGGCGTTGATGGTCTGCCCGACGATGAAGCCCGCCAGACCGGCGATGATCAACTGGGTGTAGGTGTGCACCACGTTCTCGAAGTGCGCCTGGTTCTCGTAGAAGTCGGCGGCGGGCAGGTACACCGTCACCCAGAACACCAGTGCCGCCAGGATGTTCATCGCGAACCCCAGGAAGATCGCCCGGCGTGCGGCGCGGAAACCGTAGACCTCCGAGAGCACGTCGCCGATGACATAGGTCAGGGGGAAGACGACGAAGCCGCCGTCGGTGATGATCGGGCCGAAGGCCACGCCCTTGGTGGCGGTGACGTTGGAGATGATCACCAGCGCGGTGAACACCGCCACGAACACGGGGTAGTAGACCGAGCCCACCTGCGCGAAACCGATGGGTCGGTGGTGGTCGGTGAGGTCCCTGCTGGTCACGTCGCCATCCAAGCGCATTGTCGGCCCGGGTGGGAACTCGTGCCCCGACGGTCGGGCGAATCTACCTCAATGCGGCGGACAGCAGCGGCGGCAGTTGATCGGCCACCGCCGGATACGACAACACCGACGAGAAGGCGATCGCACCGGCAAGATCCTTGCCGGTGAACACGTTTCGGTCGTGTTTGGTCGCGCGCAGGTCGGCGATGGCCGGGTTGGCCACCAGGGCGGCCCGATCCTCGTCGCTCTCGGTGGTCCAGATCAGGACGTCGGCGCCGTCGAGAGCCGAGGCCGCCTGGTCGACGGGGATGACGGCGCGGTGGTCGTCGCGCCCGTAGGACTTGATGCCGTCCGGGGGCGCGAATCCCATCTGGTTCAGGAAGTCGGTGCGCCATCCGGGCAGGGTGGCGATCACGGCGTTGTCCCAGAGTCGGCCCTCCAGCAGGATCGCCGTCTTGTCCTTGAATTGCTGGTTGTCGGCCCCCACCTGGGTGAATTTGTCGTTGACGGCCTTGATGAGGTTTTTCATGGTGTCGTCCTGGAACACCGCGGCGCCGATGGCCGCCGCCTGGGTCTGCCACGGCTCGAAGAAGGCATCGGCGCCGGACTGGGGAATCGTCGGGGCGATCGCCGAGAGTTTCTGATAGGTGTCGGCGTCGACGCCGGCGTTGGTCGCCACGATCAGATCCGGTTTGAGCGCGGCGATCCGGTCGACCTGCACACCGTTGTCGAGGGTCAGCACGACCGGTTGGGCCGCACCGAGTTTCGGCTGCGCCCACGGCCACACCGCGAACGGCTGGCCACCGAACCACTCGGTGGTGGCGACGGGCACCACACCGAGTGCGAGCAGGCTGTCCTGCTCAGTGAAGCCGGCGCTGACGACGCGCTTCGGTGGGGCCGCGACGGTGGTTTCACCGAAGGCGTGCTTGACGGTGACGGCGCCGCCGCCGGGGGTGCCCGGCGCCGGCTTGTCCGGCGAACAGGCCACCAGCGCCAGGCCGGTTGTCCCGGCCAGCCCGAGGAAACCTCGTCTGCTCCACTGCTTGTGCACGGCGCGAGACTATCGCCGCTAGAGCTTCGACAGGTGCTTGTTGATCAGACGATTCAGCGCGGCGGGGGACAGTCGGCTCGCCGTGCTGAATATCTTGGTCACCACGCCGACCGGGAAATGCACCTGGTGCAAGGCCTTTCGCATGCCGGTCAAGTCGACGGCGGCGATGATCGCTTCGGCCACGTCCGCCGCACTCAGATGTATTCCGAGCGAATCGGTGGTTCCGATGTGCACGCCTTCTATCATCGCGGTCTTCACGAACAGCGGCCACATGTCGATGACGCGGATGTCGTGCGGCTGCCATTCGATGTTGAGCGCCTCGGTGAGGCCGCGCACGAAGAACTTGGTGGAGCTGTAGATCGCCAGTTCGGGTTGTCCGTAGATGGCCGATGCGGACGACAGGTTGACCACCACGGCCGACGGAGTCGAGCGCAGGTACGGGAACGCCGCGTAGAGACCGTTCACGACACCCTTGCAGTTGACGTCGATCACCTGGTGGCTGCGGGCGACGTCGATCTCCTCGAAGTGGCCCGGCACCAGGATTCCGGCGTTGTTGATCATCACGTCGAGCCGGTTTCCGTTGGCTTGCGCGAATTCGCTTACCCGAAGCGTCATTTCGTCGTAGTCGGTGACATCGAGATGTCCGGTGAGCACCGTGCCGCCGGTGCTGCGGATGCTCTCGGCCGTGGCGGTCAGGCCGGTCTCGTCGATGTCGTAGGCGCCGACGGTGTAGCCGCGGGCGGCGAACGCCAGGGCGGTGGCCCGGCCGATGCCGGCGCCGGCGCCGGTGATGAACACGGACTTAGCCATCGGCGGGCTTCGGGAACGGCAACCCCTCGTTGAGGAAGTCGAGCGCCCGGTAGATGTCGTCGGGGTCCATCGGGGCGCCGTGCAGGGAGGCCATGATGACGCCGGTGATCGCCCCGGCGGTGGTGCGCAGCCGCGGGTCGTCGGCGGGCAGGTCCAGGCGGATCGCCAGCGCGTCCCTGATCTGTTCGATGGTGGTGATGTACTGGGCGTACAGCGCACCGCGTGCTTCGGGCAGGGAGTACATCAGCCTCTGGCGGGCCCGTTCCGGTTCCCATTCCGTGGTGGTGATCCCGGTGAACATGTGTCCGACGGCGAGTCGGTATGCCGCGACCGGTGACAGTTCCGGCGGGGCGTTGATGAACGTGTCGATGATCGGATCCATCAACTGGTCGGGGATGAGCAGCGCCTCTTTGTTGGTGAAGTACCGGAAGAATGTGCTCGGGGAGACGTCGGCGGCGTCGGCGATCTGTTCGACGGTGGTGGCGGAGTAGCCGTTGGCCTCGAAGAGCTTGAGGGCCTCAGTGCGGATGGTATCCCGGGTCCGGAGTTTCTTTCGCTCCCGCAACCCGGGCGCACGTTCGTCGGACACCATGTGCCCCATTGTGTCACCCAAACAGCACGGCGAAGGCGAGTCCGATCATTGTGACGGCGATGACGCCGTCCAGAATCCGCCAGGTCATCGGCTTTGCGAAGGCATTGCTGAGTTTGGCGGCCCCGAAGCCCAGCGTGGTGAACCACACGACACTGGCGGTCACGGCCCCGACGCCGAAGATCCACCGGCCCTCGTGCTGCTCGTTGGCCAGCGCGCCCAGCAGGACCACGGTGTCGAGGTACACGTGCGGGTTGAGGAACGTCAGCGCCAGGCAGGTGCCGAGCACGCTGGCCAACCGGGCGGGCGCGGCCCCCGACGGCGTCAGTGCCGCGGGCCGCAGCGCGCGGCGGGCGGCCAGCAGGCCATACCCGACCAGAAACGCCGCGCCGCCGAGGCGTGCGACGGTGACGACGTCGGGATGTGCGGCGAGGAGGGCTCCGAAGCCGGCGATTCCGGCGGTGATCAGCACCAGGTCGGACACCGAGCACACCGCGACGACGGCCAGCACATGCTCGCGGCGGATGCCCTGGCGCAGCACGAACGCGTTCTGCGCGCCGATCGCGGCGATCAGCGCCATGGTGGTGGCGAAGCCGGAGAAGTAGACGACGGCCAGGGAGGTGTTCACCGGATCGACGGTAGGCCCGCGGATCGGATCAGTACAGCTAATAATATTGTTGCCACATTAGAGATACTTATCATGCCGTTGGCGGTGGACAGGCGGTCATCAACGCGGGTGCGGGTCCTCCCTCGGATGGTGTGCCGAGATGAGCTCGGTGAGTTGTCGGCCGAACAGCCCGACGGCGTGGTCGGCTTCGGCGAAGAAACCCACCTGCAGGTGAAAGTCGTGCCACCGGTGGGCGTATCGGCGATGGATCAGCGGGCCGCTTGATCGTGCCGCCATTTGCCGTTCGAGTGCGTTGGCGTCCGCCGCGAGCGGATCGTCTCCGGCCGAGTGCATGATGATCGGCGGCAGCGATGCGAAGTCACCGCGGATGGGTGAGATGCCGGGTTCACGCGCGTCGCGGTTCCCCGCGTAGAACGTGCACCATTCCGTTGTCAGTGACGGGATGATGAGCGGATCCTTCCCGGCGGAGCGTGCCCCGGCTTGGTCGAGGGCCAGATCCAGCCACGGGCAGATCAACCCGAGCGCTGCGGGTGCAGGCAGCGATGTGTCCCGAATCCGTTGGGCGAGTGCGAGCGCCAGCCCGCCACCGGCCGAGTCGCCGGCCACGGCGATCGTCGTTGCTTGTGTCAGCAGTGCACGGTAGACATCCAGCGCATCGTCCAACGCCGCCGGGAACGGGTGCTCGGGTGCCAGCCGGTAGTCGGCGACGACGACTTCCATCCCGGCCGCGGCGGCCACGGCGCCCGCCAGTCCTCGATAGCCTCGCGCGCTTCCCGACGCGTATCCGCCGCCGTGCAGGAAGAGGATGGTGCTGTCCGGTCGTGTGTTGGGCGGCGTGACACGTTCGACGGGTAGCCCGGCCAGTGCAGTGCATTCGACTACCACCCCCGCGGGGACCTTCGAAGCGCCGGCAATCATGTCGACGAAGCGCCTCTTGGTGGTCAGCGGCAAGCGGTCGGTGGTGAACAGCGGTCGCAGTGCACGTAGACCGGCCCGAAGGATAGTCGGTGGTACCCGCATGACGGCTCCTGAAGTAAGCGCTTGCTACTTGAAGTAAGTACTTGCTAGCGTAGGTCGTCTGGGTCGCATACGGCAATGGCAGGGGTGCTGAATGATGAGTGCAGACCGAGAGCGCGACACTCAAACTGTCGAGGTCCTGATCCTCGGCGGAGGCTTATGCGGTGTAGCCGCAGCCATCGAGCTTGGGCGCGCAGGCATCAACGACGTCGTCATCGTCGAGCGTTCCGGCAGTGTCGGTGGCACGTGGCATCACAACACGTATCCGGGGTGTGCGGTGGACATCCCGTCCCATGTGTACTGCTTCTCGTACGCGCTGAAGCCGGATTGGTCGCGCGTGTACGCGACCCAGGCGGAACTCGAGGCATACATCGGTGGCGTCGTCGACGATTTCGGGGTTCGCGATAAGGTGCGACTCCAGACCGAGGTGCTCGACGCCCGGTGGGACGGCGGCAACCAGCGCTGGCATGTGATCACGAACCGCGGCGTGTTCCAGGCCCGATTCTTCGTGATCGCCGCCGGCCCGCTGCACGAGCCGATCATTCCCACGCTTCTGGGGCAAGATCTTTTCCAGGGCACAGCTTTTCATTCCTCGCGTTGGCCCGCCGATACCGACCTCGCCGGCCATAGGGTGGTGGCGATCGGTACCGGAGCCTCGGCTATACAATTCGTTCCGGCAGTGCAGCGGCAGGTTGGCAAGCTCACGCTCCTGCAGCGCACTCCGTCCTGGGTGCTGCCGAAGCCGGACTGGGAAATAACGGAGACATCGAAGCGGCGCCTGGCGCGAATTCCCCTGCTGATGAGGATCATTCGGGTGCTCACGTGGTTAGTGCTGGACACTTTCACAACGGGGGCGATCCGTTCGCAGCGGTTCGCCGGTGTCTTGGGTTTCCTCGGCCGACTGCACATCCGCTGGTGGATCAAAGATGGTGCGACGCGCAAGGCACTGACGCCGCGCTATTCACCGACCTGTAAGCGGCTGCTCTTCTCCAACGACTTTTACCGTGCGCTGGCTCAGCCCAACATCGACCTGGTGACTTCTCCGGCCGTCGAGTTGCGCGAGCATTCTGTGGTAACCGCCGACGGACGCGAGATCCCGGCTGACACAGTCATATACGGGACTGGGTTTCAGACCCTGCAGCATCATCCTGTTGCCGAACGTATCCGCGGCCGGTCCGGTGAGACACTCGCCGAAGTGTGGAAGGGCAACCCCAAAGCGCACATGGGCACCACCATCAGCGGGTTTCCCAACGCGTTCCTGATGTTTGGGCCCAATGCCGGCACGTTGTCCGGCTTCACCATGGCCGAGGCGCAGGCTAAGTACCTGGTCGGCGCGATCCGGGAGGCCAATCGCCTTGGTGTCGCGGCACTCGACGTGAACGCTGCGGCGCAGGAGGAGTTCGTCGCTGAGGCCGACAGGATGCTCAGCAAATCAACGTTCGCCCTCGGTGGTTGTGACAGCTACTACCTGGCCGAGGGTCATCGACGGGTGTCGCTGCCCTGGCCGGGCACGATGTACTCGCTGACCAGGCGACTTCGGCGGTTCGATCCGGCGTCGTACGAGTTCGTCGGGCGGCTCTGACAGCGGAGTCCACCCGGGGCCACGTGAGCCACGAGTCATGCCCTCGCAAACGGCATCTGCGACGCGACTCCGGTGATTGCGGCCAGCATGCAGATCTGCACCGAGCATGTCGTGTGCCTCATCGACGCCCCCTTCGTGTGTTCGGAACATCCGGTGCCGGCGGCAGATTCGGCGTCCTCCCCACGCCGTTCAGGAGCATGGAGGTGATTGCCGCTGCCGTCTCGGCCCGATCGCGCTTGCGCTCACACAGCCGATCGGCGGTACCGATGAACCACGTCATGCCGACCGCCAGCCGGACCATCAGTCCGACATCGAATTCCTTGTGCTGCCAGGCTGAAAGGTTCGCTTCCACGACGCGCTCGATCTCGTTCAGTGAGGGGTCGATGCGATCGCGGAAGTATTCGGCCGCACGGTCGGCCTGTCCGAACAGCATCACTCCCATGAGCGGTCCGATTTCGTCCATGACTCCGAGCAAGTCGTAAATGAACTGGTAAGTGCGGTCATACATCACGGTGCCGGTAGCGTCGAACTCCTCTGGAGGTGCGCCCGACAACTCGACGACCTTTCTCACCGCTTCTTCGAGTGGTGAGGCAACTGCGGCTTCGAACAGCTCTTCTTTCGAGGCGAAATGACGGTAGAGCAGCGCCTCATTCACGCCGGCCGCGGCGGCCAGGTCTCGCGTGCGGGCACCGTCGAAGCCTGTCTGCTTGAAGACGCGACGCGCAGCGTCGATGATCTGTTCCCGGCGCTCGTCGGCGGAGATGCGGGGCTGCGGATTCGAGTAGGGGGCCCGGCGGCTCCTGGCCGGTTTAGGAGGCATCGAATGGCCGCGTGGTAAGTGGATACTTCACCAGTTCAGTGTAGATCCGGCGGTTCCGTTCCCAGCCGCTAACGCCTTTGCAGGGGGACCGGCCTGGTGAACGTCCGGCGGTCGTCGTTCGGGAATAGTAGAGCCGCCCGCATACCAGACTCGGTCGGCTCTCCGGCGGCGGATCACGCCTGACCCGCCAGGATGCGCAACTCGGTCACGGCGTGACCGACACTCGGCCCTGCGCCTCCGCGGTGCGGACGGCGTCGAACGCATCCGCGATGTGATCCAGGTCGAAGGAAGGCCCCGCCGTGCGGGTGGGATCGATCGCTCCGCTGGCGAAAGCGGCTATGACTCGCCGGAATTCGTCGATCGTGTAGGCAACGGAGTAGCGGATGGTGAGTTCCTTGAGCAGCGCGCTGATGGGCTCGATGGCGGTGGGCTCGGCGCACGCACCGGACACGACGAGTCGGCCCCGGGGCCGCAGCGCCGATTGACACGCCTGTGGCAGCTCGGGTCGCCCGACGCATTCGATGACGACGTCGTAGGACCCGGCGTCCGCGTCGGCGGCGGCCTCCAGTACGTCGGTGGCGCCCATGGCCTTCGCTGTTCGACACCGAAGGGAGTCCGGATCGGCCACGGTGACGCGTGCCCCGCCCCGTAGCAGCGCCCACGCCAAGGTGGTCAGGCCGACACCGCCCGCTCCGACGATTAGGACATCGTCGCCCTCGACCATTTCGGCGCTCGTGACGCCATGCAGTCCGACCGCGAAGGGCTCCACCAGCGCGCACCACACCGCCGGCAGGTCAGCGGGAACTGCGAACGAGTGGCGGGCCGGCACCGCCACGAACTCGGCGAATCCACCGGCCGGCCCCATACCGATGTAGCTGGTCGATCCGCAATGCGCGACCGCGCCCGCCTCGCAGTACCGACACGATCCGCACGAAAAGACCGGAAGCACGGCAACATTGGTTCCTGCGGTCCAATTGCCGGCATCAGCACCGACGGCGACGACCTCACCACCGAACTCGTGGCCCATCACCATCCCGGCAGGCGCGAAAGGCTGTGCCTTGACGTCCGATCCACATACCCCGCAGGCCGCGACCCGGATGACAAGGTGGTCCGGCCCGGGGGTGGGATCAGGCATCTCGACGACCTCGAAGCCGTGCTGGTCGGTGGTTACCGCCGCCCTCACGGGGCACCGTCCTCGAGTTCCACATCGAACACCGAGATGTATTGGTCGAAGATCGGTTCCAGGTCGGCGCGGGCCACGCCCGACTGGTCAAGCGAGTACGGGGCGGCGCCGAAGCGGTCCTGCGGATGTGCCTGCAACCAGCCGAGCATCGCGCGTTCGGTTGCCGGCGAGAGGTCGTCGCCGGCCCAGTCGTAAAGCGATCGCATCACCGCGACCGGATCGCGCATCAAGTCGGCATAGTGCAGATCGAAGAACCGGTGGTCGCCGATTCGTTGTCGGGCCGACATCGGCCGATCAACATGTTTCTTCAACTGTCGCAACACATTCGAAATCATGGCATCGACGTCGATGGTGGCGCCGAGCACGGCCCGGGACAGATAGTTGAGCCGTAGGAAGGATGCAGTCGACTTGAAGGGGTCGCGGTGGGCCCAGACGATTCGTGCATCCGGATAGGCCGTGAGCAGCGCCTCGATATGCACGGCGTGTGCCGGCATCTTCAACGACCACGTCCCCGGGGCGTGGGACTGAAGCACTTGCAGCACCGTTCGCTCGTACTCGTAGGCGCTCGACATGTCGGTGTGCAGCAGCCATTCGGCGTAGTCGGGGGTGGGCATGAACGCCTCCCACAAGTAGGCCTTGAAATCCTGGTTGTGCACGAACACACACTCCGTCGGACCATCGGCCTCGTCCCAGTGCACCAATGGGATGTCGGCGGCTTTCAGGCCCTCGGCAAGTACGTCGAGTTCGGCCTTCTTCTTGACGCATCGCGGATCGGTGCGCAGCGACTCTCTCGTTGCGGGCGGTACCGAGTCCTCCGCCTCCCACGTCAGCAGGGAGCGCCGTCGCGGATCTTGGTCGAGCAGGTAGCTCGCCAGGGACGTGCCGGTGCGCGGAAGGCCGAGCACAACCAGCGGACGTTCGACGGTCTGCTCCGTGACCTCGGGATGCTTCTTCACGTAATCGACGACGCGTAGCCGGTTCCACAGTGCGTCGACGAACTGCCCGTAGACGAATTCCCGGCCACCCGGATTGACTCCCGGCGCCGATTCGCAAGCATCGACCAGCAGCAGCAGGCCTTCGCGCCACGTGTCGCCACCGAAGTCGGCAAGACCGGCACGTTCACAGGCACGCCCCACCAGATCGTCGACCACGCTGGTCGACGATGCGGAAGCGGTTGCCATGGCGGCCGACTCTATACGTAGGTACAGAACAAATGTTAGGTTGTCGCAAATCGATGTCTGGAGCTCACGCGGATGGCGTCACCGTTGGACCGATTGGTCAAGCAGGGCGAGAGTGATCAGACGGCCGTCGACCTAGGCGACGGCATCTTCATGTCCCGCAACATCGCCAACAGCTATCTGGTCACCACGCCCGACGGTGATCTGTTGATCAATACCGGGACGAATTTCGAAGCGGCCCAGATCAAGTCGCGATTCGCCCGGGTCAGCAGCCGCCCGTTGCGGACGATCACGTTCACCCAGGGGCATCCAGACCATGTGGGCGGATGGAGTGAGTTCACGGGCCCCGGGGTCGCGACCATCGCTCAGGCCGGCCACCCCGACGTTCGCGAGTACTGGCACCACCTGCACCCCTTCTACGTGCGGCGCATCATGAAGCTCTGGGGTGCGTTCATGGACGTGGAGGCTCAGTCGGCCACCCAACCCCCCGAACCGGTGTTGACCGAGTCGTTCATCGATACACACGCGATCGACCTCGGCGGCCGGCGGTTCGAGTTTCTGTCCACGCCGGGCGGAGAGACGACCGACGCGTTGGTGGTGTGGATGCCGCAGCACAAAACGATCTTCATCGGAAACCTCATGGGACCCTTCTTCGGTCACGTCCCCAACCTCTACACCCTGCGCGGGGACAAGATCCGCAGCGCCATGGCATTCATCCACTCGCTCGACCGCGTGATCGCGCTGAGCCCGGAAACATTGGTCAACGGACACGACCTGTTCCGTGGCACCGACGAGATCCTTACGACGATGACGAAGGTGCGCGACGCGACCACCTACCTGCGGGACCGGACCATCGACGGGATGAACTCGGGGGCCGACCTGTGGACCCTGATGCGCGACGTGGCGCTGCCCGGCGAGCTCGCCCTGCCAGAAGTGCACGGAAAGGTGTCGTGGATCGTGCGGGCGATCTGGGAGGAGCACGCCGGCTGGTTCCGGTACGAGTCGACAACAGAACTCTACGACGTTCCACCGGCGTCGATCTGGCCTGACATCGTCGACTTGGTCGGGGGCACCGGCAATCTCACCGAGCGGGCCGCGAACCATGTCGAGAACGACCGCCCCCTCGAGGCGCTACACCTGACCGACATCGTGCTGGCTTACGCACCAACCGATTGCGACGCGTTGAGCGTCAAACGCATTGCACTGCAACAGCTGCTCGCAGCCAGCGGTCGCGAAAATCACAGCGAAGTGCAATGGCTGGAACAGGAATTGGGCAGCATCAACCGAGAAGAGGACCGATGAGGGCCGAGAACCTCTACCACACCGGCATCGTCGTCGACGACCTCGAGGTGACCATGAAATGGCTCGGCGACGCCGCCGGCTACATCTGGACCGACGTCGTCACCGTCGACCAGCAAGTGGTGACGCCGGATGGCGAGGCGACCATCCCGATGAGGATGGTGTACTCCGGCGCCGACCCGCGACTGGAACTGCTTCAGACCGTCCCCGGCACCGTGTGGGTACCCGCGGATTCCGGGGTGCATCACCTCGGCTACTGGTCCGAGAACGTTGAAAACGATTTGGCCACACTGGAAGCAAACGGCATGACATTCGAGGTCAAGTCCTACAACCCGGACGGTTCGGGTGCCCTGCTGTGGGCCTACGCCAAGGGGCCGAGCGGCCCGCGCATCGAACTCGTCAGCCGCGACATGCAGCCCTTCATCGCCTACTGGTGGGAGTCGGCCACACCCGCGGGCGGCGCCACAACATGACCACCGAGGTACCGCTCGGCGGCCCTCGTGTTCCGTCACCTGAGCCCGGCGCCGTCTCGGAGCGGGGATGCGAGGATCTGGCCCGCAACTGCGCTTGACACCCCGGCCACCGGGGTACGTTGCATCGCATGGACATCGTCGCAAGCCTGACGCAGGCCGGGCGGTCCGCGGTGTCGTTGTACCGCCGCACCGGCGGCGACCTGCCGTTCGGGGACCCGTTGCCGTCGCACGGCACCGAGATGGAGGGGTGGTTCTGGCGGCTGACCGACCCCGGGACCGGACGTGTCGTGGTCGCGTTGTGCAGCGCCAACCGCCACCCCGACGGTGACTGGGCGACCGCGGCCATCGCACTGCACCCCGGCGGCGTCGTCGCCTCGGCCGCGATCGACGCGGTGACCGCGGACCGGAATCACTTTGCGGTGCAGGGCAGCTCCGGTGCCGACCGCCTCGATGCGACGACGGACAGGCTTGAGATGGTCATCGGCGACTGTGCTGTCGACCTGACCTTCCGGGACGAGCATCGGTGGCCCCTGGCCTTCGGTGGGGGCGGGGTGTTCTCGTCGGTGCCGTTCCTGAACCAGTACTGGCATCCCTACCGCCTGGGCGGCCGGGCCTCCGGCACGGTGCAAACCGCGGGCCGACGGTGGGACTTCGACAACGCCGCGTTGTACTGCGAACGGAATTGGGGAGCCGGATTCCCCCGGCGATGGTGGTGGGGCCAGGCCCACGACTTCGCGGACGCCGACGTGTGCGTGGCATTCTCCGGCGGCCTGCTGGAGTTGGGCCCGCTGAGCAGGGAAGTCACCGGAGTCGTTGTGCGACTGGGTGATCGGGTGCTGCGGATCACCCCACCGGCGCTGACCTCCTACCGCGGCGGCGAGGACCGGTGGCGGATCAGCGCACAGACACTGCGTTATCGCGTCGACCTGGACGGGCGCGGCACCCCCGGGGGGCCGCATGCCCTGCCGGTTCCGCTGCCGGCGGAGCGACGCAACATCGACAGCGACTTCGAATACCTGGCGGGCAGTCTGCGCTGCACCGTTCGCGAATGGGGCCGGGTGATCTTCGAGGGCACCTCCGCACTCGCCGGGCTCGAGATCGGTAGCCGTCCGGGCTGATCCGATTCACCCGCCGCTCACGCCGTCAAACGGCGCGCCAGTTCGACCGGGTGGAATTCGGCGGCATAGCGATCCAGCCAGCGTGCCGGGGCCAGGCCCGGTTCGTAGAGCACCCCGATCCGGTGCCGGTGCGACCAGCCCGAGGTGGCGGGCGGACGCTCAGTCGGTGCGGGTTGGTCCGGCCGTGCCACCGGGAACTTGGCGCGGGAGCAGGTAGAGCAGCGGGATGTGGCCCCCCGGCCCGGTGTATTCGCCACCCCGCAACGCCTGACCGAAGCGCGACAACGTCGCCGACAGCGTATTCACGTGCACTTCCTTCCTCGACGTGCTCGATGGGTACCCGGTCGGCGCGGCGGCTAATCCGGATGGCCGGATCGACCGAGGGGCGGGGTGTTTGTCCATAGCTCATTGTCCGCGCCGCGGTTCACGGTAGTTTTCATCCCCGGGGCCGCCTTCGATGAGGAGTTGATTGCGATGAGTGACGTCGACGTGGCCGAGGCCGCGCGGACCACCGGTGCCGCGATGGAGAAGGCGGTCGCGACCTTCATGCTCCATCCCGAGACGATGGCCGAGAGCATCGCCGCCGGGTATCAGAACCCGTTGGCGGGGTATGTCGCCGGTCGGGGTGGTGTGCTGGGCGAGGCCTCCGGCAGCACGGTCGCCGCGGTCTTCATGGTGTTCGAACCGGCGTCGCTGAGCGCGATGTGGGACGAAGGCGTCGCGGTGCACGGAGCGGCGCGGGCCACCGAGATCTATTGGGAGCAAACGGCGAACTTCGGTCGCAAGTACCTATCGGGCGCCGAGGGCCTGGACCGCCTCGCCGCACTGGGCGAGAAGGTCATCGCGGCCGCACCGGGCGCGGGCCTGCCGCTCTATGCCGGCTGGCGCGCCATGCCGCTGGCGCAGGACGCCCCGGCCCGCGCGCTGCAGGTGATGTTCGTGCTGCGCGAACTGCGGGCCGCGGTGCATTTCAATGTGCTGTCGCTGTCCGGCATCTCGCCGGTGGAAGCCCACATGCTCAACAAGGGCCTGGAGTACACCTCGATGTTCGGCTGGCCCCAGCCGTTCGCCGACGGCGCCGACAAGAAGGACCGCATCGCCGAGGTCGAACGCGTCACCAATCAGCGCATGACGGACATCTTCACCGACGCGCTGAGCGCCGAGGAGGCCGCCGAACTCGCGCGCCTGAGCGACACCGCTCTCGCCACACTGGTGGCCAACGTCCCCGGCTGAGGTCGCCCTACCCCAGATGTGGCCGGGCCTCGTGCTCGCGGAACGACACCGCTCGCCGAACCCGGCTTAGCTGCCGGTTCGCTCGCGGTGCTTGCACCCGGGCCAGCAGCACGGCCGGCGCTTGCCCTCCTCGAGCTCCTCCTGGGTGCGGCGAATCCGGCGCTCCCGGGTCTGCTGCTGCTTGGCGTCTTCCACCCAGCAGATGAACTCGTTGCGGGCCAACGGCGTGATGTCCCGCCACGCCGCCAGCGCCGGTGTGTTGTCGAGCAAGGCGCGGCGCAGGTCCGTGGGCATCTCGTGCACCACGCCGCCGGGAACCTGTCGACCGCCCACCGGACCAGGGTAACCGGAACCGCCGGTGCGCCGGGGGAATCGCCCCGGGCGCACCGGCGGCCGCCGTCAGAGTGCGGCCGGCTGCTGGGCCCCCGTCTGCAGGTGGGCATTGCTGATGAACGCGGGGCCGACGCGAAGCGCCTGTGCCGGGTCCTCCGGATCGTCGGCCAGTTCACCCGGCTTGACGCCGCCCTCCTCACACATCTTGCGCCACATGGTCATTCGGCCCGCGCGGGTCGGCATGAGCCGTCCGTAGGTGAACAGCCGCAGGAACGTCCAGCGCGGCGCGGCCAGTGTCGCGGGCCGGCCGACGAGCCGGTGCAGCACCAGCATCCAGCCCACCATCATCGCCATCATCGCGGCGGCGGCGACCCAGCGCAGCACGGTCGGCATGGTCGAGTTGTGCACCAGGATGTGGATCCAGCCGACGCCGAAGTAGGCGACCATCATGCCGAAGGGTGCCACCAGCAGGAGCCAGAGCTGATGTGCGCCCTTGAGCCGGGGCACCGCGAAGGCCAGGATCGCGCCGATGGTGACGAACGAGCCGCCGTTGATGAAGCCCCACCAGTAGGGGAAGTTCAGGAACTCGAACGGCTGTACACCGTAGTAGGTGTAGATGCCGAGGTTGATTCCGATGGTTTCCATCAGGGCGTCGGTGACGATCCCCATCCCCAGCATGAGAACGAAGTGGTGCGCGTGTGCGCCGTTGCGGATCACGAAGTAGCAGAAGTAGGCCTCGAGTCCCAGGAACGCCACGTAACACAGCGGGATGAGCGCCGGCACGGTGATGCCGAAGTTGGTGAAGGCCGGCAGCAGGTTCCTCGCCCAGTGCAGGTGGCCCAGCAGGTCGAGCATCGGCTCCAGCAGGCTGCAGATGAGCCCGCTGGTCATGACGATCAGCGGGATGAAGTTGCGGCTGCGGACCGCCGCGCGGATGGCCCACGGCAGCGCGAAGATGACGACGGCGGCACCGGCGACGAAGAAGAAGATGATCTCGGCCGTCAGGCTGGCCGAGAAGTCGCCGGGGGCGGGCAGGATGTTCGGCGGCCAGCCCTGGTGATCACTGACCAGCGGCCACCAGCTCAGGGTCCACGAATCGGCCATGTGGTTTCCAACCTCTCTACCTGCGGTTCCGGGGAATATATTGACGTAAACGTCAATTAGAGGGTAATTTTAATCACAGTCGGAGAGGGTGGTCAACCACCGCGGCCCAACGAATCTACTCGATATTAAAAACTCCGGCGCCCCACCGGTGACGACAGGGAGCGACATGACCCCAGCGGTACAACGGACCATGGCCTGGAGCGGGGCCGCCTTCGTGTTGCTGCTGTTCCCGGCGATCATCATGACCGGACTGCTGCCTCCGCTGTCGCCGATGAAGACGGCCGCCGAGGTCGCCCAGTTCTGGTCCACGAACACCGGTCTGAAACGTCTCGGCCTGGTGGTCATGCTGGCGGCCGCCGGGCTGCAGGTCCCGCTCGGCGCGCTGATCGCCGTGCGGATCAAGCAGATGGAGGGTCGCTACTCGGCGCTCGCCTACGCCGAACTGATCGCCGCCGGCCTGTCCGTCGTCGCGATCCTGCTGCCCACCTTCGCCTTCGCGGCGGCGTCCTACCGGCCCGAACGGGACCCCGAGATCACCCAGGCACTCAACGACCTCGGTTGGCTGCCGTTCGTGATGAACTGGCCGGCCGCCACGATCCAGTGCCTGGCGATCGGCTTCGCCGTCTTCGGGGCCCGGCACGAGGTCTGGCCGCGCTGGTTCGGCTACTGGAACATGTGGTGCGGGTTCGTCTTCGCCGCCGGGGGTCTGGTGGTGCTGTTCAAAGACGGCGTCTTCGCCTGGAACGGGCTGCTCGCCTTCTGGTTGGTGGCCGTGTTCTTCGGTGTCTGGTTCCTCGTCATGACCTGGCAGCTGCTGGCGACTATCCCGCCCGACGGCGAATCCCGTTCCGCCGAAGGCGAATTGGTTTCATGACCGTCGTCGGCAAGCCGGCGGCTACCGAAGCCCCCGCCACGGCCTCCACCAAGGCCGCACGCATCCCCGGCGAAGAGGGCATCTGGGTTTTCGTGCTCGGCGACATGACGGTGTTCGCGTTGTTCTTCGGCACGTTCATGTACTCCCGGGGCCGCAATCCCGGTGCCTTCGCCGCCGCGCACGCCGACTTGTCGGTGGCGCTGGGAACGGTGAACACCGTTCTGCTGTTGACGAGTTCGCTGCTGGTCGCGCTCGGGGTGGCCCGGGTACTCGACGGATCGCACCGCGCCGCGACGAGATTGTTCACCGCGGCCGCCGGCTGCGGATTGGGCTTCGTGGTGGTCAAAGCCGTCGAGTGGACCCGGTTGTTCGCCGAGGGCAAGGGGGTCGGGAGCGGTGAGTACTTCTCGTACTACTTCATGTTCACCGGCATCCACCTGGGGCACGTCCTGATCGGACTGGTGATCCTGGCCCGGCTCGTCGGCATCAGCCGGCGGCCCGCGCTCGACGTCAAGGCTCGCCGGTTCTGCGAGACCGGCGGCATCTTCTGGCACATGGTCGACCTGCTCTGGGTCGTGCTGTTCGCGCTCTTCTACCTCGTGAGGTGACATCGATGACCACTCTCCCGAACAGCAAGCGCCTCACCCTGGTCTGGGTGGCCCTGCTGTGCCTGACGTTCGGCTCATTCGTTCTCGGTGTCGAACAGGGCGCCGGAGTCGCCTCGGCCGCCGCCGTCATCCTGATCGGCGTCGCGATGCTCAAGGTCCGGCTGATCGGGCTGCACTTCATGGATCTGCGGGTGGCGCCCACACCGTTGCGCCTGCTGTTCGAGGGCTACGTGCTGGCCGTGTTCGCCGCGCTGGCCATCCTCGACCTGGTCGTCACGCCCTGACCCCCCGCGCGCCTGCCCCCTTGCTCGCCTGACCGCAGTCTCGGCGCAAGAACCACAGTCAAGGCATCGTGTAGCCGCCGCTGACCGAGATCATCTGCCCGGTCACCTGCCGGGCCGCCCGCGGCGACGAGAACCACAACACGGCGCGACCGACATCCTCGGCGGTGGTCAACCGGCGCAGCGGGGTGTCCTTGACCATGTAGTCGATCTGGTCCTGGTTGAACACGTTGTCCTGGCCGACCGACCACAGGCTGTCCGCCCCGACCGCGTCCGGTCCGTCGGGAATCACCAGGCCCGGGCAGACGATGTTGGAGCGGATCCCGTGGCGGCCGTGCTCGCGCGCGGTGGTCCGCGCCAGTGCCACCATCGCGGCCTTCGAGGCCCCGTACACGCCCTGGCGGATCTGGCCGAAGGCCGCGTCGCTGGCGATGAAGACGAGCGCCCCGCCGCCGGCCGCCTTCATCGGCGGGATCGCGGCCTGGGTCGCGGCGATCGCGGTGAACAGGTTGATCTCGATGGTGCGCTGCCATTTGTCGCGGTCGGTGTCGGTGGCGATGAACCCGGGCACGCTCCACCCGGCGTTGTTGACCAGCACGTCGATGCCGCCCCAGGAGTCGACCGCCGCGTTCACCGCGGCTTCGGCGCCGCCGGGCTTGGTGAGGTCCGAGATCGCGAGTTCGACTGCGGCCGCGCCTTTTTCGATGGACTCGGCACGGACCTTGGCGGCCTGCGGGCCGTCGATGTCACTGATCACGATCCGGGCGCCCTCGGCGGCGAATTCGTGCACGATCCCGCGCCCGATGTTGGACGCCCCGCCGGTGACGACGACGCGGGCGCCGGCCAGTCCCAGGTCCACGACGACTCCTTCCCGGGTCGGGGGTTGGTCGATCCGGCCCGCTGGTTTAACCTAGATTAGAAATATTGGTTAGATTTGTCCATGACCACGGGGCCGGAGGTGACCATGACCGTGCTGTGCAGCCTCGACGACGGCATCGGGTGGATCACCCTCAACCGGCCCGACCGGATGAACGCGATCAGCACCGAACTGGCCCGGGACCTGGCCGCCGCGGTCGTCGCGTTCGACGCCGACCCGGCCGTCAACGTGATCGTCGTGCGTGGCGCCGGCGGAAACTTCTGCGCCGGCGGCGATTTCGACGAGGTGCAACGCCTGCGCGCGCAGGGTGCCGCGGTGCTCACCGGCCTGTTCACCGCCTTCCGGGACGCCTGCGCCGCGATCGACGCGGCGCAGGTGCCGGTGATCGCGGCGGTCGACGGCGTCGCCGCGGCGGGCGGATTCGAACTCATGCAGGCCGCCGACATCACCTTGATCAGCGCCGACGCCCGGATCGCGGACAACCACGTGAAGTTCGGCATGGTGCCCGGCGGCGGTGGCAGCGTCCGGCTGCCCCGCCTGGTGGGACGCCAGCAGGCGATGGGACTGCTGCTGTCCGGTGACCGGATCTCCGGAGCCGAGGCCGCGGCCCTGGGACTGGCCTACCGCGCCTATCCGGCGGCCGACTTCGATGCCGCCGTCGCCGAGTTCGCCCGTACCCTGGCCGGCCGGGACCGGCAGGCGGTCACCACCATCAAGCGCCTCGTCCGGGCCGGGCTCGAGGCCACGCCGGCCGCGGCGGTGGCGACCGAGATCGACACCGTCGTCGCTCACATCCTGGGACCCGCCGGCGCCAGCAGCACCGAACAGTTCGCCACCCGAGATCACTCGAGAGCTCCAGGGAGCAAGTAGATGACCACGTCCGACGACTCAGCCCTCGCCGGGCCTCGTGCTCGCGGAACGACACCGCTCGCCGAACCCGACGGAGCCCCCGTCCTGCTGAGCACGGATGGCGACGGCATCGCCCGGTTGCGGCTCAACCGGCCGGAGGCCTCCAACGGCCTCAACGTGGAAATCCTCAAGGCCCTGCACGAGGCGATCCTGACCTGCCACGCCGACCCCGGGGTGAAGGTCGTCCTGCTCAGCGGGGCGGGCCGCAACTTCTGCGCCGGCGGCGACATCAAGACCTTCGAGTCCAAGGGCGATGCACTGCCCGACTACCTGCGCGAGGCCACCGCATGGCTGCAGCTGGCAACGGCGGCCCTGATCCAGTTGCGGGCACCGGTCATCACCGCCGTGCAGGGGTTCGCCGCCGGCGGCGGCGGGATGGGCCTGGTGTGTGCGTCGGATCTGGTGATCGCCGCCCGATCCGCCAAATTCTTCTCCGGCGCGGTGCGGGTGGGCATGGCCCCCGACGGGGGTTCGTCGGTGACGCTGGCCCAACTGGTCGGGCTGCGCCAGGCACTGCGCATCCTGCTCACCAACCCGACGCTGACCGCCGAGGAGGCCGCCGAGATCGGGTTGATCACCGAGGTGGCCGACGACGACCAACTGGTGCCGCGCGCCGAGGCGCTGGCGGCCGAGCTGGCCGCGCTGCCCCCGCTGGCGCTGTCGGCCACCAAACGCCTGGTTTGGAGCGGCGTCGGCCAGTCGGTGGAACAGCGGTTGGCCGAAGAGGCGCGCACCGTGTCCGAATTGTCCGGCACCGCAGACTCTTTGGAGGGGCTGCGGGCCGTCATCGAACGCCGGCCACCGAAGTTCACCGGACGATGAACCAGCAGAGGAGCCTGACATGACGTCGTTGACGGACAGTCGATACGACCAGTTGATCCAGCGTGAGCGCGTGCACGGATCGCTGTACACCGACCCGGGCATCTTCGCCGAGGAACTGCGCAAGATCTGGTATCACACCTGGGTTTTCGTCGGGCACGAAAGCGAGGTGCCGCAGCCCAACGACTACGTCCGCAAGAAGCTCGGCCTGCAGGACGTCGTGATGACCCGGGACCGCGACGGGCAGATCCACCTGCTGCTCAACCGGTGCTCACATCGCGGCAATCAGGTGTGCGACGACGCCAAGGGGAACTCCGGCACCTTCCGCTGCCCGTATCACGGCTGGACGTTCCGCAACACCGGTGAACTCATCGGCTTCCCGTTCTTCAAGGGTTACGGCCAGCGCCAGCTGGACCTGCCGCTGGCGCACGTGCCGCGGATGGAGTCCTACGCCGGCTTCGTGTTCGGCAGCTTCGCCCCCGAGGGGCCCAGCCTGCGCGAGCACTTGGGCGCTGCGGCCGGTGAGATCGACCGGCTCGTCCGGCTGTCGCCGGAGGGCGAGGTCGCCCTGAACGCCGGCTGGCTCGCCCACCGGACCCACGCGAACTGGAAGTTGTTGGCGGAGAACGAGACCGACGGTTACCACCCACAGTTCGTGCACGGCTCCATCTTCAGCGTCACCGGCAGCACCATCGCACCGCTCTACGCCGACTCCTCGACCGCGGTCACCCGCGACCTCGGCGGCGGTCACAGCGAGAACGACCTGCGCCCGGAATTCCGGAAGTTCGCCGAGCCGATGCGCTGGTTCGGCACCACCGAGTCCCGGGTGCCCGAGTACGTCGCGGCGATGCGGGCCAAGCACGGGCCCGCCGCCGAGCAGATCCTCATCGAGGGCGCCCCGCACGTGATGATCTTCCCGAACCTGTTCATCGCCGAGATCCAGGTGTTCAACATCCAACCGGTGGCCGTCGGCGAGTGCGTGCAGTACGCCACCGCCGTCCAGCTGGCCGGGGCCCCCGAACTCAACCGCCGGATGGTCTCGCAGTGCCTCGGATCGGTCGGGCCGGCGGGCATGCTGCTGGCCGACGACACCGAGATGTACGAACGCAACCAGCAGGGCCTGGAAGTCCTGAGCCCGGAGTGGCTCGATGTGCGGCGCGGCCTGAACCGGGAACGTGTCGACGACGCGGGATTCACCATCGGCGGCCCGACCGACGAGACCGGGATGCGCGGATTCTGGTCGCAGTACAAGACCCTGATGGAGGCGTGATGACCACCGCAACGCGCACCGAACTATTGCCGGTGCCAACCGATTTCGACCGGTATGAGGTCGAGCAGTTCCTCTACCGGGAGGCCCGTTACGCCGACGAGAGCGACTACGACGCCTGGGAGGCGCTGTGGACCGACGATGCGCTGTACTGGGTGCCGGCCAACGGCGCCGATACGGATCCGCTGCGCGAGATGTCGGTGATCTGTGACAACCGCAGCCGCATCTCGACCCGCTTGAAGCAGACCCGGACCGGCCGCCGCTACGCCGCCGCACCCGCCTCGAACCTGCGCCGCATCCTGAGCAACATCGAATTCCTCGGCGGCCGAACCAATTCCGGGGGCGGGGTGGATCTCGAGGTCGGCGCCAACTTCCTGCTGATCGAGGGCCGCCCCCGCGGCACCCATCTGTGGGGCGGCCGCACGACGTATCGCATCCGGCGCCACGAGGACGGCCTGCGGCTGGTGTACAAGAAGGTGGTCCTGGTCGACAACGACCAGCCGATTCCCACCCTCGGGTTCCTGATCTGATGGGCATCGAGTTCGGCGACAACGGCATCGGACCCGTCGTCGGCAACGAATTCGCCCAGGTGTCAGTGACTTTCGACGCCGAGGGCAACTCGGCGCGGCTGCGGATCGAGGACCTGCGGACCGGCCGGGTCCGGTTCCTGGACGCACTCGAGCTCGAAACCCTGGTCTGGCTGCCCGAGACCCACTTGACCGCACTGATGGACCCCTCCCGCGACCGGTGGCGGGGCGACGAGTGAAGCCCCTGCTCGGCTACTCGGCCTACCTGCCCGCCCACCGACTCGGGCAGCGGGTGGTGGCCGGCTACGACGAGGACTCCACCACCATGGCCGTCACCGCCGCGGCGCCACTGGTCGCCGACCGGCCCCCGGCGGCGCTGTATTTCGCGACCAGCAGCCCCGCCTACGCCGACAAGACCAACGCATGTGCGATCCACGCCGCACTGGGGCTGCCCGCCGAGGTGTTCGCCACCGATCTGTGCGGCACCGGGCGCAGCGCCTTCGCCGCCATCCGCGCCGCCGCCACCGGCGGCGGGCTGGCCGTGGTCGCCGACGTCCGGGTCGGGCGTCCCGGCTCGGCCGACGAGAGATCCGGCGGCGACGGCGCCGCGGCCCTGGTGTTCGGCGATGCGAACGACGGCACCCCGATCGCCGAGGTGCTGGCCACGTCCGCCCGCACCGCGGAGTTCCTGGACCGGTGGCGGCTGCCCACGGAGCCGACCGGACAGCAGTGGGAGGAACGGTTCGGGTTCGAGACCTACGCACCGCTGATCCGGGACACGGCGGCGGCCGCACTGGATGCCGCGGGCCTGGCCGACGTCGACCACGTCGCCCTGGCTTGCCCCAACCCGGCCGTCCTCAAACGGGCCGCCACCCTGGTCAAAGGTCAGAATTCGACGGTCATCCCGCCGATCGGGTTCGGCGGATCTGCCGACGCCACGCTGGCATTGTGCGCGGTGCTGGACACCGCGGAGCCCGGCGACACCATCCTGGTGTTGTCCGCCGTCGACGGATGCGACGCCATGGTGCTGCGCGCCACCGGCGCGCTGCCCGCCCACCGCCAGGCGCGCCCGCTCGCCGATCAGCGCGCCGGCGGGCTGCCCGTGTCGCAGCTGATCTACCTGTCGTGGCGCGGGCTGGTGACGATGGAACCCCCGCGCCGCCCCGAACCCGACCGGCCAGCCGCGCCGCCGGCCGGGCGTACCGCGGCCTGGAAGTACGGGCTGACCGGATCACGTTGTACCGCATGTGATTTCGTCCACCTGCCGCCGATGCGGGTGTGCCGTTCCTGCGGCGGCGAAGAGATGGTCGACTTCCCGGCGGCCGGGCGTACCGGCACCGTCGCGAGTTATACCGTCGACCACCTGGCCCACTCACCGTCACCGCCGATGGTGCAGATAGCTATAGATATAGAAGGTGTGGCCGGCGGGGGCCGCTGCACGCTGGAGGTCGCGGACCCGCAGATCGAACGACTGGCGGTCGGTGCCCGCGTCGGGTTCCGGTTCCGCCGATTGTTCACCGCCGCCGGGGTGCACGACTACTTCTGGAAGGCGGTCCTCATCGATGGGCAGTAACGGGATCGTCGGCAAGGTCGCCGTTGTCGGCATGGGCTGCAGCCGATTCGGCGAACGCTGGGACGCCTCGACCGAGGATCTGATCCTCGAAGCCTATGGCGAATGCCTGGACGGCGCCGGGGCTACCCGCGAGGACGTGGACGCCTACTGGCTGGGCACGTTGAGCTCCGGACTGGGCGGGCTGACCCTGAGCCGCGCGATCGGCAGCGACGACAAACCGGTCACCCGGGTGGAGAACTTCTGCGCCACCGGATCCGAGGCCTTCCGCAACGCCTGCTACGCGGTGGCCTCCGGCGCCTACGACAGTGCCATGGCGGTGGGTGTGGAGAAGCTCAAGGACTCCGGCTATTCCGGGCTGTTGCGCCAGGACCCGCCCGGCGACGGCACCGCTCCCGAGATCTCCATGACCGCGCCGGCGGCCTTCTCGATGATCGACCCGGCCTACTGCGCGCGGTTCGGTGTGCACCCCGACGAGATGCGCGCCGCCATGACGCATGTCGCGTGGAAGAACCACGAGAACGGGTCACGAAACCCGAAGGCGCAGTTCCGGTCTCCGGTGGGGCGGGACACCATCGAGAAGGCGGCGAAGGTGGCCGGCCGGCTCGGCGTGTTCGACTGCTCCGGGGTGTCCGACGGTGCGGCCTGCGCGCTGATCGTGCCCGCCGACCGCGCTCACGAGTACACCGACACCCCGATGTATGTCAGTGCGCTGGCCCTGGTCGCGGGATCGGGCCGCGGCGCGGTCGATCCGGGCTACGACTTCACCAGCTTCCCCGAGGTGCTCAAGTCCGCCAAGGATGCCTACGCGCAGGCCGGAATCGATGACCCGGCAACACAGTTGTCGTTCGCCGAGGTGCACGACTGCTTCACTCCGACCGAGATCGTCCTGATGGAGGATCTCGGATTCACCGAGCCCGGACGCGCCTGGAAGGACGTGCTGGCCGGTGAATTCGACGCCGGGGGACGGCTTCCGGTCAACATCGACGGTGGTCTGAAGAGCTTCGGGCATCCCGTCGGCGCCAGCGGGCTGCGCATGCTCTACGAGGCGTGGCTGCAGTTCCGCGGGGCGGCCGGCGAACGCCAGCTGCCCGACCCCCACACCGCGCTGACGCACAACCTCGGCGGCCGGCCCGGCGGGTGCGTGTCATTCGTTTCCGTTGTCACCCGCGAACGCAAGGAGCAGTAACCATGGCCGGACTACAGGATCGCGTCGTCATCGTCACCGGGGCCGGCGGCGGACTCGGCCGCGCATACGCCCGCTTCCTGGCCGCCAACGGCGCCCTGGTGGTCGTCAACGACCTCGGCGGGGCACGCGACGGTTCCGGATCGGGAACCTCGATGGCCGACGCCGTCGTCGACGAGATCCGGGCCGCCGGTGGCCGGGCCGTCGCGAACTACTCCTCGGTCGCCACCGCAGACGGGGCCGCGGAAATCGTGCGGACCGCCCTCGACGAGTTCGGCGCCGTGCACGGAATCGTCAGCAACGCCGGCATTCTGCGTGACGGCGCCTTCCACAAGATGACCGACGAGAACTTCGAGGCGGTGTTGCAGGTGCATCTCTTCGGCGGCTACCACGTCATCCGGGCCGCCTGGCCGCACTTCCGGGAGCAGAACTTCGGCCGCGTCGTGGTCGCCACCTCGACCAGTGGGCTGTACGGCAACTTCGGTCAGGCCAACTACGGCGCGGCCAAGGCCGGCCTGGTCGGATTGATCAACACCCTGGCGATCGAGGGCGCGAAGTCCAACATCACCGCCAACGCGATCGCCCCGCTGGCCGCCACCCGGATGACCGCCGACATCGCGCCGCAGGAGGTGCTCGACAAGCTGGATCCCGATCTGGTGGCGCCGGCGGTCGGCTACCTGTGCTCCGAGCAGAACCACGACACCGGAGCCGTTTTCGTCGTCGGTGGTGGACTGGTGCAACGTGTCGCACAGTTCCAGAACGACGGCGTCACCTTCGGCGCACCGCCCAGCCTGGAGGAGATCACCGGCCGGTGGGCCGAGATCAGCGATATGACCAACGCCAAGTTGGGCGTCAATCCGGTCTAGCCGGGCGCCCGACGTGCAACTGAGCGAGGCGCGCCGGCCGGCCGACCGCAGTGTCGCGCTGGTCGATCTCACCATTGGCCGGTTACTGGCCCAACGCGCGGCCGAGTACCCGGACCGGACCGCTCTCGTCGGGGTCGCCCACGGCAGCGGGGAGCCGCGCCGCTTGACCTACGCCGAATTGCTCACCGAGGCAACAAGGGTCGCCGCCGGACTGTTGACGCTGGCGCCCGCCGACAGCTCCATCGCGCTGTGGGCGCCCAACGTCGTCGAGTGGCCGATCGTCCAGTACGGGGCGGCCCTGGCCGGCCTGACCCTGGTCGCGATCAACCCCGTCCTGCGCGACGACGAACTGGAGTACGCGGTCCGGCACAGCGGCGCCGCGCTCCTGCTGCACGCCGACGTCAGCCGCGACTACCCGATGGGCGAGGTGGCCGAACGGGTCGGTGCGCGACTCCCCGGTGTGCACCGTATCTCGCTGTCGGAGATCGGATCCTGGCCGAGCCCGCCGGCCTCGCTCACGGGGCCGGATGACCCCGACCGCATTGCGATGCTGCAGTACACCTCGGGTACCACCGGACGCCCCAAAGCCGTTGCGCTCAGGCATCGTTCGCTGGTGAACGTCGCCAAGTTGACCATGCAGGCCGTCGGCGTCGCCGAGGGCGCGGTGTGCCTCAACCCGTTGCCGATGTTCCACACCGCCGGCTGTGTGATCGGCACCCTGGGCCCACTGTGGCTGGGCGGCACCGCCGTCCTGGTGGAACGCTTCGAGCCGGCACCGGTGCTCGAGCAGCTGCGCGCCGAACGCGCCGAGGTGCTGTTCTACGTGCCGACCGTGCTCGCCGCGCTGCTGGACTGCCAGCGCCTCAGTACCGACGATGCGCCGCGGCTGAAGGTCGTCATGGGCGGAGCGGCCGAAGTCGCACCGGCGCTGATCGACGGCGCCGCAGCGGTTTTCGGGGCTACGGTCATCAACCTCTTCGGCCAGACCGAACTGTCGCCGGTACTGTCGGCCACCCGCCCCGATGACTCCCGGGCCGACCTGCTCGGCACGGTCGGCCGGCCACTGCCGCAGGTGGACTGCAAGGTCGTCGATCCCACCACCGGGCGGGTGTGTGGCATCGGCGAGCCCGGCGAGATCTGTGCGCGCGGCTATCAGCAGTTCGTCGAATACCTGCACGACCCGCAGGCGACCGCCGCGGCGCTGGATGGCGAGGGATTCGTGCGCACCGGCGACCTCGGCTCGATGGACGAGCGCGGGTACCTCACCATCACGGGCCGGCTCAAGGAACTGATCATCCGGGGCGGGGAGAACATCGCACCGGCCGATGTCGAACGGGTGCTCATCGCGCATCCCGCGGTCAACGACGTCAGCGTCGTCGGCGTCCCGGACGACAGGCTGGGGGAGATCGTCGCGGCCGTCGTGTGCGCCGACGGTTCGGTCGAACACCTCAAAGAGAGTCTGGCGGAGTTCGCCCGGGAACGATTGGCGCCCTTCAAGATTCCGGCCAGATGGTTCGTCGCCGACGGGTTGCCGACGACGCCGACCGGAAAGGTCCGCCGTTTCGAACTGCGCGAGGCCATCCGCAACGCGGAGCTGGACGAATTGTGAGCGGGCGGGACATCGGGAGCCGGCGTGCGGCGTTGTGTCAGCGGTTCCCGGTCTGGGTGCCGCGCACTCTCGGTGACTGGCTGGACGTCTGTGCCGGGGAGTTCCCCGAGCGCCCGTTCGTGCTGACCGATGCCCTCACGCTTCCCTACCGTGAGGTGGCCGAGCAGTCCCGCCGCATCGCCGCGGGGCTGCGCGAACTGGGCGTCGGCCCCGGTGACCGGGTCGGCCTCATCCTGGCGAACTATCCGCAGTTCGTCACCCTGAAGTTCGCCATCGCCCGCGTGGGTGCGATCGCCGTTCCGGTCAACTATCTCTACCGGGCCGACGAACTACGTTATGTGCTGGCCGATTCCGGCTGCCGGGTACTCATCACGATGACCTCCTTTGCGGGCCTGGACTACCAGCAGATGCTCGACGAGATAGACCCGGGCTGGGACACCGAAGCGGGCGGGTCGAGTCTGGCGCACGTGGTGCTGCTCCCCACCGGGACAGCGCCGCGGGCCGGCGTGCTGACGGTGGATCGGCTGCAACGGCACCGCGAAGACCGTGCCGCGGCGCCAAACGTACGGCCACCGGATCCGGCGGATCTGCTCTACACCTCGGGCACCACCGGTTTCCCCAAAGGCGTTCTGAACAGCCATGACTCGGTGCTGCGGACCGCCTACGCCTCGGCGCTGAGCCGGGCGTTCGAGGACGGCCGCCGCATCGTGTTCGCACTGCCGTGCTATCACATGTTCGGTTACATCGAGGGCCTGCTGGCGGTCATGTTTGTCGGCGGCGCGATCATCCCGCTACCGGAGTTCAGCGCCGAGGACTACTTCCGTGCCGTTGCCGTCCACCACGGGACCGACCTGCTGTGCGTGCCCACCATGGCGGTGGCGATGCTGGAATCCCCGGCGCGCGCCGACTACGACCTGGGTACGCTGCGGGCGCTGCTGTGCGGGTCCGCGCCCGCCCCGATCTGGTTGTGGCAGCAGATCGAAAGACAGTTCGGGGTGAGCGAGATCGTCACCGGCTACGGCATGACCGAATGCGGTGGCGCGATGACGCTGACCCTGCCCGAGGATCCGCTGTCGCGCACCGTGGAAACCGTCGGGCGGCCGAAGCTGGCCGGGGCGGCGGGAGTGCCGGGTACCGATGCACTCGTCGTATACCGGACGGTCGGCCCCGATGGCCGCGAGACGCTGCCCGGCGACGAGGGCGAGCTGGTCTCCCGTGGTCCGGCCACGATGCTGCGCTATTGGAACCGGCCGGAGGACACCGCTGCGGTGCTGCGCGACGGGTGGCTGCACTCCGGTGACCTCGGCCGGGTCCGGCCGGACGGTTATGTGGAGGTGACCGGCCGCACCAAGGAGCTCTACAAGAGTGGTGGAGAGCTGGTGATGCCCAAGGAGATCGAGGATCTGCTGGCCTCCTACGACGACATCAGCCAGGTGTTCGCGATCGGGCTGACCGACGAGCGCTGGGGTGAGATCGGCGCGGTGGTGGTGGTACCGGCCCCGGGTGCGACGCTCACCGACGCCGATGTGCTGGACCGCTGCCGCGAGCACCTGGCCCGGTTCAAGGTCCCCAAGCGGGTGGTCTTCTACAAGTCCGAGGACCTGCCGACCACCGCCACCGGAAAGGTCCAGAAGTTCCGCCTCGCCGCCGAGCTCACTGACCCGGCGAGCGTGCGTGTCGGTCCGCCGCCACGCCGCGAATAGTGAACTTCTGCGCACGCTCGGCGAAGCGCCGGCCCACCAAATGAAAGTTAATTCATGCTTGAAGATGGATTCATCCACGGTTACGCTCACGCTGTGACGCAGTTCTCAGTGCTCGCGGCGCCCCCGGTGCCCGTGCATCCGACGACGCCGATGCCGTTCGTTCCGGAGATGATCTTCACGGTATTCCTCGGCATCCCAGTGCTTTTCGGCGTCTTCTTCGCGATCAAACACCTGGTCGTCGGCCGCGGGCCACTGCTGGCCTACTGCTTGATCGGCGGCGGCATCGCGTGCCTGTTCGAACCGATCGTCGACACCCTCGGGCTGTGCTACATCCGCCAGAACGCCGCCACCATGACGTTCTCGTCGATGGGCCGCGACTTTCCGCTGTTCATCAACTTCGTCTACATCTGGTACGTCGGGGGATTGGCCTATCTGGCCTACCGCATCTACAGCACGGGCGTCACGCGCAAGATGGTGTTTCAGCTGTACCTGATCGACGTCTTCATCAACATCTGGCTGGAGAGCCCTGGCGTGCTGATGGGGGCCTATGAGTACTACGGCCCGCAGCCGCTGAACTTCTGGGGCCTGCCGCTGTGGTGGGTGTGCGTCAATCCGCTGATGCCGATGACCGCCGGCGCGTTGATCTACCGGTTGAGCCCTCATCTGCCCGGGTGGCGGCTGGCGCTGGTCATCGCGTTCATCCCGATGTCCGACGGCATCGCCAACGGCGCGGCGGCCTGGCCGATGTGGACGGCGCTGAACCTCGACGCACCGCTGGTGGTCACACACCTGGCCTGGCTGGTGACGCTGGGGCTGGCGTTGACGAGCGTCTGGATTCTGTCGTTCGTCGTGGCACGCCCCGAGGAGGAGGTGTTCATCACGTCGAAGGTCGGGATCGTCAAGGCCGCGATCTTCGGCACGAACACCGTGGCGGCACCGGCGCCGG